>Ga0209187_1001906_pt1 | contig 21857 bp, 18 predicted proteins | sample BantaG_FD_187430 | JGI IMG/M metagenome (GOLD analysis project Ga0209187, IMG submission 187430) | Marine algal microbial communities from Bantry Bay, Ireland - BantryBay_4 metaG (SPAdes) (version 2) | ecosystem: Host-associated > Algae > Red algae > Unclassified | place: Bantry Bay, Ireland...
TGTATTTCGCGTTTGTCTCAACGGGATTTATCCCGTTCGCGCTAGGTTGCGGTAAAATCCCAAACGACTTTGGGCTAGGATGCCGACGGGGACGTCGGCGCTCCCAGGCTCCTCGTCCGCCATTCCTCTGCCACCATCGTGGCGCGGAATGTATTTCGCGTTTGTCTCAACGGGATTTATCCCGTTCGCGCTAGGTTGCGGTAAAATCCCAAACGACTTTGGGCTAGGATGCCGACGGGGACGTCGGCGCTCCCAGGCTCCTCGTCCGCCATTCCTTTGCCACCATCGTGGCACGGAATGTATTCCGCGTTTGTCGCAACGGGATTTATCCCGTTCGCGCTAGGTTGCGGTAAAATCCCAAACGACTTTGGGCTAGGATGCCTACGGGGACGTCGGCGCTCCCAGGCTCCTCGTCCGCTATTCCTCTGCCACCATCGTGGTGCGGAATGTATTCCGCGTTTGTCGCAATGGGATTTATCCCGTTCGTGCTAGGTCGCGGTAAAATCTCAAAGGACTTTGGGCTAGGATGCCTACGGGGACGTCGGCGCTCCCAGGCTCCTCGTCCGCCATTCCTCTGCCACCATGGTGGCGCGGAATGTATTTCGCGTTTGTCGCAACGGGATTTATCTCGTTCGTGCTAGGTCGCGATAAAATCTCAAACGACTTTGGGCTAGGATGCCGACGGGGACGTCGGCGCTCCCAGGCTCCTCGTCCGCCATTACTTTGCCACCATCGTGGCGCGGAATGTATTCCGCGTATGTCGCAACGGGATTTATCTCGTTCGTGCTAGGTCGCGGTAAAATCCCAAACGACTTTGGGCTAGGATGCCTACGGGGACGTCGGCGCTCCCAGGCTCCTCGTCCGCCATTCCTCTGCCACTCAATGGCAGCCTTTATTATAGGCGTTGCCACTCAATGGCAGACACTAGCTCAAGGCGAGCGGGCCCGGCTCAGACAAGCCCTTGTTCCCGAACTGCTTGAGTTCATGCCCGAAACCAGCCGCAAGCGACATCCAGAGCCGGTTGTGCGCCGCCCCTTCTAGGTTGAGCGCGCGACCGGTTTTAAATCCGCAGCCACCGCCGATCAACACGAAAGGAATGTCGTCCAAGGTGTGGTTGTTGCCCTTACCGAGCTCGTTGAGCCAAACAATCTGAGTATGATCGAGCATACTGCCACCGACTTCGCCCGGCTCAGGCGTCTCGTCGAGCCGCTTCACGAGGTAGGCCAATTCACCCGCGAACCAGGTGTTGATTCGCAGCAGCTTTTCTTGTGCATCGAGATTTTTATCCGGCTCGTGCGAGAGGGAATGATGCCCCTCGGGGATGTCGAGCCAGCGCATCCGCGCCTGCCCCACCGAGCGCATGTACTGGATCGATGCCACTCGCGTCATGTCGTTCGACAAGGCGTTGACCATGAGATCGAGTTGCATGCGACTGAGCTCCGGCGTGTTGTCATTCACCAATTCGATATTGGGGTCGATCTCCGGCTCGGGATGCTCGAGGCCAGCCGTGGTTTCTGCGGCAGCGATATCCCCTTCGAGTTGACGCACCAGTTGCACATGCTGTTCGAGCAGGGCGCGGTCTTCAGGACTGAGCTTTTGGCTCACCTGCTTCAAATCTTGATGCAGTTCATCGAGAATACTGCCGACCTGCTCGCGTTGCTTGGCGCCACCGTAAAGCTTGGAAAACATCCGTGCCGGATCGCTGACGGGAGCCATCGGCTTGTTGTCACCGGCATAGACCATACGGGTCCAAGGATCGGCTCGATTGGGAACCGCCACGCCGAGCTCGAGCGAACCAAAACGGGTCGCCGTCTCTTCCCGCGATTGTAGAAAATTGCGGATCTCTTGGTCGATGGAAATGCTACTGGCCCAACCCGCTGGGGTGTGGCTTCCACCTTGAATATTGCCGGGATTCAGATTGCTCGCGGTAAGCAAGCAGGACATCCCGCGCATGTGGTTGTCGCCATCCCCGCCGATCCGATTATGCACTCCCTTGAGCAAGAGCATCTGATCCTTCCAAGGCTCCAGCGCTTTAAAAATCGGCTTTAGCTTAAGGGGAATATCGGGGCCGAATTCATCCGGCCAAAACGCATGCGGCAAGGTGCCGTTGGGAGTAAACATCACGACCAAGCGCTTGCGGCCCGTGACCTCGCCGGCGGGGGTTGACTCTGCGGCAAAACTCGGGAGCCCGGTCAAAAACGGAAGCGCGGCGGTTGAAACGCCGAGATCACGCAGAAAGCGGCGGCGGGATCCGGCTCTTGATTCAGCTCTTGATTCAGCTCTTGATTTAAATCTGGCTTGTAAGCTGAAATCAGTCGTTAGATTCGAATGCGTCATGATGTTTCCTTTTTCGCGAGCGCTTTTTTAGCATCGGCTTTCATCTCAGGTTTCGCTTTGGGCTTTAGCTTCTTTTGACTGGGTTTCACCACAGGCTTGCTCGGGCTCTTCTTCACTTCAACTTCAGCTTTCGCTTTCGCTTTAGCTTTAGCCGTATTTTCGAGACCATACATTGCGTGCCGTATCGCAATCTCGCACATGAGGTCCCGCATGTCAAAATCATGGGAGCTAAAATGAGTCCGTAGCTCGCGCAGCGTAAGCTTTCCATAGGCTTCGGGCGCCTGCTTCGTAAGGTGCTGGAACAGCTGGGCGACAAAGATGCGGTGTGCGGCGGAACTTTGGCTTGCGTGCTTGGCAATGTCGCGCGCGTTTTGGATCACCATCTGTTCGCCGGTAGCCGTGGTGTAATCGCTTTTTGGGTTCACCGCCTTTTTGTTGTCTTCCGTCCGCCAGCGCCCGACGGCATCGAAATTTTCCAAACTGAAGCCGAGCGGATTGATCACCGCGTGGCAGGACATGCAGGCGGTATCCCGGGTGAGCTGGGTCACTTTTTCGCGCATGGTCAGGCTCGGGTCAAACTCTTCATCCTTGAAGGCAACCGCATTAGGAGGCGAGTTGAGCGGGCGCCCGACAATGTTTCGCGTGAGAAAGACACCGCGATGAATCGGCGACGTATTGTTGTGATACGCGAAAGCAGAAAGGAGATAGGGATGCGTCAGCACCCCACTGCGTGCGCCAGGCACATCTTTCGTCGGCTTAAATGGCGCCATCGGATCGGCATCTTTTTTTCCATACAGCGCTTCGAGGCGACCATTTAAAATCAAGTAGTCCGCCAAGAGAAGACGACGGTAATCCGGTTTGTCGCCCCAGAGAACTTCATCGACAAAAAACTCGAGCGACAAGCGGAGGTCAGAGATCACCGACTCATCGAACTCGGGATACATCTGCTTGTCTTTTTCGAGGTCGCGTTCTTCAAGTTCGAGCCAATGCGAAAAGAAGCCCCGCATCTTGTCTCGGGTACGATGGTCCCCCAGCATGCGATGGGCCTGCCCACGAATCACATCGGGCTTACGCAACGCCCCTGAGGACGCCAAACGCCACAGCTCGGCGTCAGGCACAGAATTCCACAAAGCGAAAGAGAGCCGGCGCGCGATTTCAAATGCTTCACGATCCGCTCCCTCGGGAAGCGGTAAGTTGACATATAAAAAACGAGGCGAGGTGAGGACTCGGATCACGACTTGTTTCACGCAAGTTTCCAGATCGATCTCGCTCGCAGATTTTCCATCTTCATCACTGTCTTTTCCACTACCTTTTCCACTACCTTTTCCACTACCTTTTCCACCACCTTTTCCAACGGCAGGCTTAAACAGCGTATTGATTTCCTTCGCCTCCGCATCGCTCAGTGGACGGGAAAAAGCGTAGGCGGCAAATTTGCGCGCGAAGTCTTGCAGTAACGGCAGCTGATTCCCGCGCTTCGGATTGTAGCCGCACAAGACGGGCAATCGATCTGCGACTTCTTCGGCTGCGTCCACTGCGACCGCAACCACTGCTTCGTGCCATTCCCGCGACAAGGCGATCCCGCGCTCAAAACCGTGACTCCGGTCATCTGCGGGAAAGGGAACGTTCACCGCATAGGTACGATCTGCTCCCTGCGACGAGAGATGAGATGCATCCAAAATCGACCAGGTTCCGTGCGGAGGCTTCCACTCTAATTTGACCGAGCCGCTTTTTTCTTTGTACTTAAAATAATCCAAGCGAATCGGCACCCGCCGTCCACCGAGCAAAAATGCTTTCGTGGTCGCGACCCGTTTTTCCGAACCGCTGCTTACCCAATCATCGATCTGCGCCGTCTGCCGGTCGGCCGAGCTATCATCTCGTAGCGAACCATCGCGTGGCTTGGGGTCGAAGTTGAGATACAGGCGAACCCCATTTTCAGTGGTGGTGCGAAACTCGTAGACACCGGTGTGGCGGACATCGAGCGAGCCGGTCCAGACGATGGCGAATTGTTCTGCATTCACCCCAGCCACCGGAGCATTGGTGCCGAATGTGAAATTCACCGCGGGATCGATTTGGGTTTTGATCAGCTTGTTGGCTTTCGACATCCCTTTGGACTGGTAATATTGGCCTTGCATCCCCGCTTCGCCGGCGTGATGATTTGCTTTCGGCTTCTTGGCTGAGGGTAAAAAGCGAGCGATGACGTCGGCGACCGCGTTACGATGCTGCTCGACGGTGTGACGCGAGAGTTCGATGCGTGGCGCGGAAGCGAGCCCTAATTTTGTCCGTGCTTCCGGGGAGTAGAACGCATGGAAAATGTAGTCGGCGACCTCCTTGGCTTCAGGGCCGGTGCAGTCTTTCGGATTTTCTTCCGGCATGGTCCGTTCGATGTACCGCGCCAAATTATCCAAGGAACGAGAACCGTAAAGCGCCTCGTCGAATTCTTCCGCATCGCCTTGGCCATCGTCGCCGTGACAAGAGGCGCACTGCTTCATGTATATGGCACGCCCCGGATGCTCTTTGGCGTGAGCGCTCCAAATCAAGAACGGCAGCAAAAGAAGGCAAAGAGGGAAAATAGATTGGAATCGAATGTGCACATATAGAAGTACGACATCAACGTGGCTGCTTACATCCGCTTTCTAGGAAAATCAGGAGTTTTAGGGAACGCCAAGAATCCTTGACCTTGACCTTGACCTTGACCTTGACCTTGACCTTGACCTGAAGGCGTCCGAAACATCACCCACGAAACGTAAAGGCATTTTTTACTCACCCGCGACATAAGATGCCGACGGGGACGTCGGCGCTCCCAGGCTCCTCGTCCGGATTTCATTTTCTATTCCTTTGCCTTGACCTTTGCCTTTGGCTTTGCCTTGACCTTGACTTTGACCTTGACCTTGACCTTGACCTTGACCTGAAGGCGTCCGAAATATCACCCACGAAACGTAAAGGCATTTTTTACTCACCCGCGATATAAGATGCCGACGGGGACGTCGGCGCTCCCAGGCTCCTCGTCCGGCTTTCATTTTCTATCCCTTTGCCACCCACCTCCATCACGAGCTGCGAAGAAACGGCTTCTTTGCATGCACCCTTTACACGAGGCGATGCATGAGGCATTCGACAAGGGATGATACAGATTGATATTCTCACGATTTTCCCGCCCATGCTCGAAGGCTTTTTGGGGCAGAGCATGATGCGCAGAGCGGTCGATCTCGACGCGGTACGCTTCCGGGTGATTGATGTGAGGGACTTTGCCACCGACAAGCACAACACGGTAGACGACCGCCCCTTTGGTGGTGGCCCGGGAATGATCATGAAATGCGAGCCGCTCTTCGCGGCGATTGAATCGGTTCAGACCGACGAATCTCATGTCATTTATATGAGTCCGAGCGGGGCTCCGTTTAAGCAAGCTCGGGCCGAAACGCTCGCGACCCATAAACACATCATTTTGATCAGCGGTCATTATGAAGGGATCGATCAGCGCGTCATCGACAGCTTGGTTGATGAAGAGCTCAGCATTGGCGACTACGTGTTGACCAACGGGACCCTTGCGGCGGCAGTGGTGAGTGATGCGGTGGTTCGCTTGATTCCGGGCGTGCTCGGTGGCGAAGGCGCGACCGAATCAGAATCGTTTAGCACCGGCCTGCTTGAGGGACCGCAATACACACGGCCGCCTGTATTTCGTGGCATGACGGTTCCAGATATTCTCATGTCAGGACACCACAAAAACATTCAGGCTTGGCATCTCGAACAAGCGAAAAGAATCACCGAAGAACGCCGGCCTGATTTACTCGATTCCTGACCAGAACCGACTCCGTTCGAGACGACGGTTAAGATTCGTCGGCGGGAAAACTTAAAAGACAAACGCGTTTTTTATCGATAAAGTATCTTTCGCAGGAAAGGGTAAAAGGCCTTCGCAACTTGATTCAAGGAAACAGTATGAAACAAAATATCTTCAGGATCGCCCTAGCTGCTTTAGCGCTGGCAAGTTCGGCCACAGCTCAAGCCCAAGACAAAATTCGGGTTCTTATTGTTGATGGTCATGTAGGCGGACGTGATTCCAACGAAATGCCAGCTATTAATTGCCAACAATGAAATGCCAGCTATGAAATGCCAGCTATGAAATGCCAGCTATGAAATGCGTTGGCTTTTTGCCTCTTGTTAAACGTTCATGCGAATGGGCCGCGACGGGGAAAGTAACCACTCCGAATCCAGAAAACTTCCCCGGTGCGGAAAAATCCAGCCAGATTCAATAGGCGGGTTCCTAAATATCCTCCCCTTCCCTCAGCTTTAAAAAGTTTAGCATGAGCCGTAATCGTATCCCCATCAAGCAAGCCACCTTCCTATGCACCCTGGCGTTTTGCCTCCTGTCACTGGTTCTCGCCTTCGTCTTAGCTAGCCGGTTCAGCAAGCTGACTGAGGAACGGATGATGGTTGCGCTCGATGCTCGCGCCGACGGGATTAGCGAGCACATCCATCGTGAAATTGCGTTCATTAAACGGACCTTAAGCCGAGCTACGACGTTCCCTGCAATTTCCCGAGGTGTCCTCGATCCTGAAAATAATTTAATCGAGACATCGAGCTTCCTCGACATCATTCGACCCAACTCGGAGATGGAAGAGTTAAGCTTATTTGATTATCGCACGAACATCATTTACAGCACTGTGGCTGCGCCTTGCCAGGGGTTTTCCCAAGCCCTTAGCGGCATCTACGAGAAGACTGAACCGGATGCCGTTTTTTTTCATTTTATCGGAGGTGATCTACTGGTGCATGTAGGGGTCCCAATCTCCCCCGGTGGCCTCGTCGAAGGGGCGCTCGGCATCGGCACTCCATTTGAACAAATCTTAGGCGACATGCTTGGTCAGCAACAAGAATCTTTCGGAGTACAAGTAGTCGAGACGAGCACAGGAAAGAACGTGAACTATGGATGCTGGCATGATGACATACCGGTGTTCAAGTCGACTGAATATAGCGACAACATCCGGCTCAACTTCAAAAGTGATCGCAGCTCGATCAAGGGCATCGCAAAAAAATCATTACGCGATGTTTTTCTCCTGATGACGCTTCCGATTCTTGCAACGGGACTACTGACCATTTGGTTGGCTCAACGCTACGTTGGCAACCCGCTCCAAACCCTCAGCAAACAAGCCCTTGCCCTTGCCGGTGGTTCGACCGCTGAACCCGTACCGCCAGACAGCCACGTCAATGAGATCCAACAGCTCTCGAAAAATTTCGATATGATGAGGCATGAAATCATCTTGCGAACGGTTCAGCTTGAACGCTCAAATCAAGAATTGGAGCGCTTCGCCTACGTCGCGGCGCATGATCTGCGTGAACCCCTGCGTACCATTTCGAGTTACCTCAGCCTCATCGAAGATGAACTTGGCGAGGCAATTACGTCAGAAACCAAAGAGTACATGGACCTGGTAAAACGGCGGGCAGACCGGCTCAAAGTCATGCTCGGTGACCTCCTCTCGATGGCGCGACTCAAGGCCAATTTCGACAGGGTACCGGTTGATTTGAATCAGGTGCTGGAAGGGGTTTTAAATGACGTTGCGGGCCCCATTTCAGAGAACCAAGCAGAAATACATCGGGACACACTTCCGACCATCAACGGGCATCCGGAAATGATCGGACAACTGTTTCAAAACCTTATTTCCAATGCGATAAAATTTCGTGTTCCCGAACGCTCCCCCGTCATCAAAATTAAACACTGTGTAAAAGATGGTGGCGATCAAATTCAGATCTCTGACAATGGGGTAGGTTTCGACGCCAAATACGCTAAACAAATTTTTGATATGTTTGTCCGCCTGCACGGCATGGACAGCTACTCAGGAACGGGCATTGGTTTATCTATCTGCAAGCGGGTGATGGACCTGCACGGAGGGACCATTGCGGTGGACTCCATCCCTGGTGAAGGAACGACCTTCACGTTAAACTTTAATCATGGGGATACGATTTTTTCTCGCTCGCCCCTTTCACGCACCAAAGATGGAAATCAGATTCCTAAACCGAACCGATAAACATGACAGCTCAGGTCCTCCGACAGATGCATTCCTGCTTTAGAACCGCCTTCTCGGCCATGCGGTCCCTCCTGGTTGGGCTCCTTTGCCTTGGCGCTTCTAATGTGAGCCATGCGCAATCAACAAACCCAACCGAGCCAAGGTATCGAATCTACCTAGATGCAGACCAGTCTCACACCCGCGAAGCAGGCCAATCGATTTATCAGGGGCTGAGCACCGCGCTCTCTGAAGCTGGTAACCGCCTCGGCCCCTACCCGGTTGACATCGTGATCAAGGATCACCGTCGAAATTCAACCCGCAGTGTCGATCACGTAAAAGAATGCATAAACGATCCGCTTGCGATCTGCATGGTGGGTGGCATGCATACCCCAGCGATTTTAGCCGGGCTCCCGCTGATCCAAGAAAACAAGCTTCTCCATCTCAACCCTTGGGCGGCAGGTGCGGCCATCACCCGAAAACATGCGGGCCCCGAAAACTGGGTTTTCCGTCTGTCTGTGGACGACTCAAAGGTTGCGAGCTATCTCGTCAAAACCATGCGGAGTCGAGGATTCAGCAAACCGTTTTTACTCACGGAGAAAACCAGCTGGGGAACCGCCAATAATGTCGCCTTGAAGCAAGCCATTCAGGTTGAGGGCCTGGCGGAAGCGAACGAGCATCAATTTTCGTGGAATATCGGAGCCAACTCAGCCAACTTGATTATCGACAAGGTGGTGGCCTCGGAGGCGGACTGCATTTTACTCGTGGCAAACCCTCAGGAAGCGCAGCAGTTGCTGCAGGTTCTCTGGCGGAAAAAACCCACTCTCCCCGTGATTAGCCATTGGGGAATTAGCGGCGCGGACCCGAGCACCTTACTTCCCAAGCATGAAAAGAAAATTGATCTCGAATTTCTCCAGACTCGCTTCTCTTTTACCACCTACCCAGATGACCCCATGGGCTTGAGGGTCATGCAACGCGCCATCCGCACGTTTCCCGAACTGAAAGAGAACGGGATCCAAGCTCCAGTTGGATTCATTCACGCCTATGATTTAGGTAAGCTGTTGATCGCCGCAGCGGATCAGAGCCAGATGGCAGGCAATGGAATTCAGGGAAAGCGAAATGGACTGCGGCTTGCGCTCGAAGACTTAAAGACACCCGTTCCGGGGTTAATCAAAACCTACAAGCGTCCGTTCTCGAATCGAGGTCCAGATTCCCATGAGGCACTTGGGTCGGAGGACTTTGCCATGGGACGGTTTACCAAAGACGGCCGCATTCTCCTCAACCGAAGTGACAAGCAGTATCCTCGTGGAGAGTAATAAATTTTCGTTTAAAACGAGATGTCAAACCCTTCTCAAAATTTGAAGCCGCCCCGCCTCCGGTGATGGAAAGGTGATGCAGCGTCAATAAGGCGACGCCTTTGACCTTTACCCGATGACATCATGAACGATGCCGACGGGGACGTCGGCGCTCCCAGGCTCCTCGTCCATTCCTTTGACTCCAAACGCAGTAGTATTAATACAGAGGCTAAAGCAGAAGCGGCTCGTACCATGCCTTTTCAAGGGCGTGTTTGTGCCATCGCCTTCCAGGCGGTGTGAAGCAAGGGCGTAAGCGGCTGGTAAAGATTCGTTGTTTTGGTGCACGTACCGCGTCAACCATGGCTATAAAAGGGTCAGCGCTACGCGCCTTTAGCCGTCCGGATTTCCATTTATTTTTGATACAAATCGGCTTATCTAATCGCCATTGCGATAGGTAACCTGTGTCGGCGGTTGGAAACCGCCGCTCCTTGGCCTTCGGCGATTTACTAAGGAAGGTGTCGGACTCCAATGGCACTTAGATAAGCGGTTCAGTGTATTTTTTGCGTCAAGTGACATCGTGGGAATCCGCCCCGAAGTGGGCGGGATATGGTAGCCCGTGTGCAAGGCCGCGAAGCGGTCGCAGCGCCGGGTTTGGTGCAGGCGGTAAGAGGCAACGAGGGGTAGGCGCTATAGTAGAAGAGAACTCGAACCGAGGCGCAGAACGTAGCCCCGCGCAGTTTATATCCGCGATCTCGCACAGGCTACTCCAAAAAAGCTCAGTAAGAGCCAGAGCAAGAGATCGGTAAACTTCAAAACAGCGCTTTCGCTTTAAGCCAGGAGAGGGGCAATCAAACCGCTGCTGTCAGCGAAATGGTCAAGCTCGAGCCCCATCAATTTGGCTTGGGTATACCACAAGTTAGCCAAGGGCGTTCCCTCTGGCATGTGGATGTGCTGGCCTCGCTTATACTTCTTCGCGCCACCCGCGACAATGATCGGTAAATCGTTGTATTGATGCGTCGAGCCGTCACCCAATCCGGAGCCGTAGGTTAGTAAGGTATTGTCGAGCAGGCTCGTTCCATCCGCCTCTTCAATCCCTTTCATCTTGTCCATGACGTAGACAAATTGCTCCATGTGAAATTTGTCGAGCTTGATCAAATCATCGACATAGTTTTGCTGGTTATGCGACATCATGTGATGGCTACGCGGCTTGTCATCATACAATCCATCAAACAAAAATGGGGTATCCCAGCGCTCGGGGCCAACCATGAAGGTGCACACATTGGTCAACCCGGCCTGCAAGGCGGTGACCATCAAATCGCTCATCACTCGGATATAATCGCTGCGAGGCACATGCGCCCCGATGGGTTCTTTAAGCGGAATCTTTTCGAGCTCAGTCCGCATGCTTTGCAAGCGATCAAGCTGACGCTCAATGTTGTGAATCCCTTCAAAGTACTCGCCAAACTTATCCCGATCTTCGTAACCGAGATCGCGTTGCAACGACCGCGCATCGTCCAATACAAGGTCGGTAATTTTCCGATTCGACTCGAGTCCCGTGGTGGCAAACAACCGACGGTACGCTTTAATTGGATCGCGCATCGAAGGAGCGAGATGCCCGGTACCGTACCAAGAAATATTATCGAAGTAGATCGACTCCTTATTATCCTTGTGGCTGTTCGCACTGAACTCGAGCGTCTTAAACGGAGTCCGGGTCTCTTGTGTTCCCCGCTCATTCAGATGGTCGCCGACAACATGATCTAAGGTTCGCTTTAGCGGCCAGGCGGAACGCTCGACCTCGAAGACCTTGGCGCTGCTCAAAAAGCAGGAAGCGCATTGCGCGTGCACGTCGGTTCCATTTTGAAAAACCCGATCCATCCCCGTAATCAAGTTCACTTCCTGCTTGTACTTCTCGAGAGGCTCCAAGGTTGGGGTCAGCCGATCCAACGGGATAGAGCCGACCTTTGTCTTATCTGGAAACAAACTGGTGGCACGCCGCCCCTGGTTCCCCTTGGGCGCTTCATTCTCTTGCTCACCGGGGAAAAATCCACGCCGTACCACACCGATCGGCACATAAAAAATGGCCATGCGCTGCGGGATACCGGTGGCTGACGCGCCTAAGCTTTCCATCCATGGCAAGGCAAGCACGGCTCCAGTGGCACTACGCATAAAGGATCGACGATTCATCATTTCGGCTTCGTTTGGGGAGTGGCTTTTAATTGGAAGGAATCACTTTTGATCACTTCTTTGATCACCGTATGCAAACGGAAATCGTCCGCGATTACCGCAGCTACGATCTTATCGATGGAGCCTGAATCGGCTGGAGCGATTTCGCGCGCGAGGGCATAGGACATCACATGCTCGGAAAAGGCCCGAGCAAAACGATCCTTCTCGGCTAAAATAGCATCTTTAAATTCAATGATATTTTCAAATTTGCGCGAACGAAACAGCTCCCCTTGCATGTCAATCTCGCGACCATTTTCATAGCTGTCGCGCCAGATTCCAGTCGGACCATAATTTTCTAAAGCGAAGCCCAAGGGGTCGATCTTTTCATGACAGCCCGCACAGTCCGCCCGCTCACGATGAGCGGATAGCCGCTCGCGCAGGGTCAAGTTCTCTTCACCTGGAGGAGGCTTTTCATCTAAGGCCGGAACATCGGCTGGGGCTGGATCAGGCGGATCATTAAAGAACACGGTGAGTAACCAAGCCCCACGCGTGATCGGATTGCTGTGCTCCGGCCCCGAGGTCATGGTCATGGTGGCGGCGGTAGTAATCAACCCGCCTCGACGCCGATCCGTCAGCGCAATTCGTTTAAAGGGTATCTTGGTTGGATTACCCCCTGCCTTTTCCTTTGGCTTCTCGTAGGACTTTTTCAGTGGATCGGACCAGTAGGCATAATCGGAATCAATGAACTCCAAAATAGAACGATTTTCGAGATACACCGTCTCGAACAACAAGAGCGGCTCCAACATGAAGTACATGCTCATGCGGTACTTCGAAAAATAAAACTGAGGAAAATGATTCCGATCCGGAACAGAGGAAATCAATCGCTCCAGCTGCAACCACTGCGCCGGAAAACGATCGCAAAACCGCTGCGACCGCTTATGCATGAGCATCCGATCGATCTGCGCATCAAGCACCGCCTCATCGCTCAGCGTCCCTGCTTCAGCCAGATCAAGCAACGCTTGATCGGGAATACTTCCCCAAACGAAGAAGGACAGCCGAGAGGCCAAATCAAAGTCATTCAAGCAAACCGGATCAAGCGCCGACCCCGCGTCTGACCCTGCATCATAGAGATATAAAAAACGAGGCGAGGCAATCGCGGCAGAGGCAATCTCCTTCATCACGTCGGTAAATCTAACCCCACGGTTGAGTTCGCCCAAGGCATGCGCGACATAGCGATGAAGCAGATCCGTCGAAACGGGACGACGAAAGGCACGAGTTAAAAAAGGCTCTATTCGCGTTTCAAACAAAGCGGTCTTTTCAGCTTCGCTAGGCTCGGGGTCGGGCTTGGAGTTGGGGTTGGGGTTGGGATCGGAAGCATAAGGATCGGCAAAAAAGGCATGCCAAATCCCAACCGTCCGCGGCCCAAAATCATCGCTTTGCACGATCGACTGACTCAACTCTAAAAAGGATTCGAGCAACATGGTCGACATCGACAAGTGATCCCCTCGATTGTCGTAGCCGTGCTCAGCCCGCAAATCCTGAGGGAAGGGACCGACCCCATTCAGACGAGGCTCGATCAGTTGGGACTTCCCAAGCGGGCGGCTCCCCGCGATCACCTCCTGCGGCATCTCCCCTTTTTCTGGATCGAAGTACCCCGACTTCCCACGAAGCATACGCTCCGGCAATTGGAACACGACGCGATTCAACGCAAACAAATCGATCACCGCGTTGTTGTATTGGAAGCGATTCATTCGGCGAATCGGGGCTTGCGGCATGGCCTTATCCGCGCCCTCAAGCAGGTCTTCAAAAGCGGCAAGGATTGCGAGGCGCTGGGCTTCACTGAGTTGCGGTTCATCCTCGGGTGGCATCTCCTGAAAATCGATCACGTCGATTAAGTTTTCTAAACGCTCTGGGTTCGCCGCTAGTTCTCCGAGACTTTTCATCTCAAGCAAGTTGAGCTTCCCTTTCACTTTGCCATCTTTGCCATGACACTGAATGCAGTGCGAACTGAAGATCGGCTGAATCACATCTGTAAATGCGTCGGCACAGGAGGGACTTGGCAGCAACAAGCCACCCAAACCACCCAAGCCAATCATCCAAACCAACAAATGATGTGTATTTTTCTTCATATTCAAACGGAGTTTCTACGCATGGGATTCACCGGCCATGGCCCAAAAACAGATACTTAAAGAACGAAGGTTTTCGCCAAAGAATGACTTAAGCCGCCTCGTTCTCAGATGAATATTTGATCGATTCGTAAAGATCGTATGGACTAAAGTGAGGAATTCGCAGCCGAATCTGCTAAGTCCGACAGATTCCTAGGAAGGCGATGGCACGAACACGCCCTCGAAGGGCATGGTACAAACAGATGGCTGAAAAGCTTCGCCACTTGAAGTTGCAGAGTCGTCTCGCCTCGGTAGCCGAGAAACAACTTCTTTGGGAGAAATCAGGCACTGCATCTGTATTCCGTAGCTCGGAATTTATTCCGCCAACTCAGCAATCGCTTCAACGGAAGAAATCCCGTGCGACAAACACGGGTTAAAATCCCTGCCACGTATACGCTAGGCCGGATCTTCCTTAGGCAGACATTCGACCAGGACCATGGCACCAAAGATCAAGCCGCAACCCACATACCCGACAGAGCCGAGGCGATCGCCGAGAAGCAAGGCTCCGAAGAGTGCGGCAAAGAGGCTTTCGGACGAAAGCAAAATGGCGGCGGTGCTTTCTTTGGTGTAACGCATCGCCACCGATTGCAGCGTGAAGGCAAGCCCCCCGGCAAAAATTCCCGCGTAGGCTAGTTGAGTCCAAGCGGATTGGATCATCTCGAGTTTGAGAGCTGGCTCTTGTTCAAACCCAAGTTGACGCGCGAGCACATAGCCTAAAAAACCAAGGCCACTAGCGACAAAAAACTGCACCACCGCAAGAGTGATCGGCAGGCCGGTGCGGGTACCGATTTTCCCAACCAAAATCACATGGATGGCCCAGAACACTGCGCAACTAAGAATCAACCCCTCGCCAAGGCCGAAGTCGGTAATGCCCCCCTGCCCCAACAACCAGGTGCCAAACAAAGCCAGGCCGGCCGCGAGCCAGATGAGCCGATGCTGTGGTTCCTTGAGGACGAAGAGCAATATCATCGGCACCATGACGATGTAGAGCCCGGTAAGAAGCCCCGCTTGGGTAACCGTGGTCGCCAACAAACCAATTTGCTGCAACGCCATCCCCAAAAAGAAAACCAATCCAACCCACAGGAGTGGCAAAAACTTTCGAATCCGAAGCACCTTACCTCGGGCCACGGAGCGCCGAATTTCGATCCCCGCGAACGGCAAAAAAACGAGACCCGCAATTAGGAAACGGAAGCCGATAAAACTGAGTGGACCAAGGCTATCCATCGCGGTTTGTTGTGCAATAAATCCCCCACCCCACAACGCGCCCGCGAGGAGCAAGAGCGCGTGTGCAAGGGGCGGGCTCATGCCGCTACCTTACATGCCGCTACCTTAAAAGGGAGCACACGATGACTTACCATCGGGCATCCCAACTTGTCCCCGCGTTGAAGACATTTTCCAAATGACGAATTTCGGGGGGGTCGGCCGCATCGGGCTGGCCAATGACTTCGACGACGTCGAAACGAATATAAGTCGGCTTGGGGTTAATCTTCCGGAGATAGCCCTTGGCGGCGCGCTGCAGCTTTTTGCGTTTCGCTGCTCCGACCGCATTGGAAGGCCGACCAAAGGTTTCGCTCTTACGCGTTTTCACTTCGACGAAAATCATTTGCTCACCTTGGCGCATGAGCAGATCAATTTCATCTCGGTCTATCCGGATATTACGTCCCAACAATTTAAACCCCTTCTTTTTGAGATACGCAGCGGCACGGGTTTCGCCCCATTCACCCAAGCGATGAATCTCCGGCTTAGTAGAGGAATCCTTGCCGCGCGACAAGAGCTGCTGAAATCGATGAAGCCAGGCCATGCCATACTCGCTAGAAAAGATGTTGCTCCGTAACGGGACGAAAGGAACGACGATGGATCGGGCATGGGCCATACTGCTTGAGAGCTTCGAGATGGATTTTTGTCCCGTAGCCTTTATGACGCTCGAAACCGTACTCGGGCCATTTTTCAGCCGCTTGGCGCATGTCACGATCTCGACTTACCTTGGCGATAATACTGGCGGCGGCGATGAACAAACTTTTGCTGTCGCCTTTGATGATGCTTTGCGAGTCACCGGGTAAGTTCGGGACCGGTCGACCATCCACAAGAAAGAAACAATCTTCATGCACCGAGGCAGCTCGGCCCATGGCCAAATGGGTTGCGTTGAGAATATTGACCCGGTCGATTTCCTTTGGGTTGGAAAAGCCGGTACCGATGATGACATCGGGATGCTCGGTGAGGCGCTGGTAAAATTCTTCGCGACGCGCTTCGCTGAGCTGCTTGGAGTCGGTGAGACCACTCCAATCTTCCGCAAGTGCGGAGGCACGAAAAAGGACCGCGGCAGCGACTACGTCACCTGCGAGCGGTCCTCGTCCAGCTTCATCAATGCCGGCTACCTTTGCATGGCCGGCGTCCCACGCGGCTTCTTCGAAGCGAAGCATGGATGGCTTGGCCATTAGGCGGTCACCAGGTGATGAAGAAATGTAAAACGTATGAAACGTTTAAAACTGGGTGCTTACCAGCAGAAGCCTTGACAGCAACAACAGCAGCAGCAGCAGCAGCAACAGCAGCGGCGGGCTTAGCCCTTTTTGCTGCCATCCACATTGATGTCGGTACGTTCAGCGATACGCGCTTTTTTACCGGTCAAGTTACGGATGTAGTAGAGTTTCGCACGACGAACCCGACCGCGACGAATTACTTTGATGCTTTCGAGGGCTGGGGAGTGAAGTGGGAACACACGCTCAACGCCGACACCGTGGGTCACACGACGAAGGGTAAAGGTTGCTTTTGGGCCGGTACCGCCATCACGAGCAATGACAGTTCCTTTGAATAACTGTGAACGTTCTTTGCCACCTTCGCGAATACGTACGAGTACGTCGAGGGTATCACCTTCACGGAAGGTAGGCACAGTTTCAGAAATTTGTTGTTTTTCGATCTTGTCGAGTAGCGAATGTTTCATGAGATTCTCTGTTTTGCGCAGATTGGTAGCCCAATGCGCTGATTGGTCAAGACGGTTATCTGCAAGATAAGCAGTTTTTTGCGTACGAGGTCGAATCTAGTCGGCGTATCTAAGCCAAATGAGCTAAACCTGCCTAGGCTATTTGATCGATTCGTCCAAACCGTCTGGTCTCATACTGAGAAACCCTCGCTCGAAAGCCTAAGCCCGATAGACTCCTAGACTAAAGAGGTCTACCTGTGGGCCCCAGACAAAGCAACTCGTACATGAAACCAGCATCGCTAAACTATTCTCCTTTTTGGACTGCACTCACCGTCATGGCAATCAGCATGGCAGGTTTATGTGGTTGCTCCAAAAGCAACTCGACCGGTCCTGCGGATGAGAAAGCACCACAAGCCGCGACTTCGGAACACCTTGGACTACAAGACACAGGATCAATAACGAGTGAAAGCACGAGTAAACAGACGCAACAGAGCGCATCGGCAGGTCCGAACCCTGTAACAGCCTCCAAAGTTGGCACCTCAGCGAAAAAGCGTGAGTCAGCGGCTTCAGTGCCTGAGTCGTCGGCTCCAGTGGCTGAATCTTCGGCTCTAGTGGCTGAATCTTCGGCTCCAGTGGCTGAATCTTCGGCTCCAGTGGCTGAATCTGCGGACAAAATGGGAGTAAAGGCAACTGCAGCGCCTCCTCTTCCAAAGACAATTAATCCAGCTGTCGGCATCAAAATGATCTATCTCACAGGCGGTGAGTTTTTGATGGGCTCCGACGCGGGCTTTCCCGAAGAAAAACCGGTACACCCCGTAAAAGTAGCTCCGTTTTTCATGGATGAGACGGAAGTAACCAACGCGGAATGGAAGAAGTTTGCCGATGCAACCGGCTACGTAACCACCGCAGAACGTAAGCCGAAGTTCGAAGATTTCACTCAAGAGACTCAGGATCATATCAACGCCCTCCCCGCCGCAGAGCGCAAAGAACTATTTAAAACAAAATTTGTTCCGGGCGCGGTCATCTTTACCCCGCCGACCAGTCGCGTGGAAACCCGTGAACACGGTAGCTTTATGCAATGGTGGTCTTGGGTCGCCGGTGCCGACTGGAAGCACCCGCTTGGGCCCGGCTCGTCGATCAAAGATCTTATGGATCATCCCGTGGTCAACATCAGCTGGGATGACGCTCAGGCATACTGCAAATGGGCCGGCAAACGCTTGCCAACCGAAGCCGAGTGGGAGTTTGCTGCCCGAGGTGGGCTAAAGGAAAAAACCTATGTCTGGGGAAGCCAGCTTCGTCCCGGTCGTAAACATATGGCCAATATCTGGCAGGGAGAATTCCCGCAAACCAACACCAAGGGCGATGGCTATGTGATGAGCTCTCCGGTGAAGACCTACCCTGCAAACGGCTACGGCTTGTACGACATGTCGGGCAACGTCTGGGAATGGTGCTCGGATTGGTATCACTACCGCTATTTTGACAAGAAAGAATTCGACAACCCGGTCGGTCCCGATACGAGCTTCGACCCGCTTGAACCTGGGGTCGACAAGCGCGTCACCAAAGGGGGATCCTTTTTATGCAACGACTCGTACTGCAGTCGATATCGTCCAGGGGCACGTGGCGGAACCACCCCAGACACCGGCTTAAACCATACCGGATTTCGCTGCGTCGTGTCTGTCGAGGGAAAAGCTGAACCAAAGGCAGCCACACCGGATACACCGGCCACACCTTCAGCTGAAAAAACACCTGCCCCCTAACCGAATCAACCACCCCACCTACAAATTTGCAGCCTTACTATTTACCCGCCCTGAGGAAGAAATCCTATGCCTGATTTAGAAGTCGTCTGTCCCCACTGTGATTTGCTGATTGAAGCCGACGAAGATATGGCGGGTGAAATGATTGAATGTCCCGACTGCTTAGGTCGGGTCACCCTTCCCCTTCCCGCCCCCAAGGCGCCGAAGCTGAAGAAGAAGAAAAAAAAGAAACAGGCGGCGGCAACGGAAAAAGTGGTCGCGGCTGAATCGTCTCATCCACCTCAAAAGACGGCCGAGACATCTGACGCAGACGATGACGAAGTGATGGATGTGGTGCAGACCGATCAAGAAGGCAATCCCATCGCAGCCGAGCTAGCGGTTGCCGCTCCGACGCCAAAGAAAACGATTTATCGAAAACCGACGACCCAACGCACGGGGACAAGTAACCAATCGTCTACCACCTCCGGCTTTGCCCCACGGAGCCGGAAGAAAAAAAAGCGGAGTATTCCCGTGATTGCACTCACGATTCTTGGCGCGACTCTTATTTTCGGAGGTCTCTTTGCCCCCATCACCAAGTGGATGTTCATCGTGCCGGTGGGCCAGCTCAATACCACCACAACCACCTCGCTTTCATACTTTCTCGGTGACAGCACATCGCATCAATACGCCATCGAAGCGCTGAAGAAAGCGGACCAAGCTGCCTTCTCCGCTCAATTTTTGACCTTCGAAAAAATCTACGCCAGCACGACGAGTTTTATCCGCATGCCGATTAGTGTGACGGGACATATCTTCCTCATCTTGATCCCGGCGATTATTGCCGTGGTCCTCCCCTTCACTCGCTACACCAAAATGCTGTGGATTCCGTTCACGATTATCTTGCTCAAGCTTTTCGACGACTTGATTTGGCTTGGCGTGATTCGTGGCAACGTACATGCGGGCATCCACAACCTGAAAGAAACGGGCCGAAATATAATGGGTGAAGCAGGGCTCGGCCAAGACCTGGTTTCGGCCTTTCAGTTTGACCTCAGCTTGAGCTGGGGCTGGGCCCTCTTGTTCTTCGGTTTGTTGATGATCGGGATCGCCTGGGCCATCGAGATTTCTCGTAGTTAATACCCAAGCCGACGGACGAATCAAGGCGCGCGATTATTCCAGTCTGGATCCGATAGGCTGGCGGGCGAATCAAGGCGCAGCGCGCCGACACATTGATAGCCATGGTTGACGAGCGAAGCGAGGAGGCCGTGGAAAGCGGCCCGGAGGTTTGCCATTGAGTGGCACCGCGTTATTTAACCCTGCCATTGACTGGCAGTTGACCCACCTCACAACGAATCATTCAATGGCCGACGGGCGAATCAAGGCGCGCGACCGTTACAGTTTGCATCCGATAGGCCGACGGGCGAATCAAGGCGCAGCGCGCCGACACATTGATAGCCATGGTTGACGAGCGAAGCGAGGAGGCCGTGGAAAGCGGACCGCAGAGCCTAATCCAGTCCTTCGCAGCAAACAGCAAACCAACCACAATCCCATCAAGGCGCAGCGCGCCGACACATTGATAGCCATGGTTGACGAGCGAAGCGAGAAGGCCGTGGAAAGCGGACCGCGGAAGCCCAAGCCAGTCCTTCGCAGCAAACCGCAAAACTACCACAAATGCATAAAGGCGCAGCGCGCCGACACATTGATAGCCATGGTTGACGAGCAAAGCGAGGAGGCCGTGGATGGACGAGATGAAAAAGACCCCGGCCACAATACCACGACAACAATTTCAGAATATGGTAGATTTCAGTTATGGCCAATTCGTATACTCAAATTTTATATCATGTCGTGTTTTCAACAAAGAATCGGTTACCGGCAATCGCCTCTTCTCGGGAGCGCGACCTCTACGCGTACATCTACGGCGTAAATCAAGATATGGACTGCGACATTAAACGAATCGGCGGAATTGAAAACCACATTCACATCGCGGTTAGTTTGAACAAAAACCTAAGCCTGTCCAACTATGTCGAAAAAATTAAAACCGCGTCAACAAATTGGATTCGGCGCGAAGAAATCTTCGAGAACTGGCCCGGTTGGCAAAGCGGTTATGGCGCATTCACCATGAACTGGGACGAGCGCCAAAGCGTAATTGAATACATCAAGCATCAGCGCGAACACCACAAAACCGTCAGTTTTGAAGATGAATACCGAGCGCTACTTACAAAGGCAGGCATCGTATTTGACGAAAAATACTTGTTTTAAACCCGAACCAATCAGACGGGAAGGTGTCGACGCTACGCGCCTTAATTGTGGGGCGAACGAACCACGGCCTCCTCGCTTCGCTCGTCAACCATGGCTATCAATGGGTCAGCGCTACGCGCCTTGATTCGCCCACCGGATGTTCGCCTCGCACATAGACCGCCGGCCTATCAGATGGATGTTCGTCAAGAGGAGGCCGTGGAAAGCGGACCCCGGAAACCCAAGCCAGTCCTTCGCAGCAGACAGCAAACCAACCACAAATGCATAAAGGCGCAGCGCGCCGACCCATTGATAGCCATGGTTGACGAGCGAAGCGAGGAGGCCGTGGAAAGCGGTCCGTGGAGGCCTAAGCCAGTCCTTCGCAGCAAACAGCAAGACAACCTCAAATGCATCAAGGCGCAGCGCGCCGACCCATTGATAGCCATCGTTGACGAGCGAAGCAAGGAGGCCGTGGGAATGTGTCCCGGAGGTTTGCCATTGAGTGGCACCGCGTTATTTACCCCTGCCATTGACTGGCAGTTGACCCACCTCACAACAGATCATTCAATGGCCGACGGGCGAATCAAGGCGCGCGACCGTTACAGTTTGCATCCGATAGGCCGACGGGCGAATCAAGGCGCAGCGCGCCGACACATTGATAGCCATGGTTGACGAGCGAAGCGAGGAGGCCGTGGAAAGCGGACCGCAGAGGCTAAACCAGTCCTTCGCAGCAGACCGCAAACCAACCACAAACCCATCAAGGCGCTGCGCGCCGACACATTGATAGCCATGGTTGACGAGCAAAGCGAGGAGGCCGTGGGAATGTGTCCCGGAGGTTTGCCATTGAGTGGCACCGCGTTATTTACCCCTGCCATTGACTGGCAGTTGACCCACCTCACAACAGATCATTCAATGGCCGACGGGCGAATCAAGGCGCGCGACCGTTACAGTTTGCATCCGATAGGCCGACGGGCGAATCAAGGCGCAGCGCGCCGACACATTGATAGCCATGGTTGACGAGCGAAGCGAGG
>Ga0209187_1001907_pt1 | contig 21854 bp, 15 predicted proteins | sample BantaG_FD_187430 | JGI IMG/M metagenome (GOLD analysis project Ga0209187, IMG submission 187430) | Marine algal microbial communities from Bantry Bay, Ireland - BantryBay_4 metaG (SPAdes) (version 2) | ecosystem: Host-associated > Algae > Red algae > Unclassified | place: Bantry Bay, Ireland...
CTTCTGTTTCAAAAAACTCTAATATCTTTGCTTTGGTAGCAGAGGGTAGCATGTTTTTTAGTTTTAGTTGACACAAAGATATGCCAATTCTTTGCTACTTTTTTTTGGACAGATCACAACTGCGCCCAGATAAATGCCAACTTAAGCCGTTCCCTCGCCAACTTCCTCCTCTGCACCTTCTACCCACACCCACAAAATACAGTTTTGATTGTGCCTTAGGAATGATAAAACAATAACTGTTTATTTTTGGTTGCCGCTTTTCCGCTTATACTTCCGAATTGTCGGACCAAGTAAAAATGCTCGCCATAGCCCTGCTATGTCTACGCTTTTTATCTCATATAAGCGAAAAATAGTCAAACCAAAATTTGAACATTTATTATTTTATCATTCCTTAATTATTTAGACTTATGAAATATGATTAAAGATAATCAATTATAACGTTTAAGTATCCTTTTGAGCAATAAATTTAACAAAAAATAGCTGATTATCAATGCATTACACACGATTTAATTCTAACAAAAATCTTCTTTACATAAATCTCAGTAAGTATTTATTAAAAAAATGCATTTGTGCCAATTCAAAATATATCTGAAATTTACACAACAATTAATAACCATAATAAATACTAAAAATAAAAAAGTTCTTGAGGTCTCGAACTAGGGGATCTTGCATCAGGGATGAATAAAAAGCAAGGTCCCTGTCCCTGAACATATAAAAATAAATAGTAAATAACAACACATTTTAAAAGGCGGTTTGCTGAAAAGCCTTCATTAATAGAGTAAGCATAATTAAAAATCATTAAAATATTAATTTTATGAAAAATTTTAAAACATTTATCGCATTAACCATTATGGTAATGTTTGTTATGAGTTCTTGTGGAAAAGAACAGATTCTTCAAGAAGAAGCAGCTCTTAAATCAGGTGACAACGCAATACCTGAACTTATTGTAGAAGATAATAATCATGGGCTTGCAGATTGGGAAGAAATGATTACAACTGCAAAAGAAAGAAATGAAAAAATGGAATTAAATAGTTCTGGGGCAAATTATAAGATGATGTGTGATTGTGCCTTAATTAGAGATGAAGCTGATACAGGGTATTCTCCAGGTTCTGTATCGACATTAGATATTGTTATACTACAAAAAATGATCCTTAACTATGACTTCAATGGTGATGGTTGTATTGAATTTCTCAATCCCAAAGGCGGTCTTTCACAAGATGCTATGGGGTGGATAAATGCTGGCAACCCACCAGCTACAACTGACTTTAACCAAGATGGAGATCTTACAGGGTTTGGCGACGCAAGTTTTGCCTTTGGATTAGCAAATAAACTAGGAGCAATTACTGGAGATAGTGCTTTATGTTTTGATGACCTAGAATGCATTAGAGATTATATTCTTGGAAGAATTGATTGTTAGCAAATCATCATTTTAAAATAAATGGCTATGAATCAATCTAGTTTACACTGCTTGAAAATAATTTAATTTTTTTGCGCGAAAGATACAAAGGCATCTTACTGAAAAGCCTTCATTAACAGAGCAAGGAATGTGTACGGAATAACTTCGCATTTTATATTATCTTTTTTTCCTTTATACTTCTTAACTGAAATGGTCATTTATCCAGATAAACTCGCATTCCATTTCATTGTATAAAGAAAAAAACATGATCGGTCCGACGTTCGGCAAAAATTACGAACTTATTTCGCACACGTTCCTAAGCATTTATTCAAAATCATTAAAATATTAATTTTATGAAAAATTTAATCAAACACAAAACAAAAAAAATCACAAATAAGGTAACTATTTTGACCTTGTTTCTACTTACAATATTAGTAAGTAACTCTACATATTCCCAAACAGGAGATAATTTAGGAAATCATATTGCAACTCAAACACTCAATATGAATTCTAAAATCGTTGATAATGCCAGACACGTTAATATTAAAAATATTCAAGAAGCTGGTGTTCGATTTTGGCGAAGTGATAACTATAAAATTTCAATGTCGAGAAACTCTGATTATAAATATGGACCTGTACAAGACTATTCTATTAAGTGTAATATGAACAATGATCCTGATAGAGGTTGGACTTGGGGGATTGTCAACCAAACACCTGTTGCCGCTTTAAACACACAAGGCACAATGCAATTGAAAAAGGATTTATTTGTGATGGGAAAATTAGGAATTGGAACTGATAACCCAAGTGCAAATTTACATATAGATGGAATTGGTTCAAGTATGCAAATTGGTAATGGCAATTCAGTTTTACAAATAGCGGATTCACATTGTAATGGTTGTTATTCTGGCGTAGCTCAAACAGGTGATAAAGTTATAAGAATTTTGGGTTCTAATAATTTGATTTTCGATTCAGGGGGAAGCGTTGGATCAGGTAGATCATTTAAATTTGTATCACAATGGTCTAACCTAATGAAAATTGAAGACAATGGTGAAGTGAGTATTGGAAGTGTTTCTACACCATCAGGTTACAAGCTATATGTGGAAGATGGCATTCTCACTGAAAGAGTCAAGGTTGCAACTGTAGGATCAGCAGACTGGGCAGACTATGTTTTTGAAAACGATTACGATCTAAATACAGCTGAAGAAGTAGAATCATTTGTAAAAGAAAATAAGCATTTACCAAATGTACCTTCTGTTAAAGAAGTTGGTGAAAATGGTGTTGATATGGTGAAAATGGATGCAACTTTATTACGTCAGATAGAAGAGTTGTGGTTGCATGTAATAGAACTTGATAAAGAGAATGATCGTCTAAATGCAAAATTAGAAGCACTAGAGGTGAGTAAATAATGTTTTGTTTAACCAATTTTTCAGGTAATGGAAAATTAATAAAATATCAATTTTATGAATAAAATAATAATTATATTACTGATTGGTCTTTTTACTCAAGTACTTGATGCGCAATCAATACGAAAACCTTGGGAGGAATTTACTGATCAGGAAAGGACTGATTATGTCAATGCAATTAACGCATTGTCTACAGCTGATGTACAAAATCTTGCAACTGAACATGCTCGTTTATCTAATCTTGGAATTCATACTAATTCTCAATTTTTACCCTGGCATAGAATTTTTCTTGAATATTTTGAAGGGTTGATTAAAGATCAAAATCCATATGTAAGCATCCCTTATTGGGATTGGCACGATAGCTGGAGTTCAAGTTCTCTATTATTTAAAAATAGTTCAGGTAGTAATATAGGGATACTTGGTCATAATGTAAATGGAGCAGTTTGGGAAGATCCTAATGACGGAAATATATTTAATAGGGATTTCACATCTGAATCACAACCTTCAGACTCTTACAAAAATGCAACAACATTTAGCAGTTTCACCAATTCTGTTCAAGGAGGTGCACATAATGCAGGACATCGATTTGTAGGTGGAGATATGTTGACAGGACGCTCACCAATTGATCCAGTATTTTACATTCATCACGCAATGGTGGATAAGGCTTGGAGTGACTGGTTTAATGCAAACCCTAGTGCTAGCATTAGTATATTAGACAATAATATGGATACATTTAATGGATACCCTGTTGCCACAATGAATGCAGAAACAATAGTTGATCCTAGAAGTATGGGGCTTTTTTATGCGGATGACGGTTTAGCTGTTTTGGACGAGTATAGTGTAAGTAATGACAATATGTCTTCTGAAAAATTTTGCTATAAACTCACGATAGAGGCAAAAGATGATTTCACTGTACCAAACGGAAAAGATGCTGAATTAAAATCTTGTAAACTGGTAGATTTACTGCCAGGATTTGAAGCAGAAAATGGTTCTGTATTTGAAGCAAGAATTGATGGAGATTGCAACTTTAGTACAGCAGCCAAACTTGCCCTTAATGAGAAGTCAATAGAGAATATACAACAAACTAAGTTGCAAACTTATCCTAATCCAATTAACGATTTTGGAAATATAGATTTTTCATTAGAAAAAGATGAAATTGTTTCCATCGCTTTGATAAATGCTACAGGTCAAACAGTCAAAACTCTTTTGAATACAGAACATCGAAACAAAGGCACTCATTCTATAGATTTAAGTACAAACGACTTACCAAGTGGCATTTATACCTGTCGATTGACAACACAAAATGAATCAATCACCAAAAAAATAATCATTATTAAGTAACACATCAATGATTTTTTTTCAAAACAACACATTTTAAAAGGCGGTTTGCTGAAAAGCCTTCATTAATAGAGTAAGCATAATTAAAAATCATTAAAATATTAATTTTATGAAAAATTTTAAAACATTTATCGCATTAACCATTATGGTAATGTTTGTTATGAGTTCTTGTAGCAAAGAAATTGAAAATGGAAGTGACATCATAGTTGAGGAGGAAATCACTAAAGGTGCTTTACCAAGCAACCTTGAAATGCCAATTATTGAGAACAATACAATGACATTTAGCAGTTTTGACCACTTCAAATCTGTTTATGAAATTCTTAATGTGGAATTTGACAGAGAAGGCTTTCAACCATTAGAAACTTTTAATAGCCTTTTGAGTTTTAACTCAGAGCTACACAAACAACTTAATGACAGTTTTGTTGACCCAAATAATAGATTTGTACCAACTGTATCAGATCCAATAATTAGATCATTTATAAATGATTATAATGAATTTATTATAGGCGATATAATGTTAGTTTATATGGATAATAGGGATGTGATATATTTTAAAATTGATGACTCTGATTCAAAGCAAGAGATAAGGAATTTGGAAAAAGGTAAACGAATAAATCGAAACTTAGTTCCTGAAAAGTCTAGAATAGAGCTTGCAAGTAAAGTTTTCGAAAATCTAATAATATCCCAAAGTGCAAATAAGCAAATGCCACAAACACTAACTAATGTTGAAGGTGATTGTAACAACCAATTTAGAGCGATTCTGTCTGGGAAAAGTACAAAATATTGGTGGTTACCTATAGATTCACAAGTTACTATAAACTGGGGTGACGGTACCCCTACTCAAACTGTAAGTGTTAGTGGTAATTTTGAAATAGATCATATTTATTCAACTACAGGTGTTTTCAATATAGAGGCATCTATGACTCAATTTGGTCCACCTTCTGGTCCAGGTGATCCTATTATTATTGCTCCAAATTCAATATTTGAATTTGAAGTAGGTAGCAATTGTACAGATACTGAAATAGAATCTTGGCCTTGGGCTGAAGAAGGAAATGTAGCTATGTCATATGGTCTGTCTTCATATACAACATCATTTAGACATTATACTGCTGCTGAAATATTTTCATTTGAATTTAGAGATGGGGCTTGGCGAAGAGATAATGCAACAAGCTTAGAAGTTTTTGTTGATGTAACATATCGTAATTCAAATTGTCAAGTTTCAGGAGATGAGGATGAACCACAAAATTGTAACTCGTGTGATGATAAACGAGCAAGAGTAAATACAAGAAAGCGTAATAGATATCATCGTATTGGAGAAGGCGAAATAATGGGAACTTTCAGGCTTGTTAACAACAATATAACAATCAATAGAGACTTAACATTATCTGCTTGCCAGTAATTAAATAAATTATTTTTTAAGAGGCTGTCTAAAAAGACAGCCTCTTTTGTTTTTTATTTACCTTCAAATCATTAAACAAAAACTTCCCTAAACCGCCAAATCCGTCCGAACCTTCGGAGATGCCTTTACAATCTCCTCACTAGCCTCATCTTCAAATTTTCTAAAATTATCGACAAACTGCTGAGCCAAATTATTTGCTTTCTTGAAATAAGCCTCTTTGTCATCCCAAGTATTTGCTGGGTTCAACATCGCTGAACGCACGCCTGGACATTTAGCTGGCATCATCAATCCAAACACTGGATCAACGGTATAGGCAACATTTTCCAAAATACCATCTAAAGCTGCCTTTATAATCGCACGGGTATCTGGCAATTTAATTCTATAGCCTTTTCCATATGACCCTGCTGTCCATCCTGTGTTTATCAGCCAAACGTTGACATTTGGATTGTTTTCGATTTTTTCTCCTAATAAGTCAGCGTATTTTGTTGGGTGTAATGGCAGGAAAGGCGCACCAAAACAAGCAGAGAATACAACTTGCGGCTCAACGATTCCTTCTTCTGTTCCCGCTATTTTTGCAGTGTAACCAGAAATGAAGTGATACATCGCTTGTGCCTTTGTCAACTTTGATACTGGTGGCAAAACACCAAATGCATCGCAAGTCAAGAAGAAAATATTTTTAGGCTCTCCTCCCATTTGAGAATGAACCGTTTTTTCTAAATGGTGAATTGGGTAACTCACTCTTGTATTTTGCGTTTTGTCTACATTGCTAAAATCAATGTCTCTTGTGCCTTCATAGAAATTCACATTTTCCAACATCGCACCAAATTTGATGGCATTGTAAATTTGTGGCTCGTGCTCAGGATTCAAATTAATTACCTTTGCATAACAACCACCTTCAAAGTTGAAAACATTTCCCATACTCCAACCGTGCTCGTCGTCTCCGATCAATCTACGATTTGGATCTGCTGATAAAGTCGTTTTTCCTGTTCCTGACAAACCAAAGAAAATAGCCGTATCTTCTTTTGTACCTACATTAGAAGAACAATGCATTGACAATACATTCTCATTGGTTGGTAAAATGTAATTTAAAACAGAAAAAATTCCTTTTTTAATTTCACCAGTATAAGCCGTTCCACCAATAATAATCGTTTTGCGTGTAAAATTGATGATCGCAAAATTGTGCTGACGTGTTCCATCTTCTGCTGCAACCGCCATACATCCTGGTGCAGAAATAACCAACCAATCTGGCTCAAAACTGTCTATTTCTTCCACTTTAGGACGAATGAACATATTGTTAACAAAAATATTTTGCCAAGGATATTCATTAATAACTCTTACATTCAAACGATAATTTGGATTTGAACAAGCCATAGCATCACGGATATAAACGTCTTTTTCGCGTAGGTAATCCATAATTTTATTGTACAATCCATCAAAATGATCGCTAGAAATCGGCTGATTGATCTCTCCCCAATCAACTGTATCTCGCGTTATATCGTCTTCAACAATAAATCTATCTTTAGGAGAACGACCTGTAAATTCGCCAGTGTCTACCACCAAAGTTCCATTGGAAGTCAGTTTCCCTTGTCCAAAATTTAAAGTTAATTCTGTAAGATTAGAGATCGGAAGGTTCCAATGTGCTTTGACATTGTGCAAACCAATATCACCTAAATCAGCATTTGGATTTTTACGTCCTAAATTTTCCATTTGTATATTATATTTTATTTACATTTAAAAACGCGCCACAAAAGTACGCTTTTTAATAAGTCTACCAAAAAACACCAACATATTCGTATTCCATAACCATACCAACAAATCACATAATGCGAGAATGCGAGAATGCGAGAATGCAAGAATGCAAGAATGCGAGAATGCGAGAATTTCAATTCATACGATTTGACGTTCGGTTCATAACTTTCAATCTTCAACTTTCAATCTTCAACTTTCAATCATTTCGCATATCTAGCTACTCTGTCGCCAATTTCGTCCTCCGCGCTTCCCTTGCTACTAATACGAGAATTTTCGAGCGAAGCGAGATAACTCATAACTGTGGTTTAATGCAATTCATAATTCATACGGTCCGACGTTCGGTTCATAACTCATAATTATTTTTCGGACGGCAAGTATCATTTCCAATTTTGTAGTATCCCCGCTGTCCGCTGCAATGTTTTTACGAAACCATACACCTACGAGGTTCGAAAACCTCGTAGGTGTATGGTTTCGTAAAAACATTTCCACTCGCATCGGGCGTAGTTTCGCATATCTAGCTACTCTGTCGCCAATTTCGTCCTCCGCGCTTCCCTTGCTACTAATACGAGAATGCCGAATCACAGATTGTGGTTCAATTCATAATTAAATCCTCACGGCGCAGGTAGACAAGGCGTGCCTTGTCTCTACATTCTGAATCACAAACTGTGGTTTAATGCAATTCATACGGTCCGACGTTCGGTTCATAACTTATAATTCAATACTCTTCAGACCATGAAACTCTAAAGGATAACGTTTTTTGAAAAAGTATATTGAAATTTTAAAATAAAACCCTCAAAAATTTTTTATTCCAAAAAAGTGTGGTAATTTTGCGCCCGCAGGTTCGTTCGACTTGCTCCTGTTTAATCCCCCAGGGTCGAAAGGCAGCAAGGGTAGATGGTTGTAGCGGTGCGATTCGGACCTGTTTTTTTATCCCTTCAGTATACTCCATACAGGAGCCATTCAATAGAGCAAAAAGAATAACAAAGCGCCAATTTTCTTAGTAATATTGCTCAAAAATCAAGTTCATATATCTTTTTTACTTTATTTTACTATGCTTGTAAATAAACCAAGTTCCTATTTCGTTAGTCTTACATTTGAACAAAATGACTCACCATTTGAAAAATTCGATAATTTGCTTATTTGCCCTTATTTTATTTGCTTCTTGTGGAAAAAATAGAATAAATAAAACTTCTGGTCTATACATTACTAAAACAGGAAAAGTAGACTTCTACCAAGGCGACTTTGGTCTCCTTTTAGACAAAGCAACTGCAAATCAAAAACCTATTTTTGTAGACGTTTACGCAGATTGGTGTCTACCGTGTAAGCAAATGGATAAACATGTCTTTACAAATGCCAATTTAGCCAGATACTTAAACGACAACTTCATCAATTACAAAATGGACAGTGATGGAAATCAAGGAGATATGATAAAAGCGGTTTACTCTGTGCAGATGTTACCAAGTATCATTTTTCTTGATAATGAAGGAGAACTGATAAAACTTAAAGAAGGTTATGTTAATGCTGAAATTCTTTTGAAGGAATGCAAAAATATTGTGCGTAAGAATAAGAGGAGATAAGTAAGTTTTAGTTCGAATTTTCGATAATTTAGACTATCTTTCAGCAACCAGAATGTTATAATAATCGTTTTGATTCTGTTAGCATTCAACAACAACACACAACACATTAAGTTTATTTCACTTATATTCTAACAAATGATTATTTTTCAATACATCATCAATATTCTCGTTATTTTTATTCTTGCTACTGTCGCCTATTTTTGCACCGTAATGTTAAAGTCGTTGCTATCTGATTTGCGCATCAAAAAGCAAGCATATAATGAATTGAGAGAATTGGTAAGCAAAACCACTCCTGCCAAGGATGAGCAACTTAGAAAGGAATACAGTGGAAACAGAAAAGCCCTCAAGATAATTGACAATGCAACCAAAGAAAAAAATAAATGGGCTAGGTTGCACAAGGTCAGCAAAAAGGCTATTCCTTATACTGAAAAGGTAAAAAGAATGGACAGACGTGAACAAATCGTAACTCAATTAGAATACAAACGCGCCATCAGAACGGGTGAAGTAGACTCTAAAGAGGCTAAGATTATAGATTTCATTCAAGAAACTCCACAAACCAAAGATAGCAATCAATAAATTTAACTAATTTAGTTGCTGCTAAAGCTATCTAATGGTTCACATTGCTGGATTTTTTCCCGAAATAATATCTTATTTAGGCATACCAATTATTGCAGCATTGGTTGGATGGGGCACGAATGTGCTAGCCATTCAAATGACATTTTACCCGCTGGAGTTTAAAGGCATACCTCCCTATTTCGGCTGGCAAGGCATCATCCCAACCAAAGCCAAATCTATGGCGCAGAAATCGGTGGATATGATTACCACTAAACTGATCGACATAGATGAACAATTCCAACACATAGACTCCAAACAGATCGCCATTGAAATGGGCGATTCTGTCGAAAAACTTTCCATCAAAATTGTTGACGATGTCATGCTTGCCAAAGCTCCTGTTCTGTGGAGAAGCATACCCAATTCTGTAAGAGAAAAAATTTACGCTCGCAGCACGCAAGATTTGCCCAAAACCATCCAAAAAATATTTGATGAAGTCAAGGATAACATTGAGGAGTTGTTTGACATCAAAGCAATGGTGGTCGAGTCTTTGGTAAATGATAAAACCTTGCTGAATGAAATTTTTCTTGAATGCGGAAAAGAAGAATTTAAATTTGTCAAAAAGTCTGGATTCTATTTTGGATTTTTATTTGGAATCATTCAAATGATTATTTGGTATTTTTTTAAAGCTTGGTGGTTTTTACCTGCCGCTGGTTTGTTGGTGGGCTACATCACCAATTGGATTGCGCTAAAACTGATTTTCCAGCCTTTGAAACCTGTTAAAATTGGCCCTTTCACCATTCAAGGTTTGTTTATCAAACGTCAGCAGGAAGTTTCGGTACAGTACAGCAAACTTGTAAAAGAAAACATCATTACTTCTAAAAATATTTTTGATGCCATGCTGCAAGGACCAAAATCTGAAGTCTTGCACGAGATGATGAGCGAGCATATCAAGGGCGTTGTGGACTATACCGCCAAAGAACACCAAGGTTTGATTGACCTTTTTTATCGCCCTTCTAAATTTGAAGCCATTAAAAACATCGCAGCTTATTCTTTTATGGAAGATTTCCCCATCCTCGTTCACAAAATCTACAAATACACCGAAAAATCTTTGGACATAGAAAAAACACTCCAAAAAAAAATGGCCGCCCTACCAGCCAAAGATTTCTCTGGATTTCTCCGCCCTATTTTTCAAGAGGATGAATGGAAGTTAATTACCGTGGGTGCGGTGCTTGGATTGGTTGCTGGTTTTTTGCAATTGGTTTTGCTTTTTTGATCAATGCGAGAATGCCTGAATGCCTGAATGCCTGAATAAAAAACAAAGCTTCAATAAAAAAAATGCTTCAATGAAAACAATGATTTAATAACACATTTTTGCCATTTTGTGGCTAACATACTTGGACCACTCTGTGGTCCTTATAAAACCATAATATCCTTTTGGCTAACATACTTGGACTACTCTGTGGTCCTTATAAAACCATAATATCCTTTTGGCTAACATACTTGGACCACTCTGTGGTCCTTTATGATAAATCGCATTTTTTTAATATGACATGCAAACTGCATTTTCACCTTCAATAAAAGACCTCAGAGAGGTCAAAGCATGTTAGCCAATAATACCCCAGTCGGGGTCGCACATTCACATATTTAAAATAGCGAAAAGGGAAGCGCGGAGGACGAAATAAAAGACGGAGGAGCTAAACTTGCGAAAATACGCCCGATGCGAGTGGAAATGTATGGACTGAATTGGAACAGATGGTTGGGGAAATTTTAACAACGAAGCAATCCGTACAGACGTTGCATGCAACGTCTCCAAAGCGGGCTGAAACCCGTTCCAATTCATTCCATACATTGCAGCGGGCAGCGGGGAGACTACTTCTTCGGAGATGATACTCGCCGTCCTAAAAAAAATTAATAACAATTTTCAGACATGCGAAACTTCAATTAAAAATTATACCATTCAAGCATTATACTCTAAAAACCCTTATCTCATAATTTTCGTACACTATAATCATATAATTTGCAGTTATATAGACAAATGGACAAAACCCTCAAAAACTAACATAAATGCTCATAAAAAAAGGATGTCTCCTCTCATTTTTTTTGATGATCTTTTCTTATATCAACCTTGTTTCGCAGGAACGATCAGGTTTTTATCAGAGCAACTATTCTGGTATTTCATCAATAGCCTTAAATCCCGCTAAGGCAAGTGCGCATTATCCCTTAAAATGGGATTTAAACCTTGTTTCTGCTGGTTTGTTTTTCCAAACCAATTATGCCTATTTAGAAAATACTTCTTTGTTTTCCGCAATTTCCAACACTGCCGATTTAGTAGAATCAACTCCTGAAAACAATAGTCAAAACAATCCGATAGCAAGGTTTTTTGATTATGATGACGGTACTAGCAAAAAATTTGCAACTGAAAACATCACCCTAAATGGTCCTTCTTTTTTGTTAAAATTAAATGAAAATACCTTTGGAATATTTACCAATGTCAGAAATTATTTGGGAGTTAACAGAGTAGAACCTGCTTTCAATTATGCTACTTATAGAGAAATTCCTGACAATCAAAATATAGCCATCAATCCTTTTAAAATTGGTTTGATAAATTGGTCAGAAATTGGTTTGCATTATGGGCGGAATATCAACTCGAACCTATCAGTTGGAGCCAATTTGAAATACCTTAGTGTGTATGATGCTATGTTTGTCAATTCAAAATCTGCTGCTAATATGGCTAAAAATAATGATGACTTACTATTTGAAAGCATAGACATTGATTTTGGTACAGCTGGCAATTTTGATTCTGATAGTGAAAATGATTACGGTTATAGTTTAAGTAAAAATGGAAGTGGCATTGCTTTGGATTTAGGTATCAACTATATTTTAGAAAGCAATAATGATGCTCCTTACCAATTGAGTTTAGGGGCTTCGTTGATTGACTTTGGTTTTGCCAACCTAAAATCAAAAGCAGGTAAATATGGAATTACAACAGATATTCCCTTTGAAATCCGAACCAATGAGCTTAAAGATATAGAGGACCACGAAGAAGTGATTGATATTATTCAAGCGCAAACCTCAGAAGTTGATCTTTCATTGGGCGATTATAGTACTAGTGAGGATAGTAAATTTAAAATTTGGTTACCAGTTGGTATTGCCTTGCAAGCAGATTATGCTTTTACAGAAAATATTTTTTTAAGTGCCAATTTGGTGAGACGCGTCAGGCTAAAAGGAGCGATGGCAGAAAGAAGCAACTCTTTTAACATCAGCCCAAGATATGAATCCCGTTGGATTGATGTAATGATGCCATTAACTTTGGTAAATGACTCCAAATTTAATTGGGGTCTTGCTGTTAGATTGGCTTTCATTACCATCGGAACGGACAATTTTCAAAGCTTGATTGGTAAAAAAGAGTTCAATGGCACTGATTTTTACGCATCTATCAAAATAAATCCATTTACTTTAGGAGCCAACAAGGGCTCCAAATCAAATAAAGCCAAATCAAGGTCAAACGTCAGTTGTCCTAAATTTTAATCCTGCTACTAACAACAATATCCATCCTAAAATAAAGAAAAGACCTCCAATTGGTGTCAAAGGACCAATCCATTTCCAATGGGCTATCTCTAGGTAATGTCTTGTACTTAACAAATAAAGCGAGCCAGAAAAAAGAAATATACCCAATAAAAAGAAAATAGCACTTATTTTTACAAGCTGGGCCAAGTTTATAAATTTTGCTTGCGGATAAAAGAGTCCGCAAAATAGCAAGGCAATTGTGTGATAAAATTGATAACTTACACCTGTATTAAAGATTCGCATGGAAGATTCGGACAACATCCATTGTTCGCGCAATGTATGTGCACCAAAAGCTCCGATAATAACGGAGAGCATACCCATAAGAAATGCGGATACTAAAATGTATTTTTGTGTTTTCATAGAAAAGATTGATGAGGAAAATTGTTTACATACTGCTTTTTTTAGTTTTACTATTTTTAATAGCTTCTCTATTTACTAATGTATCGGGAATATTTACGAGCAAAAGTTCTTTGTTTAGTAGTATTCCTAGTTCAAACATAGGGGTAGTTTACATAAATGATGCAAAAGAATTTCATAAAAGTGTCCAAAAATCGAATTTTTGGCCCGATTTGCAAAATGTAGAGGTTGCAAACAAGCTTACTTCTATGTTAAACAATACAAGTTTCTTTTTGGATCAAGATGACGAAGAAATTAAGAGCATTCCTGTTTGTGCTAGTTTGCACTTAACTTCTCCAAAGGAATACGATTATCTATTACATGTTAAAGCGTCTTCCTTTTCGCTTTTCAGTCTTAGCAATGTCATTGATGGCCTAAAAACCAACAACGTCCTTGTTGACGAGCATACTTTTAGTGGTGTAACCATCTACGAACTTAAAAAAGAGGAGCGAATTTTAAACATTGCACAAATTGGCTCCAATATCATTTTTTCCAGACATGCTACATTAATAGAAGAAGCAATCAACCAAGAAGTAAAAGATCCCGCTATTATTAGCAACTGGTTGCTTTCTAGTAAATATAAAAATAGCAATTTAGCTCTTTATGTTAATCTTGAGAATTTGGGTTTGCTCAATTCTATTTTTTCAAAAAATGGCAGCAACTCTTGGTTTAATGCTGTTAAAAATATGGGCGATAATTTGTTTATAAACCTTAATTGGAACGAGGGAAAAATTGCTATAGACGGAAATATTGATACCAAAAATGCTACTAAGTATTTTGATTCTGCCATTGGAAATACTGGAAGCTTGCAAAATTCTGAAATCGCAAAATTCATTCCGACCAATTCTGGTTTTTGCATCGTTCAAAACAAAACTGATTTTAGCTATGTAAACCCTTCCGTTGAAAGCATTTACCAAAAACACATAGCTCCGTGGTTAGAGGGAACTTTTGTTTATGCCCTTCCTGAACTTCAACAACAAAATTTTAGTGCTTACTTAGCTGTTACAACCAATGATCCTCTACGATCCAATAACCTTTTGACCTTATTGGCTAAAGACAGTAATGCTAGTAGTGAAATTTTAACTTATAGAAAATATGACATTAAGCAATTAAATAACAATGCTGTTGCTAGAGTGCTCTTAGGTGAAAACTTTGCTGGCGATTTTAATAGTTCCTATTTTTCTATTGTGGATAATACAGTTCTCATTGGAAACACTATGCGTTCATTGCAAAATGTTATTGACCAATACATCAATAAACAATCCATCAAAGACAATGTGATCTTTAGTGAATTTGAAGAACATTATGCCGTTGGAACCAATTTGTTCATTCAATCAAAATATTTGCAGCAACTTTTAAAATCCAGTGCTTCGCCAGAATTTGAGAACTCTATCAATAAATATGGGAATCATTTCACAGCATTTTCACCTTCATTTATAAACATCCAAAATGATGGAGATTTAACTGGTTCTATTTATTATAACTCCAAAGCTGCGGATCAATCTGCTATTGCCTGGAATGTTGTATTGGATGCTCCTGTGGCTTCTAAACCGTATTTTATCAAAAAAACAAATGGAGTAGGCGGTTATATTTTGGTTCAAGACAAAGAAAATGCCGTTTATTTATTGAGCAGTCAAGGGCAAAAATTATGGAAAAACAAGCTAGAAGCTCCAATATTGAGCGATGTACATTCCATAGATTTTTATCAAAATAAGGAGCAACAATTTCTATTTAATACAGAAGAAAAAATTCACATCATAAGAGAATCAGGAGAGTATTTGGATAACTATCCACTAAAACTGAGTGCTTATGCGACAACGGGCTTACTTTTAATCGGCAATGGTTCTGACCAATATTTTTTCTTGCCTTGTGACAATGAAAAACTATACGGTTATGAATTGAATGGAAAGCCAATGAAAGGTTGGAATCCTTTAGCTGGAATGGGAATGGTCAAGCAGCCTTTAAAGTATTTAAGACAAAATGAAAATAGGTTTATCCTCGCCGTTAACGAAGGTGGAACGGTTAGCTTTATCAATCCAAATAGTGATTTAGAATTTGTTGCAGCCCTGGAATCTCCTATCATTGGTGAAATTGAAATTGATGAAAGAGAAGGCTTTAAGGTGGTCATTGCCACTTGTAAAAATGGAAAAACATACACCATTAATCAAGAAGCAAGTTATTGGTCTAAAAACTATTTACCACTAGATTCAACAGCATTGTTTTTAACCGATAATATTTTGGGCAGTGAAGCGAAAGAATTGATTTTTGCGCAAGGTCAAAAAGTGTCGGTGTTTAATTCTGTAGAAAAAATGTTTGATTATACATTGGAATGCCGTCCGTCGCAATTATTTACCAATAAAAGAACAAATGCCAAAAACAGCATTTTAGGTGTTTATTGTGATGAGTCCAAACAAATTTATTTATTGGAAAATTATGAAAAAATCAAGGAAGGTTTTCCAATAGAAGCTCAAACACCCTTTGTCATTGCTGACCTGTTTGGGTCTGGTGACGAGGTGCTTTTAGCTGGTGGCTTGCAAAATAATATTTTTGCTTATCGGTTAAAGTAGGTATCTATGCACAAATAATCGTCATCTCTGGAATGAAACTATCTGTCATCATCGTCAACTACAATGTCTGTTACTTTTTAGAGCAGACTGTAAAATCGGTAGAGAAAGCTTCTTTGTTTTCGCAAAAAGACGGTTATGAAATTGAATGCATAGTAGTAGACAATGATTCAAAGGATCAGTCTTTGGAAATGATGGAACAGAAATTCCCTCACATCCAAGTCATTGCAAACAAGGACAATACTGGATTTTCAAAAGCCAATAATCAAGGCATAAATGCTTCCAATGCAGAATATGTTTTATTGCTAAATCCCGATACTGTAATTGCTGAGGACACACTCTCACAGTGCATTGCATTTATGGACCAACATACAAATTGTGGTGCTTTGGGTATAAAAATGATTGATGGAACAGGAACTTTTTTACCTGAATCTAAGCGTGGTGTTCCAACGCCCGCTGTCTCTTTGTATAAAATGCTGGGGCTGTCTAAAATCTTTCCAAAATCAGAAAAATTCAATCAATATCATTTAGGATATTTAGATAAAAATAAAAACCATAAAGTTCCTGTTTTGTCTGGCGCATTTATGTTTATGAGAAAAAGCACACTTGACGAAGTTGGCTTATTGGATGAAAGTTTTTTCATGTATGGAGAAGACATTGATCTATCTTATAGAATTGTAAATGCAGGCTACGACAATTATTATTTTGCAGATTCGAGCATCATTCATTACAAAGGAGAAAGCACCAAAAAAGGCAGCTTGAATTACGTGCGAATTTTCTACAAAGCGATGATTATTTTTGCAGAAAAACATTTTGCACAAAAGCAAAGCAACTTGTTTTCATCCGTCATCAGTGTAGGCATTTACATTCGTGCCTTTTTGGATATTTTGATAAGCATTTTTAATAAATTCTATGCGCCCGTTTTAGATGCATTCTTTTTGTTTGGTGGAATGCTTTTTTTGAAAAATTTTTGGTCTAATAAATTCATTGGAACCGAGTCTTACTATTCAAGTGAATTTCTGACCGTCAATGTTCCCTTATACATTCTTATTTGGATCATCAGTATATTTTTTAGTGGTGGATATGACAAGCCTTTCAATATTTGGAAACTCGTTAGAGGCTTGCTTTTTGGCACTTTGATTACTTCCGCTGTGTATGGATTTTTGCCTGAAGCCTATCGTTTTTCCAGAGCCTTGATCTTATTGGGAATGACTTGGGGGATTGTCTTTTTGTCTTTTTATAGAATGATATTAAGCGCGTTTTTCAAGCAAAACATTGTCAGTGGTGAAACGAGTAAGGGCAAACTCGCCATTGTGGGAGACATTGAAGAAGGCAATAGAATCCGAAACCTTTTGTTTGACACAGGCTTGCATTTTGATTTCATAGGTTTCATTGATCCCAAAAATCAAATAGCGGAAAACGAGCCTAACAATTTGGGAAACATCAGCGAAATTTCAAGCCTAATAAATCTTTACAAAATTGACGAGCTGATTTTTTGTAGCAAAAACATTCCCTTCAAAACCATCATTCAATTGATGGAACAACTTAAAAACAACATCAACTATCGCATTAATTATAGAATTGTGGTAGAAGGCAGCAAAAACATTGTTGGCAGCGATTCCAAAAACAATGCTGGCAATCCATATTTGAGTGAGCAAACTTATAAAATAATTACACAAGGACAAAAGAGAAACAAACGCGTATTCGACATCACAATGAGCCTTGCATTAATTCTACTTTTTCCTATTTTAATTTTATTCAGCAAAAACAAATCCTCCTATTTAAAAAACTGCCTAACCGTCCTTATCGGCAAAAAAAGCTGGATCGGTTTTGGCGAATACAATTTTAAAAATCTTCCCAAAATAAAAAATAGCATTTACTCCCCCATCGACCACTTAGAAATAAATAACAATACCAATACACAAAAACGCCTTTTGCAGGGTTATGCAAAAGATTATAGTATTTATAAGGATTTTAGGATTCTTTTGAAGGGTATTTTTTGAGGTTTTGGGGCATTTTCAACCAAAAAAAACGAAATTCCAACAATTATTAACCTTTATGAAACAAATATTGGTACGAAATTGGTTATTAATGTGTTATAAGAAAAACACATTACACATATGTTGGGCGAAACAAAAGTAAGCCATAGATAATCTTTGCCAAATATAATGTCAAATCTGTCTTAAGTTTAACTATTTTAAATAAATTGTTCCTTGCTACTAGGTTCTTAAAGTAGTATTTTTTACATTCGTGGTATGGAAAACATAGCTAATCTTCAATCTTGGAAGTCTACCTTTGGACTACTCCCAATTCACCTAAATCAGGCTACGTTTGATGAAAAATATATAATGTTGAATGGAGGAATTGGAGATTTCTGTCTTCAATTGGACGACCTTAATCAACCTGAGAATAGAGTCTATTCAAATGCATGGTCTTCAAACACTAAAAATTACATAGTAATAGATAATCAGGTATTACAAATTTTCAACTGGGCAACGTTAAAAGTAGAGGAAATTCCTATTTCAGAAGCCACTAATAACTTTGGTAAATTATATGATTATATTTATAAAAAGAGCTTCAAAAGTAACGATGATATAGTTCCATTCATATTAGATATCTTCAAACAATTCAGAAACTTAACTAAGGAAAGCTCTGATCCATCTAATGCTCTTAACCTTTTATTTTTACTTATTCTGTCGCTGGAAGAAAATGTTGACACTTTAAATTTTGATAATTGGGGAATTTCCGAAACCATCGTTCCAGGCAACTTTGAAAACTACAGTTCAAGGTTGAGAGATGGAATCGGTGACTTAAGACCGAACCTGGATTTGATATTAAGACACACTGCTGGTAAGTTATTTCAAGAGGCACAAAAAGAAGTACTATTTTTTGATTCTCAGATTGATATATTTGGGGAAACGTCTAAGAATATTATTTTTAGAGAAAATAGCTACTCAAGTATACATTATACTCCCTCTTTTTTGTCGCGAACAATAGTTGAACATTCAATATCTTTACTAGACTTAAATGGGGATACCCTAGTTATTTTTGATCCTGCATGTGGTTCTGGCGAATTCTTGGTTGAAGCTTTGAAACAACTCAGAGAAAGGCAATTTACTGGCACCGTGAAAGTTATAGGCTTTGATAACTCAGAAATGGCAGCCAGTACAACAAGGTTTCTTCTTAACTATGAGAAAAGAAGTGTATGGAATGATAGATTAACATTCGAAGTGTCACGAGTGGAGGATTCTTTATCCGCTAATTGGGATATTGGTGCAGATATTTTGCTTATGAATCCTCCATTTCTTTCGTGGAATTTGCTGAATAGTGGTAGCGAAAGAGATGCTGTAAGAGAAATTTTAGGTGATCTTTTTCATGGAAAACCAAATCAGTCTAGTGCATTCCTTAAAAAGGCTATCGATTGTATTGAAGCTACATCAGGCATATTGGGATGTGTATTGCCATCATCAATCCTAACATCTCAATCTTACATCAAACTACGAAGTAGTATTGAGGATCGATTCGACTTCAAGTTGATTGGTAAACTTGGAAATTTTGTCTTTGAAGATGCGTTAACGGATGTTAGCATGATTGTTGGTGTAAAGAAAAATAGGGATATTGATTCTGTGCCGAAAATATTATGGACACATAACAGGACAGGTGTGGTAAAAACATCGTTGAGAGAGTTAAGAAAACTCGAATATTCAGAACGGTTTTCAGTTTCTAAAGATGATTTTAGTATCTATCAACCTATAAAATTTCCAATGTTTTCCGATAGCTGGAAGACCCTATCAATGAATGAGAATAAATTTGTAAAATCAATTCAACGCTTTAAAGGTAGTGGCAAGCTAGTAGAAGTTGGAGAGATTTTTAATGTCCGGCAAGGTTTAAATTCTGGAAATAATAGCTTGTTCAAAATTTCAAGAAAAAAATATGATAATTTAGAAAAAAAAGAAAAAAAGTTGTTTCAGCCAGTAATTGACAATAGTGCAATATTAAAAGGAGTGCTAAGTAAGGTTAATTATGTATGGTTTCCTTATAATAAGAATGGATCGCTGTTTGCAACAGAAGATGACTTTCAAGCTAATGCTCCAAACTTTTACAGTATCTTATTACCTCACAAAAACCAATTAAAAGCAAGAAGAGGCAAAAATGATCAATGGTGGTTGTTAAGCGAACATAGAAAATGGTTACTTAAATCAACTTCTAGATTAGTTTCAACTAGATTTGGAAATTCTAAATCATTCGCTATTGACGTAAATGGTGAATTTGTTGTCGAAAATGGAAATGCTTGGATTCCAAAACGTGTCTTTGATGACAAATATTTATATTTTTATTTAGCCGTTTTTAGTAATCCCCTGTTTGATAAACTTCTCTCTATCTATTCAAAGCAACTATCAGGTGGAAGCTGGTATGACTTAGGTAATAAATATTCTAAACGAATTCCAATTCCTAATATATATTTAGACTCTGTAAAGGAACTCAGCGTAACTAACAAGCTTATTGAAATTGGTAAAGAGATTGCCGATGGTAATTACTTTGCGTCAAGCGCGGCAACATATCTCCTTAAAGATTATTTCTATCCAAATCTAAAATGATGGTTATTTCAGACTTGATAACAGACTTGAATAAATCTTGCTCTGTCTTCTTTACAGAATCGGATTTTCGATTTCATCACAAATCCGCTTTTACAATAGTTTCAACTGGAAACCTTTCTTCAGAAGCTTATAATTGGAGAAAGGGTGTCCATAATTCTGTAAATGCTATTAGATGGTTTGATGATTTCTGGGTTTATTCTGAAGGCAATATTAATGGCTCTTCTATTCAGCTTTCGCTTTCGATCTTTCAAGGGCAAGCTAATGATATAAAAAAATCGCAGTTGATAAGAGCGGAATGGGATGAGTATCCAGAAAATAATGGACCTCATCCACAACCTCATTGGCATGTTGTTTCGAATGTTGCAATTGAAAATACTTTTGAGAAATTTGCTGAAACTTTTGAGGAAGACGACTTTCTGTCAACATTGAATTCAGAGAAAGATAAAGTAATTGACATAGGTAAATTTCATTTTTCAATGTGCGCAAATTGGCTACATTCAAACTACGACTTGAATGAAATAGACCATTCTAAAATAGTGAATTGGTACTGTGGGTTATTTTCTGAAATCCGAACGCAATTAGAATTTTGTAAAAAATAAATTTGCCCAACAAAGTACAAAAGTCTATGCTTCTGAACGAGTTTTGGGATTAGGAAAAGATAGTTATTATCTACCAAAATAGCTGTTTCCTGTCTTTGTTAAGTCACGTTCGATTGTGCCGTAGTCGTAAATTAGTTATTGATCCTGAACTTGCCATCAGTAGCACAACATTTGTACAGTCGTCATACGCCACTATCGCTATCATTCAATACAAGAACAAACTTTTAGTTGAAAAGACTGAAAGAGAAGATCAACAAAAAAGCAACTAAACTTTATTTTAAGTATTTTGCAAAGTAAAATTGGGTCGTGACTAGGCTAAAGATGCAGTACAATCGACCAAAACAAAAACAGAAAGCAGTCGTCTTTGCAGATTATCACTGTCTTTTCCCATTCAATCATAAAAAAGTATAGTCATTTGATATTTGAATCTCAAAAACTCATATCCATTACGATAGTTTAAACTTAACTTATTGTTGGTCGTCGTATTATTAGTAGGTTGCGCGCAACGTGGATATACCACCTGTGTGTTTAGCGTGGGGAAGCGCGGAGGACAAACTCACCGACAGCGCACCCAAATTCGCGAAACTACGCCCGATGAACCGTGTTCCCAAACAAGAAAAAGGTTATTTATTTTCATATTTTTTGATACTTTAAATGATATTCTTTATCGAATGGAATTCCTGATTTGATAACAGCAAAAAACTGTTTGACCA
>Ga0209187_1001908_pt1 | contig 21853 bp, 5 predicted proteins | sample BantaG_FD_187430 | JGI IMG/M metagenome (GOLD analysis project Ga0209187, IMG submission 187430) | Marine algal microbial communities from Bantry Bay, Ireland - BantryBay_4 metaG (SPAdes) (version 2) | ecosystem: Host-associated > Algae > Red algae > Unclassified | place: Bantry Bay, Ireland...
GTATCATGTAATGACAATGATCCTTGTACGATTAATGATGCATATAATGAGGATTGTATATGTATTGGAATTCAACAATACGAAGAGGATGAAATTACTCCATTGACAGATTGTATAGAGACTAACCCTTGTAGTGATAATATTGAGATTAATATTGTACCAACAGAAAATTATAATGAAGTTTTACTTTCAGCAGTGTCCTCTTGTAATGCGGTTACTTCAATAGAGTGGAGTAATGGAAGTACTACATCTAGTATAGTAGTGCCAACCCAATCAGGAGCCTATTACGCTTTCATCACTTGTGGTGATTGTGTATATTCTGCATATTACAACACCAACGGCTGCCTCGTCGGACTTCCATGTAATGATGGACTCGATTGTACAGAAAATGATGAAGTACAAGAAAACTGTGAATGTCATGGGACTCCAATAGAGGATTTAGATATTCAATTTACGGTAGAGGAAGTTTATGAAGAAGTTTGTAATCAAAAAGTATGTCTTTCAAATCTTATTGTAAGCAATAACTTCTATTTTCAAGAATTTATTGTAAAACTACCTTCTGGCGAAATATTTAAACTTAATAAAGGAATTAATGATCAAGGTTTTGATTTTCCATACTGTCTAACTTATACTGGACTCCAGATTCCACCTGCAATTGATGCATGTGATGGATTACCTCCTGTGTCTCAGCTTTTAGCGGATATTAATTCTTGGCTTGGAGAAAATGGATCTGCTAGCATTTCTGTAGGCGATCCTTTTTATGATAATTGTAATTATTCTATCCAAATATCGAATAGTAGTATTGACTTTGTAAGTTACTCTGGATATACAGACCTGATACCTTCTGCCACATATAATTTCACAACTGAAATCCCATGTGAGACAGGGGAACAATCAATAGGAGTCAATATAACGGCAACGCATAGTTGTCCTCCTCTTGATCCAGAAAATGACGAATCGAATACTATTGTATGGAGCAATGGTGATACAGGAGCGACAACCTATGTAGCTACAACTAACAATAATATATGCCTTGAAGTCTCAATAACTTGTGCCAACGGATGTACCTACACCGAAGAATATGGTGGTGTAAATTGTGAAGGATGTATCTTAGGAACACCATGTGATGATGAGAACGATTGTACAATAAATGACGCAGTAACAATTGATTGTGACTGTGTAGGAGATTTACTTGCAGATAGTGATTACGACGGCATATGCGATCTAGAAGATGAATGTCCAGAAGGCGATGATAACATTGATATTGATGATAATGGTATTCCTGATGCATGTGATCCTGATGTAGATTGTTCTGAAATGTCAGTAACAATTGATGAATCAATTATTGATGAAGCGCTCACATATTGCACATATTTAAATGATCCAATATTTAATCTTATTCTTCCAGAAGAAGAGAATGGACTATGGTTGGATGCATTTGTTTATCTAGGCATCAACGGCCCAGTAGTTATTGATAAGAATACTGCAGGATTCCACTTCCCTTACGACATTAAGAAAGAATCTACTGCACTTTTACCTCAAGAGTTTTTTGCTGATATTGATGCTTACCTAGGAAATGATTTTACATTTGGCATGTATGGAGATCTCGAAGATTATCAGGGTATTGTCGATGCTTGTATTCCGATGATAGAATCTATAGATGCAGAGGGAAACATCACATTGATCCAAGATCCGATTCCTGGAGTACTCGTGCATGCTACTGTTGCATCACCTATCATACCAGTCAGCCTGCAGTTTTCTTTTGGATTGGATAGTACAACGTTTAACAAACCATTCAGCTATTTCGGAGATGCAAATAATCAATATCCTTATACACTAACTGCGAATACAGATGCAGAATGTGGTAATGATCTAACTTACGAATGGAGTACAGGAGAAACTACTGCCTCTATCAATATTGCATCTCCAAACGGGAAATACTCTGTTACTGTAACTTGTCTTAGTTGTGACCCTGTAGCTGAATATAACCCTAGCGGATGTACAGTAGGAGAGGGATGTGATGTGTATGATGCTTGTGGTAATCCACATCCAGGAGTTGTCGATCAATACTGTAACTGTAATCCAATAGACGATATCACCTTAGAAGATTCTGATGGTGATGGGATACCAGACGATTGTGAAGATTGTGATGAAGAGTTTATTCAGATTACTGAAGATGGAGTTGAATTATGTTGTATTGATGGTCCTCCATCTTTGATATATAAAACAGAACAGGCCATAATAACAGTAGATAATTTTTGCTTGACATTTTCTGAAAGTATCATTAATTCTATGAACTTTTATATGAAAGACGGCACTTGGATTAATCTAAATGCGTCAAATAATTACAATCAAGGCAACGGAGAATCTGAAGGTAATTTCTTCCATTTTCCATATTGTACAGATAATAATTGTGAATATTATGGAGTGGGAATTGATATTCCTTATGATTACAAAGATATCAAGAGATTAGCATATGATATGGCGAGATGGGCTTCATTTTACGGATATCAAATGAAACCTTCAACTATAAAAAACGATAATAACTGTGGCTGCGAACCTGAAGATGGAAAGTTTAACTTTTATATAGATAATGCTGATATTGATCCAGAAGAAAAAGTTAGATTTCAAACTTCAAATGGATCTGAAACTTTCCGAGCATGTAAGCAGGAGATAGATGGAGGATATTATGTAATATTTGATTCGGATGTAGAATCTTGTGATGTAAAAAGCATCGAAGTAAAGATTAATAATAATGAGGTAGACTTCAAGGTTGCACCAGATGTACCTGAGGGAGCAAGTCTAAATTTAGCACTCTTTGAGTATGGCCCCGTGCCTCACAAAGGTGTAGGGTTTAGAGCCACGATCACTTGCGTAAGTGGATGTATATACGTCATTGAAACGCCTGATGCAGATTGTATAGTAGGAGATCAATGTGATCTGCCTGATCCATGTGCCGAGTCTTCTGTAATCGGATATGATAATGTGGGCTGTACGTGCATCGTCGTTGGATTAAGAGATAGAGATGAAGATGGGGTATGTGACGATGAAGACATGTGTCCCGAAATTTTACCTCTTGAGCAAGGCTATAATGCTGATTATGATGACAATCTAGATGCTGACAATGACGGTATCCCTGATGGATGTGATACGGATGGTTGTAGTATCAGTATATGCACATTCTCTGCAGTCGTGCCAGTTGGTGATTGTCCAGAAAGTACGTTGTGTGCAGAATTAAATAACATTTCGATACAGACGCCATCTGGAGATGATATCGATTTATATAAGGAGCCTTATTTTAATTTTCCTTATACCCTTGTTACTTTGACCAACTGTTCATCTGATGGGGAGAATCAACTTCTAGCGGATCTAAAAGCTTGGTTTTATTTAAATGGTTATAAATTCAATGAAATAACTATCGATGGTGCTAAGATAACAATCACTGATTCAGAAGTTGAAATTAAAAAATTAGAAAATGAATGTGGAGATTCTGTTGATTTTAATAGTAAATGTTTGCCTGAATATTGCGATTTTAGAGCCATTTTTAAAAACGATTTTACGAAAATAGAGTGTATATTTTTATATGATATTATTATAGAAATAGATGGAGTTACCAAATCAATAAAAGAAGATTATCCGTCTTTAAGTTTTCCATATTGTATTTCAATTCCACCCGATGTTGGAGTAGCTTGTAACAGTGAATGTAGATTTCTTGGTAAATTAGAAGCGGACCTAGAAGATGCGCTGGGACTAGAAGCCATTGTTGGTTGGGATGGTTTACCTACTAATACTGGATTTGGTATTACTATTTTCCAATCACCAATAAAGTTCGTAGAAATTGAATTAAATACAGAAAGAAAGAATTTTATTAAGAGGAATTGTATCAAGTCCTGCGACGACGGCTGGGACTGCACCGTCAACGACCAATACGACGAAAACTGCAACTGCATCGGCACATTCCTAGACTCAGACAATGATTCTGTATGTGATGCTGAAGATGACTGCCCAGGATTCCCGGACTATATGGATACTAATAATAATAATGTGCCTGATGGGTGCGAAAAAGAAATAATGATTCCTTGTACACCAGATGATATACCTTTCTGTGACTATTTAGATAATGTGCTTTCGACTGACAATATCGGCAAGATTCAGATGAATAATTTGATTGATCTTCAAAGCTTTTTGAAATCAAAATTTGAGACATTGGATAATGCACTTGATTATCTACCATATCCAAATCTAAAAAGACAAATAGAAAAAAACATAGATTGTGATGGAGATGGCATTGTGAATATTCTAGATCCATGCCCATGTCAAGAAGCTATTAGAAATGAAGATGGGAATTACGATCCGCACCTATGGGGCACTCATAAAGATACAGATTGTATCCTTGATAATTGTGGACAGAATAAATGTGATAAATGTAAAATCAAATATTCAGATGAATATGTAAAGGAACGTGCTATGCTGCTTAACACATTCTTGTTTACTGTTCTAGAAGGAGTCAATAATTATACATATAAATCAAAAACCTATACAGTTTCATCAACTTGCTTAAAAGATGAGAAGTTCATAAAAGATAACGGGCTAAAACTTGATGAAAGTGATATCAATGACAACGGACACATCTTCGATGCTGATTCTGGATGCTACGTCTACTTCGACATAGATTGTGAAGGAAACTGTATCGTAAAATACACATCCGATGACAATGGAAATTCAAAATGTGATAAAATCGAAATAATAGGGGAGATATGTACTACAGATCCATTATATGAAGGTGTAGCTGGATATCATTATGTAGAATGTCCTAATCTCACAGACTATCCTAATGCAGACATATGCGACCTATTCGAAGTAGTAGCAAATCCACTTTACGATCCAGCAAACCCAGACTTGGAAGATCCATGTATCTGCCAGCAACAAATGAATGCCAACGGAGACCCAGCAACCGCACAAGATTCTGACGGAGATGGAGTATGCGATATCCTAGACCAATGCTGGCCAGCAGTGGATGATGAAGGAAATATGATATTGGATCCTGCTATTGCGGGTTATGTCCCATTTTATGAAGATGAAAATGATAATGGCATCCCAGACTGTCAAGAAGGCTGTGATGTAGACTTATCGGGAGATACAAAAGAAGGGTATGCTACACCAACCGGTCCTGGTGACGTATGTGATGATGGCAATCCATGTACTTATGATGATGTGATCACTGCAGAATGTGAATGTAAAGGGGTTTATATAGATACTGACGATGATGGCGTGTATGATTGTGAGGATTGTGGTATCGGTCCACTCTCTGATGAAAATGGAAATCCTATGTTAGATGAAGATACAGGAGAGCCTGTTATCGGATGCCAGCCATGTAATGATGATGCAAGTGTTGTATACGTAGATGATATTGGTAATGAGATAGACCCCAATGCTGATGGTGCGCGTACCCTTATCGGGTGTGATGTCTGTCCTGGGATTCCAGATGGTGATCCGCTGGATATTGGGGGGCAATATGAGGGTGATTTACCTATGGATTATAATGATGATGGGTTGCCGGATTGTATTGATCCGCCTTATTATCCGATTGGTTGTCCTTACGAAATTAATATTTTGCCAGGTGAAGGACTGATTATATCCTTTCTAGGAGATAATGTTGATGTTGACGAGCTACCTAATCCTTTAACAATATCTATTTCTGGCTCTAGTACTGGAATTGGTTTTTATTATAATGAATATACGATTCTAGAATTTACAAGAGAAACAGTTAATGATGCTGATGAAAATGTATTAGAAGCATATTATTCCGCTCCAGGTATAATTATGGACCAAGCAAATCAATCTATAATTATCAGTTATGGAGATCATCAGCCGTGTATATTTGGAAATAATCCTGATCCAGCAGCTCAGGATCTATGCCCTACCAATGTCGAATATGTTAACGGACAATTAGTTCTTACGTTTAATTATTTGACTGATGGGATAAATATTGATTATACTACTATAATTGGAGACTATATTCTGAGCTATATTGATGATACTGGTGTGTCAACAAGCGTGCCGATAGGGATCTCAAATGAAAACACTTATTTTGCATCCAATGATATTGCATCTTTCAAAGTTGCACTTCCTGATTTTGTATTACCTGATCTTTATGAAATAACCATTCCAGGAGGGATAACATGTAACTATGATGGCGAAGAGCTAGAGGCTCCATGTCAAGGAAATCTAAATAAGCCTTGTGATGATGGAAAAGAATGTACATATAATGATAAGATAATTATCCTTGCTAATGGAAACTGTGGGTGTCTAGGTATTGACAAGCCAGATACGGATTCTGACGGATTCTGTGATGAATTAGACCCTTGTCCTGAATTTCCGAATGCACAACCTACGATAGAAATTTCTGGGGATGAAGAACTCAATCACTTAGATATTGCCGATTGCCCTTGTGCAGCATTAGAATTATCTACACTTGATAGTGAAATAGCAGGATTAGAGAATGGTAACGATTTCTATGCTTACTTTGGAAGTGATCTAAGTGGATATAGTAATATTACTATAGAAGTGGATAATGGGCAAGATGATCCATTTGACCCTACAGATGGGAATGGAATAGAGCCTGTATCTCCTATTGTGATTAACAACCTACTAGGTGGGTATAAATATACGATCACAATTACTGCATTTTGTGATAATGGTGAACCTCAAGTTATGACTTTTGATATTGATGTGCCATTTGGTGATAGTCCTATTCTTTGTGGCGTAGATCTTACTCCTCCTGATTTAAACTTGTTCTCACTACTTCCTTCGATGCAAGAAGGAGAAGAGTTTGTTGCTTCCGATTTTACAGTTTCAGTAAAGTCAGTGACAGGGTCTTATGGAGAATACACAGGTAAAGGTTACATAAGTGTGCCATTTTTTAATGCAGCAAGACTGAATGTTAGTTTTGAAAATATTAAAATTTCTGACGAGCGAGAAATGATAGATGGTTTTATCGAAGTTGATGGTTATGGGCTAGCTGTATTAGGAGATGATATAAGTGATGCAATTAATGGGAATTTGGATAATATCATAGGAGTTTTACAAGACCTATCTGATGTCCTTACAGAACTTATTCCTATGCTTGAGGATCTTGAAAAATTAATTGAAGAAACGGGACACTTAGTAGACCCAGAAATTATTTCTTGTATAGAAGATGCGAAGCAAGATATTGAGGAACTTAAAGCGCAAGCCGAAGCATCACCAGCACCTCCTGATGATGTTCTTGCGCAGATAAAATTGGATATAGAAACTAAGGCTGCAGAACTAAAGGTTTGTATTGATCAATATAATGATCAAATTGAAGGTATACTTAATAATATACTTGCGTTTATTCCAAGTTCAATAAACTTCATTAATAATAATTGTTCTGAAAACAGTCAAGAAATATCTAATGATTATTTGGATATTAAATTTAAATCACAGGAGCTTTTCGATATTACAATTACTAATATTATTTCTAAATTAAATGATGATGGAACTACTACTCCAAATTCTGAAGGAACTAGTGATTTAATTCAATCAAATAGTTTCAAAAGATCTCAATTAAGTAAGCTAAATTCTGATAATGATTTAGACGTAGATAGTGTTTTAGATTATTTTGATAAGCAAAGTAAATATGATCTTTGTACAGCGATTCCATTTCTAAAGTCTCATATTGAAAATAATAATTTGAGCTTAGATCAAGTGAAATCCGTTTTACAATTATTTACAAATTATGGAACAGATTTGGCTTCTATAATAGGACCAGAATTGAAAAGTGGAGAACTAAGTCATCAAGAAATTTTTGATAAGTATCAAACTGAAATTGAAAGATCTTTCAGCTCTATAATCATTAACTTTACATATTAAACCAATTATTATTATGAAATTTTTAAGATTATTACTCTTTGTATTTAGTTTATACATTCTTCCTGAATCCTCCTATTCTAGAGCAGGAGAAGTAAGTTTAATTGAACATGTAAAGGATATTTATTCAGATGATATTATTAGTCAGTTTGAAGAGTTTGTGAAAATCAATGAAGGACATGTTGAAAAAGGAAACTTTGATAAAACTAACTATATATTTGTTTACAGACCAGGGGAAGAATTAGATTTTAACAGAACTCTTCCTAAGGAGATACTTGAAGGTGATGAGGATGACTGGCTGTATGAATCAAGAGAAAACTTAATGCCTTTAGCGGATATTTATAGGGATAGGTTATGTTCTTATAATAATAGAGTTCATCCTAAAGATAACATAAAATACCAACACTTTGTCATTGTTATTGATCTGATGAGTTTTTATAATTCAAGTAATTTTTCTACTGTAGTAACTCAATTAAAAGAAAGTCCAAAAGAAATATATTTTAACAATCAGGTCGTTCCACAAGATAATACGGTAATTAATGATATAGGTTTCTATGAAGAATTGAAAGGTGGGACTTTACTCACTATTTTATGGGATAAGATAAATATGTCAGCATTTGATTTGGAGGCTGACCGACTTATCACAATAGCATACATAAGTCAGGATATGACTCAACTAGCCTTAGCAGAAAAGCCAGGTGATATTACGAATTATAGTGTCAATATCCAAGTTGAGATTAATCAGCAGGGGAGCATGTTTTTTGAGGAATGGCAATCTTATACAGCTGATGAGCCGCCACTTCATTTTAAAGGTTTTGAAATCATATCACACTATATAGATTCATATATTGGTATTCATTACAATGACCTAGAGCCGCTTAATCTTGGCTGCGATCAATTTCAATTATATCTTTACAATGATCTTGCAAGAAACTACTACAATTCAAAATGTGCTTTAATAGATAATAACCCAAAACTTGAAAAGTTCATAAAAAAGGCAACTGGATTTTTAGATTACATAATATCTGCGAGGCAAATTGCAATTTCACAAGGGATTTCAGAAGAACATCTAAATGCGCAAAATTTTTATTTAGAGTATTGGGAAGTTTACTTAGATGATTTGATTCCTTTGTTTGTGGCGAGCCCTCAACAAGAATACCAAGTCTGGTTGTCAGATCATTATCAAGAAAATGTCGCTTTAGGGCCAAATGATTTTGTCATTCAATCATTCTACAATAGTTTTATTGATATAACTTATGATTCTTTTGGAGACTTGAAAGCTGAAGTAGAGCGGATAATTAATCACTTAAAACCATTCTCAAATAACGGATATGTGAATTTTGTTGAACGTCTATTATCATCTGATTTAGGATTTCCTACTGCATATGAAATTGAATTGACATGGTATTCGTTTAAGGATATTCTAAATATTTTAAATTCTGGAACTTATAGCCAAATTGAAAAAGAGGAAATTTTTGATTTACTTAGATCAGATCAAGATGTAGTCTGGCATAAAATTTTAGCATTTAACTCTATGGGTATTTCAGGTTGGGGTGCGAAAGGTAAAGAGCTAGTAGAATCATTATCCAACTTTGTTGTAGAAACACAGCTTAAGAGTCCAAATGCTGGAGGTGTCGGTAGTAAGTATAGAACTACTAAAGACGATTACAATACAGTTGTTTGGGATTTATATTCAAAGACATACACAAGAGAAGATGAAGTTGTAGATTTTTTACCAACCCTAAAGTACGAATATACCACAAATACGATAACGAATAGAAATACTGATATTGTCGCTAATCAAAATGACATAAAGTTTGATTTTGACATGGATGTTTGTTTGGAATGGAGAAAATTATTTAGTCCAGACCCAATTACAGGTAACGACGTTCTACAAGATTCAAGATGTAGTCAAGAAGGACCAATTACCGAGATAAATATTGGACCAGATGTTCCAATAGACATGTTTGATATTGTTTATTTTATTGATATTCCTTATCCTCCTTATGGAGATTTTTGTAACGATGGATTATGTGATAAAAAGATTGGAATTAAACCAGCATTCTATAATTATACTATTCGACATTACGCGAATGTAGAAGCTGCTATTTTTACTGGTAAAGTAGTTGTTTCCTCTGTTTCTGTATTTGGTGTGGCCAGTAAACTACTAAAAGCCAAAACAGCGGCACAATTCGCTATTAATGGACTATTCGTAGCGAATCAAGCATTAAGCGTTTATATTTCACTAGATCCGGATGGATTTCATGATAATATCACTCTGCTAGTTGGTGAAGAATATGCGGACGAAGTGACACTAGCGGTGACTGTATTAAATACTGCAATTTCATATTATGTCTCTCAAAATTCTCCAGCTGCAATTCTTACTGAAACACCAGTTGAAGCCTTAAAACTTGATCAAGTTTTAGAACTTGTAGCATTACCTCAACTCGCCCTTGATGCAGCTGCAGCAGGAGTGCCTCAGATTATGTCGGATGGAGAAATTAAATTGTTATCTAGTGTCACTGAAGATGCAAGAAAACATAGCACCGCTTTTAATGAACTTTACAACTCTCAGCTTTATTCTTTATATGGAGTGGACTATAGCAAGTTCTTCGAACCAGAATTTGCACCTACAAGAGCAAATATTTGCTACTTAAGATATTTTAAAGGAATAGATATTGCTCCGATCATAAGTACTTTTGATGAAGCAAAATTGATTAAGTGGAATCAAGATATTCAAGATGATTCATTCAAAGACTTTATACAGGATTCTGAAGAATTGGATGTTGTCGACAATAAGATTAAAGTTTGGAGTTTTGCATATGACATCGAGATAGATTATAGTTTTAATCAATTAGAAGTAATTTTCGATCGGATGATGATACCGATATCTAATAATGAACCTTTTCCGTTGACTGCATCAGATTTGGAGGATCTTGCTTTTAGTCTTTTATTGATAGAAGAAAAATTAGGAAGCGATGCTGAAACGATTACTATTTTTAATTTAATGGGAAATGTTGATTTTGTCAATCATTATGATTTGGTTCCACATGTTCAAATCTTGTCCAATTACGATTTGACACGTCCGTCCATATTGGATAATTTTCGTTCCTTCATGAATGAATATGAAAATGCTCTATATTGGCTATCTAAAGGTAAAACAAATGTTTACGCCAGTAAGGAATTTGGAGGAGATGCTGAAAATGAAATCGACACAAGATTTGGTGTTTCTGGTTCTGGACAAGGAGGAATAGTTGAATGTAAGAGAGTCCAGCTTTCAGTGTCATCTTCCAACTGGGAGAATAATGCATATGGTCTCATGTGGAAGATTAAAGATAAATGGATTAAACCCACTGGATTATCAACCACGATGAAGATTGCTTTCCCCAAAAAATATGGTCAATTAAGGGTTGATGGTTCAATACCAAATTGGGATGACCTTGATACAGAAATAGAGTTTGTAAATTACCTGAAAAATCATATTCCTAATATAATAGGACCTAATAGCGAACACATAGGAACTATTAACGAATTGTCTTCATTTGAAGAATATCATATATTATATAATAATAAGAGATTTATAATTAAACCGAATGACTGGACTCAATAGTGATTGCATAATTGGTATTAGTAGAAATGATGAATATTATCTAGATATAGAATATCGTGTTCCTAAAAATCAATTCATCAGTATATTTGAAGATTTTAGAATATTATACCATAATATCTCTAAGAAATATGGAATTTTAATTTCATACTCAGATAGATTGACTGAATTAAATAAAAAAATTGATTTTTCGTCTTGCCCTACATCTATATATTCGAGTATGTTTAATAGTGACAACCTAAAGAAAGGGGGACCATGTTATTTATTCGAAAAGCAGAATGAATTAAAATTGAATAAAATTTATTACAGTGATAAATACATAATTCAGACTAAATATATGGGGTATAAAATGAGGTTCATTTTAGAAGGCTATGATTTTTTTCCAAGTTATAAAAGATCTGGTTATACTGAAGTTATTGATAATAGTTATTTATACTATCTTAATACAACGCGATATAATAGTTATTTTAGAGAGTTAAAAAGAATGTTTGAAAGTTTAGGTGTTACTGATTATCTTTTTGATTCAGCAACTCATGAAATCTCTAAAACAGAATCAATTAATAATAAAGAAGAGTTGTTAAAAATTGGAGGAGAAGTGATTTATTATGAGGATATATATGAGTTATTATCACCGGAAGAAAAATACAGACCTTTTGAAGAAATTGAGCTGATGTAGGAAGGACATTTATCTCAACGATCTAACTAATAAAACCTAAAGACCCAAACCACATGAAACAAAAAAATAAAAAATACCGCTTCCCATTGTTTATAATGGTCTTTCTATGGGCATTTACGATGACAGTAGATGCACAAGATGTAGTACCTAATTATCCTGTGCTCCAGGAGTTAGATGGAGGTGTTTTGAGGTGCATACAAGAGGGTGAGGATGGCAGTTATTATATGGCTTGCCGAGGTATTAATAAAGATACCCTGAGATTCAATGAAGGATCCAATTATGTTGTGTTTGGTGAAGATTTAGATGTTCCACAAGAATATATTTATAAGGTTGTGAAATTTGATAAAGATGATAACATTGTCGCTGATATAGAACTGTATGTAGATACGCTAACAAATAAAATGGATTGGCTGGATATAGAGTATATAAAATTTGACGATGAGTATATAGTAGTGGAATGTGATTTCGTAGGAACTAGTATTAATATTGACAATGAAAACTTTGTATTAGGCAATGGAGAAAGAGTTGGGAGACAAGTATTACTAACTTTAGATTCAGAATCTTTGAATTATCAAAACCATTTTACGGTTGGAGACGGATGGGAGCGGCAAGGAATACAAAGTTGGGATGTAAAGGATGGAAATGTTTATGTAAGAAGAACAGGATTAGAATACTTTACGGTCAATGGTGATACCATACGTTTTGAGCATGATTTTGATTCAGGTCTTCAATCTATTAATTTATTTAAGTACGACTACATCAATGATGAATTAGTATGGAATAAGGTCTTATCATACGGATACCTTTCATATCCTGAGTTCTTTGGAGTAGATATAGGAGATGACGATCGCATTTATATATCAGGAGGCTACTATGGTACTCCACTTTATTTTATGGGAGATACGCTCAATCAGGTTGTAGATGGGCAGTTAGAGGACTATCTCTTTATCTTAGGGTCAGTGATGGTGGTAGGCACTGATGGTGAGCTATTAGATCATTATCATATGCAAAATGCTTTTGCCTTTGCCTTTGATGTAAAGACTATTGATGATTATAATTATATACTTATTCAAGCATATGGTAGTAATCTTATCTACAGAGATAATGAAATACCACTTGATACGACTAACAATAAAAAGAATAATTTAATTCTAAAAGTTGATCCAAGCGGTAATTATGTTGATCATTGGATAGCCTCTTCTGATTGTAAGATAATCTATAACTATATGCGCAAGTCTTCAGAAAATGAATTAATATTATTTGGCCAATATAGTGCTCCTGAAGCGGGATGCAGTAACACAACTGCTGAAGGTATTCCGTTTGCGAATGACGAGGAAAGAAATAGTAGCATTCTGACCATTAATCAAGACCTCGAAGTAGTAGAAAATAGAATATTTTATAATGGATCACAAAGAAAAATTCCGGGTGATAACTATATATCTCGGAATGCAAATTTTCTTAGTTATGACTGGCAAAAATTATTAATGAAGTCTTTAATCTCAGATATAGACTTTGTGGCCGAATATAACTTGTCAGACAATCATGCACTCTACCCTAACCCTACTTCAGGAGTTTTTACGGCAAGAGATAGTGATGATATTAAGATTAAGAAATTAGCGGTGTATAACATACATGGAGTTCTGATTGTAGATTCATCAACATACAGATTGGGTGATAATATTGATATTTCAAAACATAAGCCAGGGACTTATTTTGTCAAGCTTATCACTAATAATAAAACAATTATCCAAAAAATAATAAAACAATAAAATTACGATTATGAAAAACATATTAACCTTTACTTTTTTGTTTTGTTCTATTTGTATTTCTTTCTGTCAAATAGATCCGAATACAATAAATACATTTCATCCAGACCCAATTACTACTTTAAATCAGACAAAATATATGGATTTTGATGATTTTAAGCCAGACAGTTTCTTTGAGCCTGCATATGTTGATAGAGTAATTTCTTATATCAGTATCTCAGAAGACGAGATATTGGGGAGTAATGTCAATATAAAAGAAATAGAAGATCCAAAAATAATAGATGACCTTAATAAACAAGGAGATCTCAAGGTACAGAGAAGTGATCCAAGGTTCAAAGCATATAATGCCTACTATCATGCAGATAATTTCATAGGATGGTTAAAAGGTCTATCTACATCTTCTACTGCCAATTTACCGATTATCAATATTGACCCTTACACTACTACTGGGAATAATGGCAGTCAAATCATTTCTGATAATGAGATAAAGTACATTACTCACTTTAATGAAAATTTACCAGCGGATCCTATTGCTGTAGAATCTGTAGACATGGCGGAGGATGCATTTGGAGTCGCATTTGGGATGACAGATATGTACTTATTACATGCAAAGAAAGAAATTGTAAATGACAATTTATTAACTACAATTGGAGGGTTTAAAATGGAAGATGTTGAGATAGGTCTTATGGACTATCTAGCGCAGTCTTATGTACATTCTCTTGGCACTGTAGGTCATAAATGTTATAAGTGGGGTGGTCAACCATCTGTAGAGATTGGAAATGGTATAGAGCTAGTACAGCAGAGGTATACAGACTTTACTGATGTAGGAAGAGACTTTGATCCAGATGACTTTCCAGATATTAAGACTAGTCAGTGGCTATCATCAACACTGATGGCGATCAATGAAAATACGAGCCGAGAAAAATGTGATAAATGGATAATGAATAGTTTATCTGCTGAGTATGCAGATAACTTTGTCTTAGATAATAATTTTGGAGAAGATGACATGTATCAATATATTTGGTATCTATTTGATGTAGCACTAGACGTAGAAGATACAAACGGTAAAGTATTCTCAAACGATGATCTATGTGCTATCTATACAGAATTTAGTCTTACATACGGAGAGAACTTCTGGAAGTATAGTGAGGAATTACCAGCTGCAGCAGGTGACATCTATATTTCTGATTATACAGCTGATATTGGGGTAGAACCACACTCACAAACTGCCTATAACAGTCCTCATCTTTGGAATAGAAATATTGCTGATAATATAGTAGGAAACCAAAAGGCAATTAAAGGTCAACCAAACTTCCTTTATGTAAGAATTAATGGCGATTTATGTGATTTGACCTCTTCTCAAACCTCAGGAAGTGGTATGGAGCTAAAGGTGTACTACAATTCTGTGATAGGTACAACATGGGCTCCAGGTACTCCTGATCATGATTGGGAACATGATGATGCAACTGACAACCATCATCGATATGGTGACTTGATCGGTACATTTAATTTGGTTTCCCACGAATTTACATATGATGATGAAGATGATAATGGATCACCTATTATTATAGATTTGAATGTCATAAAATATTCGAATCATTCTGTTATTGAAATTCCTTGGACACCGCCCGTCGAGTTAGATGATCTTCCTTGGAAAACATTATTTTCCTATGATTTTAGTTATTTAGCAAGATTAACTTCGCCAACTTTTGATCCAATTGCCAATCCAGAAGGAATTGATGTTCATAAAAATTCGCAAAACAATAATAACATTGCATACAAAAGAAATATATGGTGGGTTGAAGAATCTGATGTTCCAGGTCAAGGTGGAAACGCATCTGTAACTCCTGGAATTACAATCACGGGCGACCCAGATCCAAATGACCCAGTTATAAAATTTACAATCCGACCAGCTAGTCATGATCCTAATCCAAATGATTTTGAGCCAGATGAGCCAGTGCATCCAGAATTCAATGATTATGATGATTTTGGGGATGCTGTTATAGTATTAGATCCAGATTTATTTATAGCATGGACGGCTGGTGGACAGCGAGGAACTGGTTTCACTGTCAACGCAGACAATGAAATCATAGCAAACAATAGAGATTTCTTTATTGAGGGTCTTTCCTTGCCAGGTAGAGATTTGTACAGTGCGATTGGAGTAAAGTTTATACCAAACACGCCAATATTAGAGAAGAGAACAGCATTTGATCTAGTACAATGGGGAGTACAATCAGGTAAAGAATTAGATGCAGTACACGTAGAAGTCAGACCAGGAGATGAAGGTAGTAGTGCCCCAAGATCAACTAATGTAAATGAACTTGATAAAGTATCCATCTATCCAAACCCAGCACAAGACTACTTCACAATAACAAGCAATACAATAGAGACAAGTAAAATAAAAGTATACAGCGTAAGCAACGAAAGAATGAATGTATCATATAATAACATTGATGCAAATACAACCAGGGTAAATATCGAAAACTTAAGTGCCGGTATCTACTTTGTGAGAATACAGAGAGCAGAGCAGATGGAGACTGTTAAGTTTGTGAAGCTGTAAAACTGTATGGAAGATCATTGAGCTGCAAGATCGGTGAGCTGGTGGGAGGAACATAAGTTTTATTGTTTCACTAATCAGCTCACCGATCGCAAGCGCTCAATGATCTTTCTGTTCGGCATCTTAATAACTCGATAACCAAGTGGTTTTCAAAGAAAACACTTTGATCGGTGTAGAGATTGCAAAATCTTGGGCCGATTTCAATAACTGAATAACTCGATAACCCAATAACTAATAAACTCAATAAATAACAAGTTATGAGACAACTAACACGATATCTACTCTTAATCATCCCTTGCCTAGTTATGCCATTATCAATGACTTATGCATATGATTCAGAGTCATATGATGAATTTATTAGGAGTTCGGAGGAGATCTTACCTATTCCTACGTTGAAGGTTCTGGCTATCGGATCCGAATATAGTACGACATATGCAGAACCTAAAACACCTCCCGTGGTGTATAGCGTCATGCCTGCATCACCTGCTGTTGGAATGCAGTTTTCATTGTCAGAGTTGGATGAGGAAATTTTGGGGATAGAATCTAGCTACATGACAGCGGCTATGTCACCACCAGAGACTGATGCTGACTTTCTTGAATATATGCGAAAGTTGGGACAAGGAAACTTGTCAGCAAAGGCAAAAAAGGTTGAAGAAATAGTAAATAAAGCGATAGATGCGGCCAAATTCATTGACCAACTAACAGGAGGTGATTTGGTGACGATGCCACTCGTGATGCAAAAGACGATAGGTGAAAAAGAAGTTAGTTTTGTGTTTAACAAGGCGCGGATCTATCCTCAGTTCACATTGTTGGAAGTGTTTGTAAAAGTAGACATGGGGCAGCTTGATATCGATGGGAATCCTGTAGTGTTATATTTTGCAGCTGATGATGTTCTTTTTTCCCAAGAGGATGGCATTATAGGCGGTACGATCGGCTTGGTCAATGATTATGCACTCAGAGTAGGGGATAGCGAAAATGCGGCAGTATGGCTCAAGGGGATGACAAAAACACCCAAGCCTACAGGAGCAGATGGAACGCTTCCAAATGGAGAAACTCCACCTGCTACGCTAGATCCAGAGGATCCATTCCAAGATAAATATTATAATAAAGGAGGAACCTACGTATCTTTTGATTGCGATGGATTCAAGGAGATGGGCATCGCTGGAGAGGTAATATTTAGCAGAAGTTGGGTGCTACCTACGGATGACTTAGGGGTACCTATTGTGGGTACACAACAAGCTCCATCTCCACGAGTGAAAGCATCATTTTCGACTGTAATGCAATCCACTAGTGATATCTTTATAGGTATAGAAATGCCCAATTTTACACTTACAAAGTTCCCTGATATTAGCATGGATCTACAAGGAGCTTATTTAGATATGAGTGATGAAAGAAATCCTCCAGGTGTACCAGATGAGTATGGTATACAACCTGATCTATGGGAAGGAGTATATATTAAAACTATAGGGCTTACACTCCCAGAACCGTTTAAGCGAACGTGTGGTTCTTTTGCGGATGCCAATGCTAATCCTGAAGGAAAACCAAAAACATGTAGGATAAGATTAGACGCGACACACTTGTTGATTGATGAATTTGGAGTCGATGGTACGTTTGGTGTTACAGGTCAAGCACCTTTGATTGGAGGACCTATAATGGACGGAGAATGGGGATGGAATATGAATAATATTAATATCTCATTACAAAATAGTGATGTAGTAGGATTTGACTTTGGTGGTGGTATTGGTGTACCGATCCTTGATAAAGATGATCCACTGGCTTATACTGCGGAGATCAATTTTGACAATAAGAAGGAATACATATTTACGATCAGTCAGACAGAGGATAATAATAAGGCATTTCCGATTTGGAATGCAGCAAGTGTAAACTTAACCAACAAAGAATTGACGGTCAAAGTACTGGATGGAGAATTTGATGCTTCTATCAAGTTGTCTGGATCGCTAACGATTGGAGATCCAAAAGACAAAAAAGAAGGAGATGGTGGAAGTACGCTGAAAATGCCATCGATAGACTTTACCAATTTAGAGTTTTCTACAAAGAGTCCTAAGATTAAAATTGGTGGTTTTGGATTAGACGGAACTGAGAGTGCGTCCGCTGTTAATTTCCCAATAGTACCGACGGACTTATTCGTAGAGTCTGCTCCAGGAGATAAATTAAAACTATCATTTGGTGTCATTCTCAACCTTATGAAAACCGACAAAACAACTATTAATGCTACAGGCGGTTTTAGTATTTTAGGGAAACTAAAAAGAGACCTTAATGGTGCTCAACATTGGGAGCATGAGAGTCTAGAATTTACTGGAGCTCAAGTAACTGTCAATGTTCCGCAATTCTATGCAAAAGGTAGTCTTAATATATTTAAAAATGATAAGATATATGGCAAAGGATTTAGCGCTCATCTTACTGCAAAAATTTTAGGTGATGATCTAGATGTTCCTGAAAATAAAGGAAAGTTTACTTTGACAATGGCGGCAATATTTGGAAGCTCGCCTTCATCTTCAGGGGATACGGGTGGCGAAGCTTTAGAAGGCGGAGATGATTCATCAGAAGAAGAACTAGACAATTATAGATACTGGATGGTAGATGGCTTGGTTCAAAGTGATGAATTTTCAATTCCGATTTTTCCACCATTTGAGATCAATGGTTTTGGCGGTGGAGCATTCTATCATATGCGACCTCATTCTTTTAATGAAGAAGGAGCTGAAGGCTCTGCAGCAATAGCGGAAATAGGGGAATCTACAACAGGATTGATATACCGCCCTAATGCAAATACAGGATTAGGATTGAAATTCACAACCTCTATTGTTACCAAAGGAGGACTTATGGATGGGCTTCTTACGGCGATTATTAGGTTTAGTCCCTCTGGATCATTACAGAATATTACCTTCTGGGGTACGGTGGATATTATGAAACCAGGAAACAAGGATGAGATTAAGAATCAGCCTATTGAAAATAGAAAAGAATCTCTTATAAAATCACAAGAAGAGATAATTGCAGAAGATACAGAAGCGGCAAAAGAACCAACTATTATTGATGAAATTTCTGATGATATTGCTGCAGAAGATAAGCATATTAAAGGACAAATCGGAATCTCCTTTGATTTTGATGGAGGTTTTACCCTACATGGTTACGCCAAAGTAACCATAAAAGCGGGCACTCTGCTAAGAGGAATAGCAACTCTAGATATCTTAGTAGATGTTAGTGATGATGAAGGTGAGGATAGCAGTGCTTCTGAAAAAGGGGATTGGCATTTCTACATGGGAGGATACTATCAAAATGATGTCCAACAAGTAGTAGTACCTGGTTTCTTTAATGATAGCGAGATGGTAGTATTAGAGCCGATTTCAGTTCAGCTGTCGTATGGGGACAATAGCTTAACAGCTCAATGTTACTTCCTTACAGGAAATACAATACCTGGACCACCTCCAGCGCCTGCAGAGGTTGTAGCTTTCTTTGCAGAAGATGATCCAGACGTGTTAGAAAGTAACAGAGATGGACTCACATGTGGCGGAAAAAGCCCTGCAATGGGCACAGGTATAGCCTTTGGAGCATTTGCAGGTTTTGAAATCAATCAAAAAATAGGAGGTGTCTTTGGTTCTTGTGCGCTAGGTTTTAACGTAAAAGCAAGAGCTATGGTAGGCTTTGATCTCTCACTTCTTAAATATGATGCTACCGCAACTTGTAATCAGTCAGATTCTCCACCACCTATGGGTCTTAACGGATTTAGAGCCACAGGGAGAGCCTATGCGCTGGTCTCATTAGAAGGAGGCAACATAACATGTATTCCGTTACCAGAACTTGGTATAGGAGTCAAGGTAGAATTTGATGTATTTAAACCTGCTTATCTTGATTGTAAAGTTACTGCCATAGCTTTTGGAGAGAAAGCAAGCATAGGTTTTAAAATAGGAGAACAATGTGGCATAGTATGCGAATAATAAAAATGACGCCCGAGCCAAGCCGAAATATCCCCCTTCAGAGGGGTGATTGCCCGAGCCACCAAATATATCCCCCTTCGGAGGGGGCAAAAGCGTTTTGCTTTCAAACGCTCACTACTGTAGATTTACAGCAATGAGACATTAAAGGGGGTGGAAGCCCGAGCCACTTACTAAAAAAAAGACGAAAAATGAATATCAATAACCAATCATCAAACATGAAAAAATTAAAAGGAACTTGTTCTAATCTGCAATTTAGCATCAAATGCATATTAGTTGGGTTAATAATACTCGCCTCATTTAATACCTCGGATGCACAACTACTGCTTCAAGATTATCATAGCTACAAAGTCTCTGATCAAAAGCTAAAAGTAAGATGGGAGCCATTAAAAGCTGATGATTGGTCAAAATCTGTTAGCAATGGTTATACTGTGGAGATATATAAACTCAATGGAGGGAATGAAACCCTATCTACAAAGAAAGTTGTCAAACCTTCATCCATAGATGATTGGTTAAGGCATGAAGCTGCAACAACTGAAAATTTACATGAATTTGCAGTGGGGGCTCGATCACTTATCTATCCTGATTCTGATGAAAATAAATTTGATAAAATATTTGATTTAAAAGGAGATAAATCGAGAGGCGATCGTCTTTCTCTTGGTTTTTTAATGTACTCCGCATCATACGATTTTGAAGTTGCTAAATTGTCTGGCTTAGGGTATGAAATCAATTATGAAAAGAATACGGATTATAGATTCAAAATCTATACAGGTAGTTCAGAACCTATTGTTTTTGATGTGATTTCGTCAGTGTTACAAGATCCAAGTCTTCCTGAGGTGAAGCATGAGTGGAATAATAAGAAAGTGGAAATTAAATGGGACGGTGCAGGATTTCAAAAGGATTATTTCGGATATATGATTTCCCAATCCGAAGATGGTTTGAATTATAAACAATCAAATGGAAGACCAATGACGAATACGCTTGGGCTTGTATCTGATTCGAGTGATTTATTGGAGATGACTTATGTAGATAGTCTGCTAGAAAATAATAAAACGTATTGGTTTAAAGTACAAGGCTTTGATTATTTCGGGGAGTTGTCCAAGAATGAATATGTATTTGCTGGACAAGGATTCAAGCCAATAGGAATATCACCAATGATAGAGTATGCAACTCAATCTGAAGATAACCATGGAGAATTAAAATGGCACATGCCGGCAGAATATGATAAACTGATAAGGTCGTACCGAATATTGAGAGCGGATAGTGAAGATGGCAAGTATCAAATCGTTATGGATTCTATTTCTGAAAATACAAAAGAAGCAAGAATTCCTTTAGAGCATACACATAACCATTTTAAAGTAGAAGCTGTGCCTCATAGAGGTAAACCAGTAAGTTCTTTTTCGGTGT
>Ga0209187_1001909_pt1 | contig 21837 bp, 31 predicted proteins | sample BantaG_FD_187430 | JGI IMG/M metagenome (GOLD analysis project Ga0209187, IMG submission 187430) | Marine algal microbial communities from Bantry Bay, Ireland - BantryBay_4 metaG (SPAdes) (version 2) | ecosystem: Host-associated > Algae > Red algae > Unclassified | place: Bantry Bay, Ireland...
TCGACTGACCCAGAACGGGCCTGTGATCTGGTCGGTCGGGCCATCGTTCAGGGATCAAGAAAGGGTCAAAAGATGCTGCGATTCCCGATTATTTCGCAATGGTCTTGCCAGCGGTTCGAAATGGTGCGGAGGACGAGATCTACTGGTCTCTGTCCTGCTCGCACCGAGCTGTCAGCTGAATTGGGCGACGGGCCCCGGGACCGCGCTCTGATCATCGACACGTGTGGAAAAATCAGCGACGTAAAGCGTAGTCACGAAAGCCGTAGACAGGAACGGACGACGTAGCCGTCCGCCAAGCAATTCCCGTACCTGGGATGGTGCGTTTACGGATGGTACGTCTGATTTTCCGGGTCCGCCGCCCGCTAGACGGTGCCGGAAGCCCTTCTTTTTCTACTTTCGCGTGGCCACCCACACGGTCCCACTTCCGCTCCAGGCGTCCCCGACGTCGGGGCAGAGGTTCGCAGCCGGGTGCCCAAGCAAGCCCCCATAGGGCGCACGCGTCCGCGCGCCCAGGAGCCCAAAACAAATCAAAGGACCACCGCTCTAAGAGCAGTTAGGACCCTCCGGCGCCGATACGTAGGCGCCGGGTCAAACACTAAGACGAAAGCGGGTCCTGCAAGTGAAGGTCGGCCCGTAAGAACACGTCAAAATTGCAACGTGGCGCCGCCCGATCCACCAACGGCGGCTCTCAGCCAGCCCATGAGGCGCCGCGCGCGGTCCCACCACACCGCCGCGGCCCGGCATTGGCCACTGCCAAGGGCCCCGCATCACGCCGTGCGCGAGGTTGACACCAAGGCTGACAGTCTAGAATCTGTCGATTCACAACACGGGACGTGAGACGGCTGGCACGCGCGCCACGGCCGGAAGCGCCAAATTGGTCGATGGGCCTGGCCCCCCAACGGGGGTGGCCGGAGAAGGCCCTCGAGAAGTCCTCGCTATTTTTTGCTGCCTCGAGTGTCCATCCAGCTTTAGTGTGATGGGCCAATTTCTTAAAAAGGCAACGGCTTCCAATGGAACAATCCCAGTGAGTCGTAACCTGCCATCCCGCTGCGTGTGAGCCGGTATCAAGTGGGGCATCTATTGCGGGGCCCGTTCTCAATAGAGGCGCTCTGGTGCTCTCTCATTGGTCCAGCACATCAGCAAGAGTGTGGGCAGTGCCTTGTGGACTCTTGCGGCAATAAGAGCGCAGGGCCGGAGGATCTATCGAGTGAACAATTTGCTGCCCTGCGTGATAGTAGGACGGTTCAATAGACGTAGAAACGGGCACGACGCGGGGGGGGGCGTTCCGAGGGCACACGTAATGCTTTTGAGGGGGGCTATCCCGCAACATTCACTACATGTCACTTACTGTCGCATAGTTGTAACTATTTTATATTTGACGTTATGCTGCTGCAAAAGATCGGACTGTCCTGTGCCAACCAGGAGCCAAAACGTGACCGGTTTCAGAGGGGTCGTGCTCGCTACAGGGGAGCGTTCAATAAGGTCGAAGCGATGCGGGGGTTCAGCGTGCGGTGACCGACTGCCTACGCCAAAGCGGGGGTGACCACGAGCAGCTCTGCTCACGAGACAACCGCACCGCAACAACCACCACGGCGCCGCCGCCCGTGTCAGGGACACACCGTCTGTGTCCTATCGCGCAGCTCGCGTGGCTACTTTGTCTTCACGCGCCGCGCACGACGCGAGCGTGCTTCTTGCACAGCTTCTAGCGTGCCGCTGTTGTGACCTTCTCGCTGCTCCACGCGCCTGGTGTGTGTGTCTGCGCTCTATCGATCAATGGTGTCTGCACGCGAGAGGAGATTCGTCGCCTCCAGGCGCTGCTGAAACGGGCGACCTTTGTCGTCGCGTTGCAGCACTCGAGCTCAACTTCACCGCGGTGTGTCCTGGATGAGTTGGGGATGCTGTTGGTTGCGGCGCGCACACACCAGCGCCTCACTCACCTGCTGGCGACTCGGTACATGATCTTTTTTCGAAATCGCATTCCCAAGTCTGGAAACTGTAGAGATAGGGTGCTGCACGCACTGCCACCCCTGTACTTTCGCGCGCATCTGGGTGTGGAGGCCAGCACGTTTGAGTACCTCGTGTCTCGTTTGGGCTTGACCGCGTCTGATATTTTTTATCCGCCGTCCGGACGGCCGCAACTGTCCGTCCGTATGAAGCTCGCAATTGCTCTGTTTCGATTCGGCCCTTATGTCAACGCGGCGTCTGTTATAGTCGTGGCTTAGCGCTTCGGGGTTTCCCCAGGAACTGTAGTCCATGCGATCAAGCGGATTTTGTCGGCCATTTCGCGTTGGGAAGCCGACGAAGTCCGCTGGCCTACTGCTGCCGAGCGCCAAGCGCATGCGCGGCAGTCCGAGGAGAGGTATGGGCTTAGGGGGTGCATTGGGGCGGTTGATGGCACTATCATTCCTTTTACGTACGCCCCTAGCGTTGACCCGTGGTGTCTTTCTGACAGGCACAATCGCTATAGCGTTAATGTACTGATTTCCTGTGATTGGGACCTACGGATCACGAGCGTGATGCAAGGCTTTACGGGCGCGGTGCCTGACACGGTTTTGCAAGCAGCTGCTCCATGGAATATTTACCCAGAGCGGTTCTTCTCCCCTCGCCAGTAACTTTTGGGTGACATGGGTATGCTGGGTTCTGTTCGCGTGCTTCTACCTCACAAGGGGCCAGCGGCCTATATCCGTGCCAATCGTAACTACAAATACCAGCATGCGCGGCGCCGCATGTCGGCCGAGAAGGACATTGGTGTACTCAAGGGACGCTTTGCCAGTCTCAAGGAGCTACGGGCACCAGTGGCGTCGGATGCTGATTTTACCTGAGTAATGGAGTGGGTGGCGGTTTGCACCACGCTTCACAATGTTTGCATTCGGCTTGGCGACACGTCCTTTGATGTGGCCTTGGACGCGGCCGACGTGGCCAACGCGGCGCCCGGATCCGCGGTGCCTCTCCCCGCGGCCGCAAGTGCCGCGAAAAGCCGGGTGCAGCAGCAAGTGTTGCAGTACATGATTGCCCACGGCCACTACCACTGATGATGTGTTCGATTGGATGTTTTTTTTTTCCGCTCCAGCATATTGCTTGAAAAATACTAATACAATGTCACTGCCGATGGGCTGCCATCTCAGCAGCCAGCATGTCCTGAAACATCTGGTTATCCGGCTCGGACAGGATGAGCTTTGTCAGGTTGGCCACACGCGCAGTATGCCTCCCGTCTGACTTGGCGCACAGCTCGCGGTCGGCGCGTCGACTGCTCTCGAACATGTTGGCCGTGACCGCCACCAACACACCCCCCATGGCCTTGTCCGCCTGAGTGGCCGCAGCTACGGGATGCCCGTCACGACCAGACCGCCCACTCGCGCCCCCAGGGGCAACAGCAAGCGGTGGCTGCAGCAGTGCGGCCGCCGCTGCCAGCCGTCCGCCGTCTGGCAACTCCATGGTGCCTCCCCCCGGAGATGTTGTCCCCCTCAGAGCCCTTCGCGCCGCCACATAATGCCCGGATGCCGAACTAGTGCCGAAAGAAGGCGCCGCTACCGAGGCCTCCTCCTCCACGCCCACGTCACCCTCCATCATGTTCTCCTCGTCCGCTCCGGCGTTCTCATGGTTCTCACACACGTCCGACGTGTCCAGAAACATGCCGCCGCCCGTGTCTTCGTCTGCCACCGGAGCCCTTTGGGATAATGCTGGTGGCGCAGGAGGTAGGGCACCGCTGACTCGGATGCCCGACCAACGGGGGGTACCGACGTACCGCATCGTGTTGTCAGCGTGTCGGAGAATCTCGTCGACATCTTTGACCGAGCCATGCCAATCTCGAGCCTTTTTCAGAATAGGTTGGCGCACGGCGGCCGTCTCCTGCTCCCTGGTCGTCCCCGTCATGCCCCGCATCGACTCCGCCGCGGTGTGAAGGTCTTGTGCAGCCCTGACCGCGCGGCAAAGCGCCAGCAAATCCCGGCCAATGGGAGCCAGCGTCATGGGCGGCTCGGCCGCGTCGCTGCGTGAGGCCTCAAGGCCACCCGCCGCAGACCCCGACTCAGCGTGCCCGGCGTCTGCCACCGCTGACTCGTCGTCGCTCCAGCTTCTGGCCCCGACGCACCGGCGGCATGTCCTACCGCCGACGACAGTTCTAGCGTCGCTGCCGCCACGGACACGGAGGTCGCCGCGGCGTCCTGACCGTCTATGTCCGTCTTCAGCAAGTCGCTCATAATGTTGAAAAAATGTAGTTGGAGGCTTCTAGATCATGACCCGTGGGACGCAACGCGAAAAGTGACCTCATTTGCCCACTTGGAGACGATAAACAGCCGCTTGTCCATGTTCACTATGTTCCCACGAACTGAGGCACCGTCGCCGGTTCCGTCATTGGCGCCGCGTTGCCCACGACTGCGGCCGCTGTTGCTATTGGGAACACTACCGGGGCGGCGCGCAACGCCGCCTCGAGACAAGCCCTTCGGCTGTCCGCCGCGCCCGCGGCGAGCTGTGTTTCTGGTACGACACTACGCACAACTTCACCACCAAAGCCCGCCGACCTTCGTAGGCCAGACTCTCTCCCCGCCCGCGACACCCCTCGAAGGCCTTGGCACGGCCGGCACGAGCGTGCAACAAGCGTGGGGGACAATGGCACGCACGGCGGACGAGAAAGTTTCTCAGGCAATAGGATATCTCGATGCACCAGGCCTTGGCACGCCCAACGCAAGCGCTTAAACAGCGTGGGAGACAATGGCACGCACGGAGGACGAAAAAGAATCTCAAGCAATAGGTGGTGGCGATGCACCCGGGTGGAAGAGGGGCCAGCAGTGCTGTGATATCGCACACTTTGGAGGGGGCGTTGTGATGCCGCCGGAAGGGGGAAAGGGGGAAGAGCCGACGTTGCAATGAAAGCACCAGTACATAAATGGGGGTCGGGGGAAAACGACGAGAGACAGGGGGGCCGGGGAAACAAAGTGGTGTGAAATGCAAGACAGGATACAAGAGATGGGCAACGAGTGGAACACCAGCCAGGCTTGTGCTGAAAAAGCGCTCGTGTATCTATAGATACGCCGGTAAACCGCTGCGCTTGATGCTATCTCCAACGAGCGCAGGCACCGACACAACACCGGGCCACAGGTACGAAAAAAAGACAAAGCTTCGTCTGCTCGTACGACCGGGCCGCACGAGAGATCATGCTCGCTGACCGTGCGCTTCAAGAAAAGTAGATCAGCCGCGCACCGTCATGGGTGCCTGTGACGGCTTTGGGGTTGCAGGTGGTCGCACAGGCTACACGAGACGCTTCCGTACGGCGGCTGTCGGGAGGGCGGGGCGCGGTGGCGACCCGAAACCCGTCTGTGCGGCGTCTGTGGGGGGTCCGGGGCGGGCTGACGACCTGCCATCCGCGCGTGTAGCGGCTGTGAGGTGCGCGGGCGCAGTGCCCACCCGAAACCCGTCTGTGCGGCGGTTGTGAGGGGTGTGGGGCGCGCTATTGATCCGCAATTCGCGCGTGTGGTGGCTGTGAGGTGCATTGGGCGCGGTGGTCCTCCAAATTTCCTCCGTGCGGCGGTTGTGAGGGGTACAAGGCGCCTTAGGGTCCGCGCTCCGCGCGTGTGGCAGCTGGGAGGTGCGCGGGGCGCTGTGGCGACCCAAAATCCGTCCGTGCGGCAGCTGCGGGGAGCGTGGCTCGCGCGGGCATTCGGGACAGCTGCGGGGCACACCGGCACCCCGTGGTGGGTGGTGGGGCTGGCGCAATTGCGATCTGATTTCCCTGTGTGTCCAAAATGTGTGGGCGGCAAAGCGGATCGATGCAGTCCCCGGTTTTCATGTTGGAGGGCTGCCGTGTGGCCATGCAAGGAACTCTTGCGCAACCAGTGTGATCGTCCTTCCTGCCTTAGAAAATCAGAGGGCGGCCTCGGAGATCCACGACTTCCACTGACCGAGCCCTCCTTTGCATCTTCCCGAATTCAAGTACGGACTGCATGGCCGTACGCGTGATCCTAAATCCACTTCTGTTCGTATTTAGGAACCCTTGGGGACCTCCTGAAGGTTTCCAGCGATCCCTTCAAACAGGGCTTCACCGTTGTTAAACCAGCCTAGTGCCCAACACGTGTGAACGCAGGCGACATTCTGGCGCCACGCGTGCACTGGACCTGCCACGAGCTCCGACATCTGGTGCAGCTTCAGCTGTCTCGGAAATATTGTGTCAAAACTCCCATGTCCCTCTTGAGCAGGTGCCTCAGGCCCGCCGGGCCTCCGCTGTTATCGTGGATTGGTCATGTTCGAGGGAGTGTCAAAAGAGCCTGTCTGAAGACACAGTATTGAAGCGAAAAAGAGGCACATGTGAGATGTCGATGGAACTATTGATCCCGAAAGTGTGCTAGGTTTTTGGTTGAACGACTGTAACGCGGAATGTTGTGCTGGAATCTTCGCATCTATTGTACACCTTCCATCCAATTGTATTGCTAACCTCCAAAAAAATGGCCGTTGCAGAGAGAAGGGAGGCAGAGCCGACGACACCGTATTGATACGAAGTCGGATTGGCTGTTCGACAAGCCACGATCGTACTATTGGCTGAGAGATGCCTAACGGGAGCATCATGGAGTACGAGGAGGGCCGTGTCAGTGAAGGTGAGCAACTCAGGAGGAGACTACCCCAAATCACGCCCCTGGACGCTCACCTTCTTGACAGTTGGCTTCATGGCGGACGATGGCTATGAGAGCTCGCCACACGTTGATGAGGCAGGAAAGCGGCACTTAGTGGGGCTGTGACGGTGTCGTCGGCGTCCTTCTGCGCGGACACGGTGTCAACGAGGACATGATGAGTTACAAAGCACAATCTTCAATCATGCCGCTGCCATGAGCTGCCCTGTCGACCTGTGCATGCCTGCTGGACTATCAAAGTGGCAGTCAAAGATGATGTGGCAGTGGGGAAATTGGACACTTGGCAAGCGGAGAGCGCTTCGCGCGGGATTGCGAACGTCATGGCACGCAATGATGCACAATATTTGGTCAATTTCCAATGGTTTGACTGTTTTCGAACGGGGTTTCCCCCATACGCTGCACCAAACGTTGGGATGGTGCAGATCTGAGACCAAACCACCGCATTATAGTGTCGGATCGACACCCTCCTCACACGAGGTGCGGATCGTGCACTATAAATCTGACCGCTGGGCACCCTTCCGCACCGAATTTTGGTGCTGCTCTAGTGTCTATTTCCCTGAAGGGACCATTTGATCCTCTGAGGATAAATTGATCCTTTGTACCCTTCCTTTGTCTCGCGTAAGTAGGATCAATTGATCCTTAATATCAGGGGAATAGACGCTACAGACCTTCGGCAACTGCGACGTGGGTATCGGATGTGGATAATTTGTGGGTCGCCCGTCTGGTTTTTTAAGGAAGCCACATCCACCCTTTGGAGCTTCAGCATGTATCGAAAGGGGGTCGGCAGTCTGCCGCACTCCTTGCGGAATCGCTTACAGTGTGATGGGGTAGAGACTCCTGACGGCGCCGGTGACGGCGCCGTGCGCCCTCGATTGCGACCTCGAATGCACTGCCGACTGCGCCGGTGACGGCGCCCTGTACGCACGCCTGCGATTGCTGGTGTACTGTCGACGGCGCCGGTGACAGTGCCCTGTGCGTACGCCTTCGATCGCGCGTGGACTGCAGAAGGCCATGATCGAAGCAGCGTTGTAAAAATAGAACAGAAATGATCATCGGTGGGTGGGTGGGTGGGTGGTGGGGGAATGGGTATCAATGGCATTGAGGAGACGCGGCGGGGGAAGGGCGCCGGACATGTGCGAGAAGAGTGATCGGGCGACTGTCCTTCGCAACCCGTAAGACCGGGCATCGAAGGCTAACGGATGCCAGCGATTGGCGGAAACAGCCATGTAAGCTACTCATGGACTGCTACGTGGCTGCGGTCACCTCGGCCGGTACTGTTTTTTGACGTGGGTCGAAGGGCCTCCTTAGTGATATATGGGATGAAAATGTCGGTCCAAGGCTTAACGTGGCGTGAAACGTGTCCCCGACCCACGCCGTCGACCCACATTTGACATGCCAAAGGTCTCTACTATATAGTTTGGTGCATGATCCGCACCGCTGGGCTTGGCCCGGGGACCATGCACACACCTATTGCCGGATGTGAGAGCGATTCTCAGCGTGTCGTTATCTCGGCGAGGAATAACGATAGGCTGTCGTCGCTCCTGAGAACGCCTCTCAGCCAACCGAGAAAACGATAGGACATGCACGTCCCATGGGCAAGCGATGTGAGCCATCCAACATCCGCCTCATGTTGGGCTCAAAAGTGGCACATCTTTTTTCATATTTCTGTGAGTCCGCATCCGGTTGCCCCCCCTCTCTGCTGCCCGGCATCGCTGGTGCCGACTCTTTTCGATGTATTTCCATTCTTTTCAAATTGGGCATCCGTGTTTCTTGCCTTCTCGATTGCGGAATCCGCCTATTCTGAAGAATGCTGAGCAAAGACCTCAACGTCGACCCACCTCCCCCCCCCCGCGACCGTCCTGAAGTCCTCGACCAACCAGTCGGTATCCCTTGCCCAGCAATGATGACAATTGCGACGTCACGACAGTCTTCTAAAACCACCACTCCCACGCACCATTTAGTCGCAGCTCATACCCCTCGACCAGCTGTTCCACTCAGCCCCCCCTGGCTCATATATTTCCGCATGCTTTACCTGAGTACGCCCTGGTTGTTTTTGCTCAGAGACAGCACTAGCAACAGAACGTCGTCCATGCCGAAGGCCAATACTTCTTCTTCACAGAGCAAGGTCGCACGCGTTCTTTCGTGCACGGCGACCCCCCCCTTTCTTCGTCGTTGGCTCTGGTATTTTCTGGGCCTTTTGCGCTCGGAACCTCGCCGAACGCAGAGAACGGCCGTTGACCGGACGAGACTGGCGTGTCTGCTTCGTTAGTGTTTCTGGGAAACAAGCTGTACTTGTTAGGGCCATGTTCACCCCCATGATCCAGAGGGGCTACTATATAAATCTTGTATTTCATTCTCTTGCCTTCGTTATCAATGAGGACTGATTGCCGATACTGCTGGAGTGGGCACGAGACGCTTCTTTGGGTGTCGATTTTGGAACGCGTCTACATTGTTGCCCCTGTCACCGAGAACAGCGAGGACGCTGCTATGACCGGCCTTTTGAGTCACAAAGCGTAAATATGCTTCATGTCTTTTTCGCCCTCCGAAGGTCACAGCAGCCAGAACTACCACCACCTCCCCACTACACCCTACCAGTCTGCAGGCCAGCCTTCCGTGAGGATTTATGGAAACATCCCCTAGGCCCTCCACAGAGTGTGGACACGCTGTGGCTCGACGCCGGCGCTCACTCTGTGCTCGAGGTGGAAATTTGGGCGGCGCGGACGGGCAAGTATAGGCGGCTTTTAGCGCGCCATCCGTCCCCCCCTTCCGCGCCAGCCGTGGCGCCGACGCTGTCGAAGACCGCCGCGCCCGCTTTTCGGGTGCTGTGGTATTAATAACGTTGGTGCAATATCCAGTGTATTGAGACCGACCGCAGCCAAGCAATAAAGCGCGTTCTATCGCCGTCGCCGCTTGGAAGAAAGACATTTTGTTAAAGGGCATCCGATGAGGAGTCGGGTGGTGCCCACGACGGCGACCCCGGACCCATAGTGATGTCATATAAACGAGGACACTGGTCGATCGACCGTCCGATCACAAGCGATCGTAATGAGTGCCGGCAGACAGATGAGACAGGCAAGCTAACAAACAATAACAAATGAACAATGCGGAAGTAACCCCCCAAAAGGCGTGCCACAGGCCAGTTCCTAAAATACATGGGCGTTGGCCCGTCAAGGAGGCTACTTGTGGCCAATTGCCAATTGGCAGCAGAGATATGCTACATACTTCCCACGCGAGATTCGAGCCGTCCCGGTGAGATCCGAGGATGGTTCAACCCCATTGGGCGATCGCGGCCTCTTACGGGCCCGCGCGGGCGTAACCGCCCAGGCGGCGGGAGTCGTGGGGGGGGGCGCGCCGCCCAGTCCCGATCGGAGGGAGGTGGCGGTTCTCCGTCGCCGGTCGCGGCCGTCCGGCCACGCACGCGCGTGCGTGTGTGGCGAACAGCTTGCGCTGCTGGTCAGATTGACGCTTAGGCGTACGCGCTCCCAAGTAGGCGGTTATGCGTCGGAGTGCGGGCCAGGCGGCCGGGTGCCGGGTGACGAGCGTCGGGGTTAAGACCCGTCGGTGTGCGGGGGCGTCGTGCAGCATGTGCTGGGGTGACCGTCGTCGGTGCCGAGTGGCGCCTACTTCGTCGGGGTTTGACTACCCCGGCGACAAGGCGAAAGCCGGGACGCGGGTCCGTGTTGCCGAGAGTGGGGGGGGGTACGTACCCCGAGACCAGTTACCACCCTGTCGTGTGTGTTGTGCAGCGCGTGCTGGGTGGCCGTCGTCGTTTCCGGGTGGCGTCTACCTCTTCGGGGTTTGACAACCCCGGCGACGAGGCAAAAGCTGGGACGCGGGTCCGGGTTTGTCGGCACGGGGCCATCCCGTGTCTTCGTGCTCGTGCACAGGTTGAGGCCCAACGGCATTGCTTGAGTGGGGGTTACTCTTCCGCGAGGTGGCAAACCGCGAGGTTACGGACCCGGTGAGTGTGGGTTTGCGTTGGGGGGAGGGGGGGCGGAGCGCCCGGCGGCAAGGCGAAATGGCGGCAAGTCGGCAATGGCGGCAAGGCCGGTGGCGGTGCGCAAGGGCAGCAAGCCCGGCGGCGGCACGAAAGGGCGGCAAGGCCGGCAAGGCCGGCTGCGAGGGCGACGGGCCCTTTGGCGTCGGTGGCCAGCCCGGGTGCTCAGCGCGGCGGCAGCAAGGGCGGCAAGCCCGGCGGCTAAGCGCGGCGGCGGCAAGGGCGGCAAGGCCGGTGACGCGGGTGGTTCGCCTCACGGCGCGTGCGGGTTGCCTGGCGGCGCGGCGGTAACTGCCGGCGGCGCGGACGATTTTCCTTGCGGCTACGTACGGGAGGAGGACGGGTTCGCACCCAAGTTTCGGCATGGCTGACCAGGCCGCGATGGCGGTTGACGGCGGCCATGCCAACGGCGAGGCGCCCGTGCCTCACGCCGCGGGGGGTGACGGACCCGATGTCGAACGGTCCACCGACCCGGAGGTGGTTCGTCAGTTAAGGCCTAGCGGCATGTTCTATGCCCATGGGGGCCCAACCGAGGTGGTTGACGGGGTCCCGGTCATTGCTGACCATGGTCTGTATGAAGTTTGAATTCGCAACCGCGCTCGCGCGCACACTCGGCGTCTTCACGGGCGCTAGGAGGCCCTGCCGGGCTTCGTCGACGTGTTGGCCGAACACGGCGCGCCCACCTATGCGGGTGACCATGTGGCCGAGGTCCATGGGGACCCGTTCTTCGAGAACCAGGGGCCACAGCGCCGTATATACGAGTTCATGTCGTTTTGCAACGAAGACATCCGGTACCAGGTGCCCTTGCACCCCTTCCACCGTTTGGTATACACCAACGCCTTGTTGCTTCCCGTGAGGGGTACCGAGACCTTCGAGGCGGCAGCCAACTCGTTTTTCCGCCTGTTGCGGAACTGGCCTAAGGCCGTCTTTCTCGCGCGCTCGGTGGCCACGGACCTCGCGGTCCCGATCGGTCACGATGCCGGATTGGCGGAGTACCTGGATCAGCCTACGCTGGTGGCGGCAGAGGAGAATGCTGCGGTCGATGAGGACAGCAGCCCTCGCATGAGCGAGCTACCGAACCCCATTCGCGTGCCGATGTTCGCGACCGACCATCGCCACGCGGCGGACACACAGTTCTTCCGCGGTCGCTGGCTGCTGCCGACGGAGTGGTCAGCCGGATTCCTCTGGGCGCCGAAGTCATTTGACTTGTCTCGTTGGCTTCCGCCAGTCCCTGACTGGGAGACCAAGACCGATCTTTGGGTGGCGACCCCGGTGGTGGTGTTGTACCTGGCGGACTCGTTGCGAAACGAATATAGCTCTGCCTGGCAGATCGTGTACTCGGAGTACTACTGCAATCTGATTGCGGCTTGGGTTCGCACCCTTCAAGAGGACAAGGTCTTTGTCCGTCTGGACGAAAAGACATTTCGTCACTTCGACGTCCTGAACACGTCCAAACTTCGTAAGGCGCCTGACGGCGAGGCGGCACATGCCTTATATGGCAAGATGCGCCGCGCAATGAACGTGTTCCCTTGCGGGGTCGTCCTCAAGGACGTGGTCCGTCGTGACCGGGAAACCGGCGAGGCGCGGAAAGTGCGCGTGACGGTCGATGGGACCAAGGAGTTCGGCTTTTGCCTTCGACACGCGCGTGTGGACTTCGACTTGGCACCTGACCCGAACGCGCCTGCTCATGTGGCACCGGTCCCTCCAAGTCACCTCAGGGTGTGGCGTCGCGGTCGGCAGACCCATCTGGGAGGGGCTTCTGCCATTAGTGGCGACAGTGGTGGTTACCACCGTCCGCGTTCGCCACGTCGCGATCGCTCGCGGTCGCCGCGTCGCGATCACTCGCGGTCGGCATCGCCGCCCGGGGCCATCGGGGCCACTTGGCCGACGCGTGCCTCTTCCTCCGCGGCGGTTGCCTTGCTTGGGTCGGCGCGCGTGCGCGACGTGCGCCTTCGCGCGCCCCGTGGGGCTGCGGTGTCAGCGGTGGCGCATGCCTGGGTGGATTAAGTGACTGGCTTGCGCCGTTCTGTGGAGCGGGCGGACGGCCGAGGGGTTGAGTCGGCCTGTGCCATCATTGGGCAGGCCGCGGCTCGCGCCGTCGATGGCGATGCCAACTACTAGCGCATTGCTCAGCATCTCGAGGCTGTTCAGCCGGAGCAGGTGGCGGCGCCGACGCGCTTCAACGCTCAGAGCGTTCTGGGGCGTCGCGCCCATGCTGATGGGGGGCCGTCAAGCGGGGTACCGCCCTCGGCACGCAATACACGCGCGCGCAGCGTGCCCCAGGAGTCGGGAGCCAGCGTTGGCTCTCGCCACACTTAACGTCGCGACTCGCGTAGTAGTGATGAGGAGGAGGAGTAGCGGGGATCACTGTTAAGTGACTTGCTCGGTTGACCCTGGCGGGAGGGGGTGCAAATGTCGGGAACTTACGCCTTACAGATGTTGACGTTTCTTTGTCTTGTGATTGTTAGTCGTTTGTCGTGTTTGTATCCACTTCTCAATTTTTCTGTTTATCGTCATAGCGATGAAGGAAGTGGCAGGCCAGCATGGCCCATGTTGTGGGATTCGTATCCCTTGCATCTGTTGATAAAAGTACTTCGTACTCGAAACATGCGCGTGTGGCGGTAGCGTACCAACTGGTGTTGGTCCATTGTGGTATGACCACGGTTGCTTCCTCTGTGGTTGTCACCAAGCGTCGAAGGACTGAGCCCAAGTGCTATACCGGGGGTACCAGAAACCCGTTGAAGAGCACTGGTACAGAGGGATCGCTCCCGATCAGTGTCGCCTGCGCGGATTTCGGCCACACATATGTGTACGGACCGTACACACGGTTCAGTTGAGGGAAATGCCGCAAGGCAAGTTGGGGACCATACGCAAAGTTGCGCGTCATGGACGGCAGAGTGGACTTCAGCCATGCGACAAGAATTACTTCCTTAATTGCGGCGGCGGTAGTTGAAGCTGTCCACGAGACAAAGGCATGGATATCTCCGTCACCGGTAACTTGGACATGTTGGATAGTGGGTATCCACGTGGGATCCATGACGATGTTGGCCACGGTTGTGAGCCCGGCTTGTCGGCGACTTCGCCGTGTTGGCCTTTGCCATTCGTACCCTGGTACATGCTTCTTCTTCTGTCGAAAAAAGCGCACCACCTGGTTGCGTAGGAGATTCTCCAGGGGTGCCCAGGTGTCGTCTTTCGACCCGTAGTCGAACCAGCGCACCTTAGCGCTATAGTTGTCGCCCGTCTGGCGTAAGCCTGGGAGTTTGTCAACCACATACTCATCGGCAGTTGCCAGGGGTGGCTTGCGTTGGTACAGACCATCTAGCAGGAGGTGTGGAGCCGTGTCCGTCGTCGTTGGACGAGGAGCTGGGGTGACATGGTCACTGCTGACACGTTTTTCCTCCCCGTCAATGTCAATGACAAACGTGGAGGCATCCGCGTCTGCGTCGATGACCACGAAGGGTCCAATGGTTTTGCTTTGCAGCTTGTTTTGCCGATCGTGGTTGGTCGTGTATACTTAGTCGCCGATCTTGACGTCCGCATCGCGGGTTGCGACCCGATGGTCGAAGTTATGTTTGTATCGTTGCTGCGTCTTACGAAAGGCCTCGACTACGATGGGGATCTGCGTGCGCAGGCGGGCCATGAACTCGCGTTTGCGAGCTAGGGGTGACCCATCCTTGAGCGTTCCCTTCTTGGTAAGTGGAGTGCCCGGGGGCAAGTTGCGAACCGTGAGGTTGGGAATCCGCCTTGGGATATCGAGCTCGAATGGAGCGATACCCGTAGACCGGTGTTGTTGGCTATTACATGCCGTGGTGATTACCGGGAGTAGCTCGTCCCATCGTAATGGGTCGTCGGCGACGTAGTGTCGCAGCTGAGTAGCCATGGTACGGTTGTACCGTTCAACTTGTCCATTGGTTTGGGGATGATACGCCGTGGTGCGAACCGTTTCAAAGCCAAGCATTTTCATCACAGCGATGAAGAAGTTCGACATGAACTGGGGCCCTTGGTCCAACAGGATCCGGTCCGGGGGCCCGTAGGCTGACGCCCACGCGTCCATGATGGCTGACGACACGGACATGGCCGTAATTCGCCGTAAGGCGACACACTTGGTGAGCTTGGCGAAGCGGTCGGAGACAACCAAGATGAAGCGATTGCCCCTCTTGGAGGCCGGGATGGGACCAAAGACGTCAACGGACAGCCCCTTGAGAGGCTCAGTAGCCGGGAACAGCGTCAAGGGCGTGGTGTGTCGCCGCAAGTCGAGGCGGTTTTGGGCACAAGTTGTGCACTTGGTGATTGTGGTGTGGATGTCCGTTACCATCGAAGGCCAGTAATATGCCTTTCGCATGGTGTAGTACATCCGGTTCACACCATGATGGGCTGCCACTGTGGCGTAATGCTCGAGCATCAAGACGCGTTCGCGTAATGATTTTGTATAGCTAATTGGTTGCCGTAAGGCGTCCGGCGATACAGAGCGTGACGCTCGTTGCGGAAGAAGGCCTTGGCCGTTCCGCGCTCCACGCGAGTGGAAATATCGACACAGTAGTCGTCTGCTTCTTATGCTTCGACAACATCGTCAAACTCCACCGGTTCCGGTGTGTCGGTACCCGTGTACCTCCCCGTTCTTAAGCCGTTGGCCGTCTCGGCCAATGCCAGGCAAGGTATATCATCATGGATATCTTCTAGCGGCGCCACCGTAGAGGCGCGCGACAGGAAGTCGGGCAAGTGTTGCGATGCACCTGGTTCACAAACCATATCGAATGTGTATTCGGAGAAGCGAAGTCGCCATCGCATCAAGCGTCCGCTTGAGTCAGTCGTGCTGTAGATCCAGCTAAGTGCTTGGTGATCCGTTCGGATGAGGAACCGTTACCCATCGAGGAAGTGCCTCAACTTGAGGACAGCCCACACGACGCCGAGGCATTCGCGCTCCTTTGTGAAGTAGTTTTGCTCTGCAGCACTGATTCCTCGGCTCCAATATCCGACAGGGTGAAGCAGTTCGCCCGGTTCCTCCTGGAGGAGGGTACACCCAACTTGGTCAGCGCATGCGTCAACGTCAACGACGAGCTTCCGATTGGCCTTTGGCGAGGCAAGTGTCGGTGGCCACAACAGTGCGTTGCGAAGGTCTTCGAAGGCGGCGATGGCCACGTCCGTCGGTGGTGGTAGATCCGGTGGCATCTCGGCCCTAGTCAGGGCGTTCAGGGGCTTCGCTCGTTTGGCAAAGTCCTTGACGAAAGTTCGTTAGACGTTGCACATGCCCAAGAAGCTTTTCAGCTAGGTCGTTTTAGTTGGGAACTTGGCGTGCTTCAGAGCATCCACGTTCTTGTTATGCACGTGCAGTTGCCCGGGGCGGACAATGTGTCCGAGGTACTCGACTTCGTCGGAGAACCATGTGCACTTTTCCAAGTTAAGGGTAACCCCGGCTTTGCGCAGACGGTGCAGAACCGTATCAACGTCTTTGAGATGCTGCTCCGCGTTCGCGGAGAAGATGATGACATCGTCTAAGTAGACCAGGCATATCTACCACTTCAAGCCCGAGAGGATGATATCCAACGCGCGCTGAAAGGTAGCGGGCGCGTTCGTCAAGCCGAAAGGCATTGATAACCAGTCGTATATACCACAATGCGTTGTGAACGCCGTCTTCTCTTGGTCTTCCCTGCGTAAGGGCACTTGCCAGTACCCCGCGTTGCATTCGAGAGACGTGAACACCTGGGCATCTCCCAAGGAGTCGAGGCAGTCCTCCATCCGAGGCAAGGGATAAGCATCCTTCTTGGTGATGTTGTTTAACCAACGATAGTCGACACAGAATCGGGCTTTGCCGTTCTTCTTTGGTACAAGTACCACGGGGCTTGCCCAAGCACTATGGCTAGGGGCAATGACGTTGAGCTTCAACATCTTAATGAACTGATCAGCGATGATCTGCCGTTTGAACGGCCCGGTCCGGTAGGGTTGAGCCCGTATGGGCAAGGCGTCTGGAGGAGTGACGATGGCGTGCTTCGTAGCACGGATGACGCCAAGGGTTCAATCCCACATCGACGAATGCGTCTTGAGCATGTCTCGAATCTGCTAGTGCAGATACTCGGGAGCCTCACTGAGGCCGAGGTCCTCGAGTGGGTCACGACTCGCGTCGTCCGATGAAGTATCGGTTCCATCTTTTGGATTGCTGTCATCTAAGACTGCGGACAAAATCGGCCCTTGGTAGGGTTCTGCAAACCCCAAGGTTGAGTTCTTGCCAGGGCCTTTCAGAATCCGGACTTTTCAGCAGAATTTGGGATATATCCAGATATATCCGGATATATCCATTGGAATCTTCTCGCCATCCAATGTTAGAGCAAAACGGCAGACACTTCTGGAAAGCTCAGCTCATGCTCCGGCTCTTCGTGGAAAGACTGATGAAAAAAAGATGTTGCTGCGAGCAGGAGGCCGTTGCTTACAGAACGGTGCTTTATCCGAATCATTATTCCGAAGCCCCTGGTTCCTGCGAACAATAACTTGGTCTTTGCCAAAGTTGCATGACTTGACTCAGAAAGGTTCGTCGGGCTTGACGATGGCCAGGCCACGGGCGACCGCCATTGACTTATGTCGGCATAACCGAGCGTTCGGTGTGATGGTAACCATACCAGGGGTGTCACATGTGGCCATGATCAACTCCTCTTGTTGTCCGTCGACACGTACCTGTTTACAGGCCCTCACCCTTGCGGGTTTGTCTTTCCAATGGCGGTCCCAGGCACTGTCATTAAGACAAGCCAAGATCGGCGTTGGCCGAGGAAGCTCCTCCTTGCAACGCACGTGTTCCTGCCAGACGATCTTACGCAAACGCGGGAAGATCGCCTCAATGTTTTGTTCAATGAACTGGGTGCCAAGGATGCACGGGACTGACAAGTTGTCGGAAACGAGGAATCGGTCAAATAGACGTACATCTCCGGTGTCTACTTACAGATGTATAGAATACTTCTTCACCAGACGATTGTTGTTTGCATCTCGGATGCGCGGAAGCGTGGTCAAATCCTCGTCGTAAGCCATCCAGTTCGCAGGGAGAACACTAGTTCGCACTATGTTCACCCCGGCGCCCGTGTCAAGTACAGGGCGGCAGCTCCGCATCACACGCATGCACGGGCCAAGCGTGGCGGCGATCTCGTGGTGCAGTAAGGCACGGCGCAACAATCTTGTTACCGTACGCTTTCGCGTTCCGCCGGGCAATCCCAAGTCGGGCACCCGGCCTAGGCGTTTTTCAAGTCGTCCACGGCGTCGGCCGGATGTTTGATCTCGTCTTCTTCGACGTTACCGTCGGCAATGGCATGAACGTCGATAGGCGGTTGGCGACGCTCGCGAGGACGATATGGTTCGGCACACTGTGCGGCGAAGTGCCCCGGCTTGTTAAAGTTGTAACAGATGTCAGCCCGATTGGCTTGAGGGACGGCGGCCCGCGGGGGCGGCGCGGTGCGAACCGGTGTGAACGGTCGCTCCGTCGTCGTCCGCTGGTCCGGTGTCGCGTAAGCGAGTTTGATTGCCGTTGGGCGGGTCATCTTGAGCTGCAAGCGCAGCTTGTTGGTGCCGTCCCAATACAGCTAGGCGGTAGCAACAGTCTCGGAAAGATTCCGATCCGGGAATTGGCCTTTCAAGACCCGCACGTGCGCTTGCACAAGGTCCGAAAGACCAGTGATGAAGACGTCCTTAACGTCTTGGATGTCGAACAAACCGTTCAGGAGGTCGCATTGCGTTTTCACGCGGTGACCAAAGGCCGTGGGCGCCTCGTTGTCTTGTTGCTTTATCGTAATGATGTCTTTGTAGGCGTTAGCCATAGTTGCATGTGTCGCATACTTCGAAAGAAGTCAGTTGACGGCATCTCCGTATGTACGGATGGCATAACTCTTACGTCCGAGGGTGCTGTTAAGCGCGCCGGAGAAGGCCATCTTGGCGTTGCCGGCTAGTCGAAAGACCATGAGCGGAAGGGCTTGACCGTGCGTCAGCCCAGCCACATCGCACGCGCTGAGAAAGGTCGTTAAGAACGTGAAGATGCCCAGGGGCAGTGCTCCCGTGAATGGCTGTTTGTAAGACCCGCGAAGGCCTTACACTGTTGCCCATGGAACGCTCCGTCTAAACGTTTGTTGAGACGATGCGACCGTTGTGCCTCTTTAGGCGTATACGTCAGTTGATGGCGGATCAGGAAGTACGTCCTGTAGTCCAGGAGTGTCTTGAAGCGGCTATTAGCCGGGCGGATCACCTTGATCATATTGGCTTTTTCAAGTTGCACCTTCCGTTTAGGGCAGGTCGCGGGGCGCTTGCGCGCGGCCGCGTCCGACTCGCTTGAGCTGTCGCTCGGCGAGGACCCACTTGGGGGCGACGGCGAGCCTGGCGGCCCGTGGCAATCGTCCGAAGAGGACGTGTCCGTCGCGTTGGACTTGTCGTCGTCTGACGACGTCGGGCGTGACCCAGAGGCAGAGTCATCGTAAAATGAGAAAGGCGCGGCGTTAGCCACATCGTCCTTGCGGACGGACTTGTCTTGAGTCACCTTGCTTGTCTTCTTTACATTCTTGATCTTGTCGCCCGACTGGCGGCGAGACTTAGCCACACGGCGTTCCTCCTCATGGGAGTCGACCTTGCGCAGGGCCTCGACGTCGTCGACCAACTTGTCATTGGCTCGCGCCAGAGACTCGTTAGTCTGTTCTTGGGCCGTCAGGTGTCGCTGAAGTGCTTTGACGGCCGCCTTCAGGCTCTCCACCACCTGTATCTGCCCGGAGGCGGCTTGATCCGCAGAAATGGCAGGAGTAGGAGCACCTTCCGTTGGGGCGTCGGAGGCGGCAGGAGTGCCTTGTCCCCCGCCCGGCGGCCGGTAGCCAGTAGCCAGCTGGCAACTTGCCGTCTCTGGCTCGCCGAGTGCCGGCGGTACCACCTGTAGACATACTGGGACCAGAACAACGTGTTACGACTTGGCTAACGCCCGGCGCGCCATCGTCGAAGATCTCAACCGCGATGCCCCCGGCACCACGCCCACAAGTCAATGGCTTACGCCCCGCGCGCCAAGCGACCGTATCGACACCGTCACAATGCCACGAGGCAGCGAGAAAGTTCTCGGGAAAACCGTGCCGCGAGGCACGATGAAGTCGAGGGTATCCCCTGCTGCTCCACCAAATGTGGTATTAATAACGTTGGTGCAATATCCAGTGTACTGAGACCGACCGTACCCAAGCAACAAAGCGAATTCTATCGCCGTCGCCGCGAGGAAGAAAGACCTTTTGTTGAAGAGCATCCGATGGGGAGCCAGGTGGTGCCCACGACGGCGACCCCGGACCCATGGTGATTTAATATAAGCGAGGGCACTGGTCGATCGAACGTTCGATCACAAGCGATCGTAATGAGTGCCGGCAGACAGATAAGACAGGCAAGCTAACAAACAATAACAAATGAACAATGCGGAAGTAACCCCCCAAAGGACGTGCCACAGGCCAATTCCCACAATACATGGGCGTTGGCACGTCAAGGAGGCTACTTGTGGCCAATTGCCAATTGGGAGCAGAGATATGCTACAGCTGCCGACGGCCGCCCGCCGGAGCGGCGGCCGTCAGCGCCGCCGCCACCGCCGCCTACGCGAAGCACCACCGCCGCGGCGGGCAGCGGAGGCCGGTGGGATGCCGCCGGGGGTCCGCGGCACCCGGCGACGGCCGCGGTGGTGGCAGCGGGGGGCGCCCCTCCGCGAGACGGTGGGGACCGGTGCGAGGGCAACGGGCCGGGCGGCTCCGGCAGTTGCGCGTCGGCCGGCGGCACGGGCGGCGGTTGCGCGTCGCGGCAGTGCTCGCCGCGCTTCGGCCGCAGCGCCGCCGCCCTCCGCCGCCGCCACCGCGACGCGGCGGTCGCGCTCAAAGCCCCCGTCTCGGCCGGCCCCAGCCGCCGCTCGAGTAGCGACGCAGCGTGGCGTGTGGCGACGGCCGCGTCGCTGTCGTCGGCGGAGCGCCTGCGCCGGGACGGCCGTGGCCTCCACTGGTGGGTGACCCTCTCGGTTGGGGGCAGCGATGATCTGATTCCTGCAAAGCAAACTCCATGTATGTTATTTAAAACCTTTTTGCAATTGTTCATAGCCCCCCATGTCAGCGCTTGACGTAACCACATGAAAGAAACACACTAAAATGCTGACACGCCTGACAGCGTGGGATAAAAGCGGATACGATCACCGAGGCTGCGTTTTAGAGAAGAGGTGACGAAGCCTGTCACTTTGACGATGATGGTACACAGAGAGTTCCACATTGACGACAGCGTCATGTTCGACAGCCTACGGCTCATGCCAGTATCGCGTGCACAAATGAAACGGTGAACGAAAATTCAAATGGGGGTTGCTGTCCTGCAGCCTGGTACGCGCAGAAAAGATGAACTGCACACACAGAAGCTCGACTTCCGTTCACTAGAAGAATGTGGCGGAAAAGTATTGCTAAACGATCGAGATGCCCTTGTGGGACCAATCTTGTTTGCTATCGACGAAAAGCCCATTGTGACTTCTGAATTGTTTCGCCGGATATAAAACATATATTCGCCCTTTCATCGCTCCCTGTTTGGGTGAATTCAAAGAAAAAAATATGGCGTTTTTCCGCCGACGCGTCAACGCCACCGGGCGACCCCAGGCGCATCCGCTTCAGAAGGTCGTCGCCGCGCTGCGCGTTCTTGGTAACGGCGAGGCGGCGGACCGCCCCGATGAGTACGTCCGGTTGTCGAAGTCGACCACCAATGCCGCCGTCAGGAGCTTCATCGAGTTCATCGTCAACAAGTACGAGTCGACCTACCTGCGCGCGCCGACGGCGGCCACTGGGAGTGGCACGGCTGCCCGAAGTCAGCGGCGGGACAGCACAAGGGCAGGTCGGGCAAGCGGTCCATTGTCCTGGAGACGGTGTGCGACCACGACCTCTGGGTTTGACACGTCTTTGCCGGCTCGCCAGGAAGCAACAACGACATCAACGTCCTCAAGCAGAGCCTTTTGTTTTCTCGTGTCGTGCGCGGCGAGTGGCCGCCACGTGACTTTTCTTTTGAAGTGAACAGACGGAGGTACACGTATCTTTACTACTTGGTCGACGGTATCTATCCCTCTTACCCCTTTCTTGTTCGCCCCCACCAGAGCCCCGGCACCCCGGAGGAGCTTGAGTTCAACGCCGTACAAGAAGGCGCTCGCAAGGAGGTCGAGCGCCTGTACGGCACCATGTACCAGCAATTCAAGGTGGCTCTCCACCCCGCGCGCCACCACAG
>Ga0209187_1001911_pt1 | contig 21823 bp, 11 predicted proteins | sample BantaG_FD_187430 | JGI IMG/M metagenome (GOLD analysis project Ga0209187, IMG submission 187430) | Marine algal microbial communities from Bantry Bay, Ireland - BantryBay_4 metaG (SPAdes) (version 2) | ecosystem: Host-associated > Algae > Red algae > Unclassified | place: Bantry Bay, Ireland...
TTACCACCTTGAACAGAACAAAACTACATATTAGTTTTTTATTTAATATGTTATTTAACATATTTTTTAAAATGGATATGTAAACTGCTATGAGAGTATGATTTATATATAATTGTAAGTTCGTCTGGGAGCGGGTAAGAACCTACTTTTCTGTAGATAGATCTTATAGAATACCATTTACACATTAGAATGTCACATATATTCCGCTGAAATTAGTTAATCTCAGCGTTAAAAATACTCTCCATAGCTACGGCTATGACTGCGTTTTTTGCCTTGATCTTAACAAATTTAATTCAGAATATTTACACGACATTTTAAAATGTAAATGGTATAAGAAGTTTCCATCATTACAGACCTAACAAAGTTGTCAGGGCTCATAACATTTACACATTAGAACGTCGTATACACTACGCTGATATTAGCTAATCTATACATCAGAAATACCTATCTCGATAGTGGGCATGAGGGTTCGTGATAGCTAAGGCTCTTTCCATCTATGCCCATATATTATATATTTTTGTAATATAAATTAAATATGGCATTGACACTCACCCAAGGAGTTTATGGAGACATTTTATTGGATAATAAAGGTCTTCAATACTAAAAGAATTTATTACAGTTATTCAGAAGTTAGAAGTATTAATCCCAGAGGGATTACATTATTTAGCCCTGCAAGAATTGCAGAGATTAGGATATAAAGTCTATGGGGATTTGGCGGGACAGAGTGCTGGTGTTAACCAACAAAAAGACCAAAGTCATTTTGTAATGATGAAACTCCAAAAACCTTTGGAGGTGGGATCGCTGCTCAAAAATCATGACAAATCTTATAGGCATGTGCCCTCTTATTGGCTGTATTCAACCAGCGGTGTTCAGATATACTATAACTCCCTATCAATCAATAACTAATGTTAAAATTTATTATTTTCTATACCCGATAACTGACTGAATTTGTAATATTGCGGGGTAATGCGTCTACCCAATTTGTCATAATTTTTGATCAAAAATTTCGCCAAATTGCTTCCCTACTATTTCTTTTACCCAGAACTTACGTTCTGGGCTATTAAGGTGTAGCACCTACGGCGCCATTCGCTTACTTCTGAACATCCCTAACCAATTACTGAGTATTAATATAATATATAATTATGTAAAATACTGAATGTAAGCAGATTGTTCGCTCTGTTCGAGCACTATCATACTCGAAAAGAGTGAACCACGAAAGTGGGTGGGCTGAGTCATAGCCGAAGCTACCGCCGTGGGCGGCACAGGTAATGATAAGTATTTTTAACGCAGAGATTGACTAATTATAATATAATCGACATTCTAATATTAAATGGTATAAATGGTACAATATGCATTTCTTAAAAGTATAATAGAATTAAAAAAGGGAGACACCATTTGGTATCTCCCTTTGCTTTTCTTTGGAAAGTGTTCAACGATATTATTGTTTCAATACAATCAGCTTTTTAATAACAATATCGTCATCAATATTTATCTTAACATTATACATGCCGTCAGGAATATTTGTCACATCGATATCAAACTGATTCTTACCAGCTCTGATATCATTAGCATCGATCATATCTGCCTTTACAAGCTTTCCTAATCTATCTAATAATTGAATCTTAAGATTAGACACATCATTATCCATATCTAATTCTATGGTTAATTGTTCATATACTGGATTAGGATACATTGTCACTTTGCTGGATAACTCTTCCGATGTTTCTACGGAGATTATCTTAGATACATCTACAGCACCGTGTATATCTGTCTGTATAATTCTATAGTAATAGACCTCTGCTGATGCAATATCATAATCTAAGTAGTCGTAATCTGAAATTTCCTCTTGTTCGTCTGAATCAGAAAGTATCTTACCGATTTCCACAAAATTATCAATTCCTCCTACAGACCTCTCGACAGTATAATGACTGAGGTCTGCATCAGATAGAATTGACCATTGGATATGATTATGACTGCCTTTGTACTCACCTGAGAAATTATCGAATTCTATAGCAAGTACCTTAAACGTTAATCCTGCATCTATATGTGGAATATGTATCCCTGGATTTATATTATAGAACTCTGTAGTATTAGGTCCGTTACTACCATCTACATCTGAATCAGCAGACTCATCCGTACCCATATTAGCTTGTGTAAACTGCATGCTTCCTGGAGTCTCAAATTCGAGGAACATTGTAGACTTAGTTAGATAATCTAATACATATTTTCCTTGTGCATCAGATACAGCAGTAGCCATAACCTCACCTGTCGGATCTATTGCTCGTACGATAACGCCTTGTAGGCCTTCTTCACCAGACTCTCTCATCCCGTTAGCATTGTTATCCATCCAGACGAAATCTCCAATCGAACCCATCGTATAGAAACCAGCACCAATATCACATCTCTCATCGCCACTTCTTACTGTAAAATTATCTGTCGTACCTGATCCAAACATTCCTGTCACATGACTATCGGTCAATGGATTAATGCCTACATTAGGTACCACTGGTACTAATTGTTGTGGAGGATTGACAAATCTTAAGTAATACGTACCTGGCATTACACAGAACTTGTAGTAACCATCATCCGAAGGAGACCCAGGCTTATGTCCCGTATATGTGAAGTCCCAAAGGATATATCCTTGAGCCTCTTGTCTATATAACTCTACTCTGATACCATTGATACCATTCTCACCTCCATCTAGTACATCATTCTCATTGTAATCGAACCATACTATCTCCCCTACTGGTATACATTCTATGATTCCTAAATCTACACTTAGATCAGTCTCTCCATTTCCTATATTTATAAGAGCTGTCGTCGCAGGTCCATTACTATTATCTATGTCACTATCAGCAGTATCATCACCACCTTGATTAGGGAATGTAGCCGTCAGTCCATCTGGATATATTATTTCTACATAATAAGCCCCTGCAGGTAGTTCTGTAAATAAATATTTACCACTTCCATTAGTGTATTCTGTACCTACTGTAAAGCCATTGATATTGTATAGCTTAACTTCTACATTGGGGACTCCTGGTTCATTGCTTTCTTGTATACCATTACCATTGACATCTAAGAATACAAAGTCTCCAAGCATTCCATTAACAGCAATGTCTACAATTGTGAAATCCTCATCATCATCTGGCTGGCCATCTCCGTTATCATCTGCATCTGGCCCTAAGTCTGGATCACTATCTATATCATCACCATCATCTGCTGTAATCTCTCCAGCATTACCTACAGGTCCACTAACATATGCGGGATCTATCTGGAAGACAAGATTAACTGTCTCAGAATCTCCAGCTACCAATGATGCAATCTGATATACTCCACCACCTATATTAGTTACGTTAGTATTGCTTCCACTATCGTCACTCTGATATATGAGAGCCGCTGACGGGGAATCTGTAACTTCTATGTTAGCTGCAGGTAATGTTCCATCATTAAATACTGTAATAGAATATGATATCATACTACCTTGCATATATGGTCCAGCCGTTGTGACAGTCTTAACCATAGATAAGTCATAGACTTGCACGACATCCAGAGTAACTTCGTCTTCATCATCATCATCTATGTCATCTCCTAGGTCATCTACATCTGGACCGGAATCCGGATCACTGTCTATATCAGCACCATCATCTGAAGATATCTCTACATTATTTCTAATAGAAGTCCCAGTATATAATGGGTCTATCTGATAAGTCACACTAATTGTCTCGCTGGTTGTAGTAGCTAATGAAGTTATTGTCCATACACCTTGATTATTCTCAATTACGTTAGCTGAGAATGAACTCGACACATAATTAAATCCTGTATTCGGTAATTCTGATACTTCGATGGATGTCGCATCTACACTACCTTCATTTGTCACGACAATATCGAAAGTAACATTATCGCCAGCATTATACGGACTTGCTGTAGCAACAGATTTGCTTAATGCAATATCATAATTATCGATTGTAACAACTGCGTCATCTTCATCATCATCATCTATGCCATCTCCTAAGTCATCTGTATCCTCATCGCTGTCTGGATCACTATCTACATCGTCTCCATCATCTGCTGTGATCTGTGCATTATTACCGAGTGTCGAACCTGTAAAGTTAGGATCCACTTGGTATGTTACTTCTATCACTTCTTCTGTCATAGCTGCTACTGCACTTATAGTCCATGTTCCTGAAGAATTTTCTGTTACATTGGCATTACCAGAAGCATTGCTGGATACATATATTAATCCTGAACTTGGAGTATCTGTAACTTCTATATTATTAGCATTAATAGAACCATCATTAGAGACTGTAATCTGATAGGTCACATTATCACCTAATACATAATTTTTAGAGCCGATTACTGTTTTAATTAATGAGAGATCATATACCTGGCCTACACTTGTAGTCGTCTCATCTTCGTCATCATCATCTATGCCATCTCCGAGGTCATCAGTGTCCTCATCGCTGTCTGGATCACTATCTACATCGTCTCCATCATCTGCTGTGATTTGTGCATTGTTACCTATAGAACTACCCATAAAATTAGATGCTATCTGATAAGTCACTTCTATAGTTTCTGTAGTCTGAGAAGACAGCGCTGTCACTACCCATATCCCTGTAGACGTTTCTGTTACATTCGCATTAGTTGCTGCATTGCTGCTGACAAATGTCAAGTCTGCAGCTGGTGTGTCTGTAATTTCTATATTATTTGCATCGATAGAACCATCATTAGACAGTGTCAATGTGTAGGTAATATTACCACCTGGCATATATGGTCCTGATGATGTTACTGTCTTAGTCAACGATAGATCATATACCTGACCTACATTTACAGTAGTCTCATCTTCATCATCATCATCTATTCCATCATCGAGGTCATCTGTATCTTCATCACTGTCAGGATCACTATCTACATCATCTCCATCATCTGCTGTGATCTGTGCATTGTTACCTATAGAACTTCCCATAAAATCAGAAGCTATCTGATAAGTCACTTCTATAGTTTCTGTAGTCTGTGCTGTTACTGCTGTGACTACAAATACACCGGGAGATGTCTCTGCAACATTAGCATTAGCAGATGCATTACTGCTTACAAATGTCAAGCCTGCATTAGGTGTATCTGTGATTTCTATGTTATTTGCATCGATTGTACCATCATTAGATAGGGTCAATAAATACGTGAGATTAGCTCCTTGCATATATGGCCCTGATGATATAACTGTCTTAGTCAATGATAAATCATATACCTGACCCACCATAACCGTAGCTACATCTTCATCATCATCAGCAATGCCATCTCCTAAATCATCTGTGTCTATGTCAGAATCTGGATCACTATCTATATCATCTCCATCATCTATAGTTATCTCTGCAACATTATCTAATGTCATCCCCATGAATGTAGGATCTATCTGATAAGTTATAGTAATAACTTCAGTCCCTGTAGGAGATAATGTAACTATAACGTATTCCCCTGGCACTGTGCTTGTTATATTAGGATTAGAACCAGAATCATCACTTACGAATATTAATCCTGAAGGTGCAATATCTAATACTTCTATTCCGCTAGCGATTAGAGATCCTTCATTAAATACAGTAAGCTCAAAAGTTACATTATCACCTGGGCTAAATGGCCCAGTAGATATCAAATTCTTAGTCAATGCTAAATCATAATTTTGTCCTACATTGACTGTAACTTGATCTTCGTCGTCATCATCTACTCCGTCATCTAAGTCATCTGTATTCTCATCAGAATTAGGATCACTATCTATATCATCTCCATTATCAGCTGTAATCTGCGCTATATTAATTAATGATGTACCCATAAATGTAGCATCAATCGTATAGCTCAAACTAATCGTCTCAGATCCAGATACTGGCACTGACGTAATCGTGTATACGCCTGTTGCATTCTCTGTTATGTTAGGATTAGTAGTTGCACTACTTGATACCAATGTCAATCCTGTAGGCGGTGTATCTGTTACTTCTATATCAATACCTTCTAAGTCTCCATCATTAGTCACTACGATATCATATGACACTGTACTACCTGGCATGTAAGGCCCAGTACTTGTCACGGACTTAGCTAATGATAAATCAAATACAAAACATGGATCTACAACTATAGATGTTGTGTCACTGGATGGACATCCATCTGCATTAACATAATTATATGCGACATCATAAGTACCACTTGTAGCTATAAAAGGATCAAAATCTGCAGTCCCATCTCCATTGTCAAAAAGACCATTTGCAGCATCTGTTGTAAATGATCCTGTAGCAGCACCGTTAGGTGCAGGACTAGCTGTAAATGTAACAACATCGCCACCTACACACACAAGGTCAGGACCTGATATCTCTACAGTCGTCGGTGTCGCCACAGTAATTACTAATGGGACGTTAGGTCTACAATACTCTCCTGCAGGAGTTGGATGTGCAACGATATATACATAATAAGTGCCTTCTGTTGTAGGCAGATTATCGAAATCTAAGGTAGCAGAGCCTCCTACAGTTGCTGCAGTATCTATCTTAATTCCGTTAGCATAGATAGCAATAGAATCTGTAGGTATAGTTGTATGATATACTAATGCTAAGGAATCTGTCTCAGTAGTTGCTGTCACTGTAGATGCAGCGGCACCTGGACAGACCGTCTGATCCATTGCATCACTTGTTACAGTAGGGCAGCAGAATACGGATTCTTGGCATCCTTTGATTACATCTACATCACCAAATACACTTTTTAATTGGTCATCTAATTGTCTTCCGATATCTAAAATGACTGAATTTGTAGGTTTCCCACCTGATAATGGGAGGTATTGAACACCATAAACACAACCAAAAATCTCACAATCAGCTCCTCTGAGAGCATCACCTGTTGCTACAATGAATTGTTCATCACTGATGGCACATTTATCCGCATCAAAACCTGAGTTGGCAAAATCAACACCCCCTCTGGCGTTGTCACCGTTAGAATGTTCTCCTATTTCATGTCTTAAGCTTGTATTACCAGCAGGGATGTTTGTATTTAAATTCCACGTTGTAGTTGATGAACCTGTATATACTAACACTCTAGCTTCGTGGGGTTTGCTATCAGGACCATCTGAATTAAATCCTACTTCAGCCAATAACATTGTTACACCATCAGCACTGAAAGCTATATCTCCCACAGGCATATTATAATCATCAGAATTGTTAGGATCGCCATACTCAGATAACCAAGGTTGCTCTAACTCTTCCTTATCAGAACCTACTACAAAGTCACATGATGCAGGATCTATTGCTACAGATCTAATTGTGTTTCTTACACCTGACATATTGAAATCAGAATTCCACATGGAGTAATAGAGTCTGCCATCTCCATAGTTATAAGCAAGAGCGATCACTCGCTCTCCAAGCTCTGCATAACCATCACTGGATCCAGTATCTTGTCCAAGAGGATCAAAAGAACTTAAAATCGCTCCACTGTTAGGATCGAGCCTGTATATTTTACCATCATCTAAATTGGCTATATATAAATTATTACATATTGTATCATACTCCACACCTGCAGCTCCTACTCTACCCGGTAAGGTGGTATTTACTCGGGTAACAGCTCCAGTAAATGCGTCAATTTTAGAAATAATAGGATTTGTATTATTACCAGGGACTATATTGTAAAGTGTTGTAACAGCTGTATATATATTTCTATCTTGATCGAAAGCTGTACTGAAAACATCTCCTCCAAGTTGTGAGCTTGTCCATTCGTAAGGATGAAGAGGTAAAAACTGTGAAACATCAGTGCCTAACGTACCTTGATTATAAAAATCGTTAAAAGGTTGTGCTTTCTCGACTGATAATGTAACAGGACCTGATCTTCCACTACGGCATGCTATCACCATATCTCCAGGTTGTAATATTCTATCATCTCCACTAACATTGCAATAAAGGCTAGCCGTCTGACATGATCCATCCATATTTCTTACAGTCACTATATAATCTCCAAAAGGTAAATTATCGAAAACATTACTTGACTGCCATGTAAGTCCATTGTCATTAGAATACTGATAAGAACCAGATCCTCCACTTGCATTAATTGTAATATTTCCCTGATCAAAACAAGCATCAACCTTAGATGTCGTAATGGTTATAGGGTCTGGATATACTGTTCCTACATTATAACAAACAACCATTTCTACTGCATCTATTTCAATATTAGAATTTCCGGCATTCGCTGCATTGGATACTGTGATTAAAAGTCCAAATCGAGAATTATTTAAATCCTCAGCAGTGAGTGACTCACCCCACGTTGCATCAGAATAATTGATGGTTTCAAATGCACCACCTTCAATCCAAATATTAGGGTCAGCATTATTAAGTGCACTAAAATTCAATGTTACTGGATTAAATAACCTTACCTCAAGGTCAACTGCATCTACTGTAGAGGTATTTCTTCTTCTTACATTAAATGAAATATCCGTAACCTGTGCATTACATGGTAATTCAAGACGAAAATCTCTTAAATATAAAGTTCTTGTTTGTCTAGTAGGACCTATGCTAGACGTTGTAGATTGTCCATCAGGTGAATCTGTAACATTAGTTATAGCACCCCACGCAGAATCAAATCTATCACCGAAAGAAGATGCGCTTCTGGCAAATTGAGATTCAGTAAAAGAACCTAAATTTTCATTTACAGAAAATGGGTTAAATTTCTCTGAGGTAGCAGCTTTGAAAGTCGCAAATGACTTTCCGGTTGAAGCTGTTAGATTATTGGTAGTCACAATTAGGAGGCTGACCACCAAAGCAAAGAGGAGCTTAGTGTTTCGCATGAATTTAGTTTTTGAGAACAAAGTAAGTACGCCTAGATAATCGTGGACATAGAATATTATCCACACCTAAAGAATCATAGGCATTTTAATCAGTTTTTGTTTTTTTTAATATAAATATACTTACTGTTTCAGCTGGGATGCAGGTATATTACACAAACATATTAAAAATATTCATAATATGTAACTTACTGATAGCAAAATTGATGCCGAAGCATATTCTTTAACACAAACGAGAGTATATTATTATTTTAAGCTTGTATAATTTAGTAGTCATAACTATGATTGCTATCCTCATTTAAGGTATAAACCCTCTTGATATTAGAAAAAAACGCTTCTTATATTATTGCAAATGAAAAAATGTGATGAAATAAGAGGAATTCGATAATTTCGCTAACCATATTAATGGAAACATAGTCACATAACGATCTATATATCTTACAATTGGTAATTAGTCTGATATCTTGGATTAATTGAACTAATGTTTCTATCTTGATATTTATTATAGTATATATATGACTACAGACTTAAGAGAATTATTTGATGGGACTAAAGGATTAGATGAGAAATCAGTAAATGCCTTACTACGAGCGCTAAAAAGCAATCACGAAAGTGGCACATTTGATTATCTAAAATTTAAGCAGTCATTGTTATCTCTGAGAGCCCTTAATATAGATGAGTCGACGAGCTACAAATCTGCCTTTGCAACTGCTTCTACAATGGGTTTGTCTAAAGAAAGCCTTCTGAAATCTGCTAATCGATATATTTATTCTTTAGGAAGAGAAAGAGAATCATTTGCAGAGGCGCTTCTTAAGCAAAAGTCAATCAAGATAGAAGGTCGAAAATCTGAAGTCATCGAGCTAACAGAAAAGATACAACAACATCGAAATAAGATCAAGGAACTGGAAAGAGAAATAGATATCTTCCAGAATAGAATAGATACTGTAGATCAAGATGTAGATGCAGCCCAATCAAAAATCAATGCCACAAAAGAAAATTTTCTAAAAGCCTATGAAGTAATGGCTAAAGAAATAAAGGACGATATAGATTTGATCAATCAATTTTTGTAAAAAAAACATCAAGCATACGAAATGGCTAATTACGATAACCCAAACAGTAAAAAACCAAAATCATTCTGGAGTAAGCCTGAGGGCAAGACTGGTGCTCTATTTCTCATAGCACTTTTTGCAGTTGTAGGATGGGTGGGGATTACATTTTTTACCGCTATCGCTGCATTTGCTGCAGGACTTGTTGGGAAAGTGGTCTTATTAGGAGCTTTAGGTCTGATTATCTACATGGCGCTAGATGGTCGTACCCGTAATCTGTTCTCATACATGTATCAGAGCTTCATGAGGAAGGTCACTTCGATATTCGTTACTATAGACCCGATGGGTATCCTTAAAAATTACATATCAGACTTAGAGGGGAATCTCAAGAAGATGGGTAAGCAAATAGGAAATCTTAAAGGCCAGATGAGGAATCTTAAAACTCAGGTAACTACTAACAATAAGGATATAGAACAGAATCTTGCCATAGCCAGAAAGGCTAAGCAGATGGGTAACGAAAAGCAAATGGTACTGTCAAGTCGTAAAGCCGCAAGACTCAAAGAAACTAATCAAAAATATGTTGCATTACATGGTAAGCTAGCGATACTATATAGGGTTCTTACTAAGATGTACTCTAACTCCGAGATATTACTGGAGGATACAAAAGATCAAGTGAGAGTAAAAGAACAAGAAAGAAAAGCGATTAGAGCATCACACTCAGCTATGAAGTCAGCTATGAGTATTATTAAGGGTGATCCAGATAAGCGTGCCATGTTTGACCAAGCGATGCAGGGTATCGCAGATGATGTCGCTAATAAAGTCGGAGAGATGGAAAGATTCATGGAATTATCTTCAGACTTTATGAATTCTATAGATCTACAAGAAGGCATATTCGAGGAGAAGGGATTAGCTATGCTTAAAGAGTACGAAGAGAAAAGTACATTGCTGTTATTGGGTGGAGACGAGACTGTAGAAGATACATTAGACATTAACGAACCCAGAAAAGAAGTTCAATATAGAAACAAGGAAGATGGCTCTGATTATTCTAACTTGTTTGATTAATATACTCTAACACTTTATATCATTGCTGATCATTCCACAGATAGACAGATGTCTATTATGCCTGACTATTATAATTATTCTGAGTCTCATTTCCTGCAAGACTGATACATCTTCAGATCCTGAACAGAATAGTATTCTCAGCATCAGCGGCCGTACGATGGGGACAAGCTATCACATCAGTTATACAGACAGTACAGGAATAGATTACAAAAAAGCAATAGACTCGATATTATTAAAGATTAATCAATCTGTCTCTACTTACATTCCTAGCTCTACGATTAGTAGAATTAACCAAGACAGCATCTGGAAAAGTGTACAACTATATCAAGATGGAAAGTATACTAATTTTCAGAAGATACAATTAGCTCTCGACACACATTTCATAAGAAACTATCAGACGTCAAAGGATGTATATGTTCTGACACAAGGATATTTTGACCCTACAGTAATGCCATTAGTTAATTATTGGGGATTTGGTTATAAGCCGAAAAAAGCCATTACACAAATAGACTCGCAGCGGATCTCCGATATCATACAATTTGTAGGTTTTGATATGTGGTCAGAAACTATTACAGAATCACGCATGGACTTCGTCAAACCAATGGGTGCACAGATAGACTTCAGTGCTATAGCTAAAGGTTATGCTGTAGATATAATCAGTCATTACTTAGAAAATAACAATATCCAAAACTATTTAGTAGAAATAGGAGGTGAGGTCTATTGCAAAGGGCAAAAACGACCAGAACAACCATGGACTATAGCCTTGTCTAAACCACAAACAGAATCGGCAATAAATGATGTCCAAGAAGCATTATCCGTCCATGCAAAGGGAGTAGCATCATCAGGTAATTACAGAAATTACTACGAAGTCGATGGCAAAATGTATGGCCACGAGATCCATCCCGAAACTGGCTATCCAGAGATTAATGATCTTCTGGGCGTCACAGTAGTTGCAGATAATTGTATGATAGCCGATGCATATGCGACTGCATTCATGATAATGGGACGAGAAAAAGCTGAGAATGCGGCTGAAAAACTGGGAAAGATAGAAGCTATATTTTTCTACTCCGACAATCAGGGTCAGATCCAAAAATCTCTATCATCTGGTTTCCAGCAATATCTTAAGTAAAAGCTAATCATAATTATATCTTAAATTCTGCATTAGATTGAATAGATAGTCTAATAAACAAGAGTTTTGTAAATATATTTTTATCACCCCTAATTGAACTATAGATACTGCTCGATTGTGATAGATAGATATTTCCTTTTGTTTGCCCAGAGTTATAATAGTTAGAACAGCGAATAGATTTATTAACTGGAGTATTTTCAGAGTCATTATTAAGCAACAAGCAAAGCCAAATATTATTTTTGATGAATTCTAACAACAATCTATTTTTCCGCTCGCTTTTTCTTTTTCTACTCTTAATAGGGAATCAATATGTGATCAGTCAGGATCTAACGACTATAAAAGGGAGAGTTTTTGATGCAAATACGAAAGAACCACTACCATTCGTAGATCTTATTCTTAAGGGAACTTATGTAGGGGCCTCTACTGATCTAGATGGGCAATATCTAATCCAGACAAAAAATCCGTCTGATACAATCATCTGTAATTTCATAGGCTATAAACAAGTGTCTCTCCCTATCGTCAAAGAAAGTAAGCAAACTATAGATTTCTACATGGAAGAGGAAGGTGTAACTATCGCCTCTGTCACCATCATAGAGAAAAAAGGTCGATACCGAAAAAAGAACAATCCAGCGGTAGACCTAATGAGAAAAGTAATACAAAATAGAGATCGCAACAGATTAGAATCGCAAGAATATTACACTTACGAGAAGCACGAAAAATTAGAACTCGATCTCAATAATATTACTGAAGAATTCAAGCAAAGGAAAGCTTTTAAGAACTTTGAATTTCTGTGGAACTACCTGGATACTTCTGATGTCAATGGTCGAATATTCCTGCCGTTGTATATCAGAGAAATATTATCATCTGTCCATTATAGAAAGAATCCAGAATCAAAGAAAGAGCATCGTCATGCCATTAAGATGACAGAATTCGATGAGGCGCTGGACATGGAAAGTGTTACAAGTGTAATCGATCTTCTCTATCAAGATGTCAACTTGTATGATAATAGTATCAGGTTATTGGATAATGATTTCTTGAGTCCTATGGCGCCTTGGGCATTAAACTATTATAGATTTTATATTTTAGACACCACTTATGTCAATCAGAAAGAAGCCATACACTTAGCATTTATTCCGAGAAATAAAACCTTCATTGGATTCACCGGAGATGTCTATATATCCAATGATAATCAATACACATTACTAAAGGCTGTGTTAGGAATAACTAAAGATATTAGTATGAACTTTGTAAGAGACATCAGGGTCGTACAAGAGTTTGAAGAAATAGAAGGCGTCTATGCCTTATCCAGAGATGAAATAACGATAGATGCATCCTTAGCCAAAGGCGGTATGGGTGTATACGCCTCACGAGATAACATATACAAAGATTATAACTTCTCCCCTCCAGAAGACCCATTAGTGTTCGATGGAATAGAAGATGTCATCATAGATGATCTAGCTTACGATCGAGATAAGTCTTACTGGGCGGGGCAACGATTATCTGTGCTCTCGGAAAAACAACAAGGCATCTATAATATGATAGATACCTTACAGACCGTGCCTGCATATAGAAGATTTGTATTAGGGACTAAGTTACTGACGACAGGATACATTCCCGCTGGACCCTTAGATATCGGTAAGTTGGGAACGATGGTCAGTTTTAATCAAGTAGAAGGACTGCGATTGAGAGTCGGACCAGAGACATCACATAGCTTGTCACAGAAGATACAAGCCAGAACGTATGCAGCCTATGGGTTTAGGGACAAAAAGTTTAAGTTTGGTGGATCATTCTTGTACTCGCTTAATGATGATTATAGAGCAAATCCGAGACGTTACATCCAAGCTGCTTATAGAAGAGATGTTTTCATACCGGGATTAGAATTAGAATTTTTAGCTGCTGATAATTTTCTAACTTCATTTCGTAGAGGAGAAGCAAATCAGATGCTTTTTGTTAATGAATACAATGTAGATTTATACTTAGAAAACGAAGTAGGATTTACAAAATTCGGGTTTGTAAATCGAAAACGAGATCCTTATGGTTCTCTAAAATTCGAAGCACAGAGAAATGGAGAATTAACATCTATAGATAATATCTGGACGAGTGAGGTTAGCTTTGCGGGAGAGTTTTCTCCTAATACAGCATTCATTCAAGGTCGAGAGATTCGTACACCGATTAAGTCAGATCATCCACGTATTCAGGTTAGTTACAAGGCTGGTCTTAAGATTCTTAATGGACAATACACCTATCACAACTTATCGGTACAACTTAAGAAAAGGGTTTCCATGTCAGTCGTGGGCCGCATGCAGATCCAAGCAGAAGTCGGACGTGTATGGGGTAATGAGCTTCCATTCATATTACTGTATATCCCTACAGCCAATCAAGCATATTCTTTCATGCCGATATCTTTTAATACGATGAATTTTCTTGAGTTCGTAACGGATAAATATGCACGTTTCTACATGCAACACTTTTTTGATGGCTATATATTTAATCGTATACCATTGTGGAGAAAACTTAAGCTCAAAGAAGTCATCAGTTTCAAGACGATCTACGGCGGACTGGATGACAATAATAATCCAGACTTAAATCCTCAGCTTATTCAGTTTAATCAATTAGCCAATGGCGATATCCTAACAACTGGATTTCAAAAGAACAAACCATTTATGGAGTATGGAATCGGTGTTTATAATATCTTCAGATTTTTTAGAGTCGATGTAGTGAAAAGAATCAATTACTTAGATCGACCTAATGTAGAAGAAATATTCGGGGTGAAAGGACTCGGAATCAGAGGTAGACTTAAGGTTGAGTTTTGATTAGTTATTAGTTATTAGTGATGAGTTATTAGTTATTAGTTATTAGTTATTAGTTATTAGTTACTCTTAACTCTTAACTCTAAATTTTTAACTCTTAACTCAAAGTCACTTCTTCTTTGTTAGTCCTAATGATGTGGCTTTCTGGACCATGTAATCATATGCAGCATCGTAGTCATTGGCTATGTCGCCTTCTAATATGGCTTCTCGGATACTTTCTTTTATTTGACCGACTACACGAGAAGGACCTATTTCGAATGTGTCCATGATAAGTTCTCCAGATATCGGCGGTTGCCAGTTTCTAATTTTATCATTTTCTTCGACATCTTTTAGTTTTTGCTTGACAGCTTCATATTTTTCCTTAATTCGTTCTACTTTCTTTCTATTCTTGGATGTAATATCCGCTTTGCACAATATCATCAGATCATCTATCTCATCACCGGCATCAAATAATAACCGACGTACAGCGGAATCCGTTATATGATCATTAGTCAAGGCTATGGGACGTAGATGTAATCTGATTAGCTTCTGTACATACTTCAACTTATGATCCAGGGGCAATCGCAATCTCTTGAATACTCTATATGCAATCCGTGTACCGACGACCTCATGTCCATGGAAAGTCCATCCTACATTCTCATCGAATCGCTTAGTATCTGGCTTAGCAATATCGTGAAGAATTGCTGCCCACCGTAACCACAAATTATTTGTTTCTCTGGAGATATTATCCAATACTTCCAACGTATGGTAGTAATTGTCTTTATGCCCTATGCCATTAATAGTTTCTATACCTCGGAGCTTTTCGAATTCTGGAAATATTAGTTCGAGCAGTCCAGATTCTGATAGTAGATTAAATCCTACGGATGGCTCAGCAGATAACACTATTTTATTAAGCTCAGTTGCAATTCTTTCGGCAGAGATAATTTCTATTCTTTCTTTATTTCTTTTAATTCCCTCCATTGTCTCAGGCTCGATCTCATAACTCAACTGGCTCGCAAATCGAATCGCTCGCATCATCCTTAATGGATCATCTGAGAAAGTCTTATCAGAATCTAAGGGAGTCTTGACAATTCGATTCTCTATATCTTGCAATCCACCGAATGGATCTATGACTTCATTATATGGAGATGCTGCAAGTGAGACTGCCATGGCATTAATTGTAAAATCTCTCCTATTCTGATCATCTTCTATTGTACCAGGTTCTACTTCAGGCTTACGAGAATTTCTACTGTAAGATTCCTTTCTTGCCCCGACGAACTCTATCTCAGTACCCTTATAAGTAATCATAGCCGTACCGAATCTTTTGAATACAGCAATCTTATTTTTTATACCTAATACTTCGCAAGTCTTCTGAGCTAAAAGTATACCATCGCCTACACATACGACATCGATATCATTAGTCTGACGACCGATGATCTTATCTCTAACGTATCCACCTATGAAGTATGCCGGCACAGATATCTCAGCAGCAGCTTTAGATATCGCATCCGCAATCGTAAGTTCAGAATCTGTAAGTGTGATTTTCATTATGAGGCAAATGCTTGTTCATCAGCATAACGATATTGGATATGATCTAATATCTCATGAAGAATCTTAGGATCGTACTCAGTGACTAACTTAGCTCTAATGGGCTTAATATCTCTATAGCCTCTGAAGTAATTAGTATAATGACGTCGCATCTCTACGACACCCAAGCGTTCTCCTTTCCACTCGATAGATCTCTGTAGGTGTTCCTTTGCAGCATCTACTCTCTCTCCTATCGTCGGAGGATCTACTATGGTACCGTCATGTAAGAAAGCTTTCACTTCTCTAAATATCCACGGATTCCCTATACTCGCCCTACCTATCATGATGCCATCTACTCCATATCTGTTCTTATATTCTAATGCCTTCTGTGGAGAATTGATATCTCCATTTCCGAATATCGGAATGTGTATCCGAGGGTTATTTTTTATATTACCGATCATCGTCCAGTCTGCTTCTCCTTTATACATTTGCTTACGTGTACGTCCATGTATCGATAGGGCTTTTATACCTACATCCTGAAGACGTTCAGCGACTTCTTCGATATACATTGTGTTTTCGTCCCAGCCTAATCTTGTCTTTACTGTGACAGGTAGATTCGTAGACTTTACAATAGCATCAGTCAGTGATACCATTCTGTCTATATCTTGCAGTATCCCAGCGCCTGCCATCTTGCACACGACTTTCTTCACAGGACAACCAAAATTAATGTCTAATACTTCAGGCTTGGCTTCCTCTACTATCTCAGCAGCTCTCGTCATAGAATCCAGCTCAGCACCGAATATCTGTATGCCTACAGGTCTCTCATAGTCATATATATCTAACTTCTGTACACTCTTATTAGCATCACGGATAAGACCTTCTACAGAGATAAATTCTGTATACATCATATCACAACCTTGCTTCTTGCAAAGAGCTCGAAATGGTGGGTCACTGACATCCTCCATCGGTGCTAATAATAGCGGAAATTCTCCTAGTTCAAGATCACCTATTCTTACCATATGATAAAGGTAAGGAGAAATAATATCTTAAACTTATGGTGTGATTCTAATTTATATTATAATTCACTCTAACCTTTCATACCAAGAGGACATCAATAGACGAGCTCATGTGATTTATTATATAATCAATATCAAAAAATTCCTGTCTATGAAATGTACCATTAGTACGGCACTCATAATTATGATATCCGTATCCTTATCAGCTCAGACCTTAGGATTCTCTTCCTTTAGTTCGTTATCTGGCAAAGCTGAAAATACCCGTAGCAGCTTGTATTACAACCTCGGCGAAACCATTATTAATACTTCTGAAGATGGCAAATGGCGATTTAATAATGGTCTATTACAAAGTCCAAATTACAATCAATCTGAATCTTTCGCAGCGCAAGTCCAATTCTATTTCGATGAAAACAAGAATGGTGTCAAGGATGATTTAGATAGATATGTCAGACAAGGGTCGTTTCTTTTGGATAACAATCAATTCAGATTACATAGTGAAGAAGGGGTTAGCTTCATAGGAGAATCAGGAACTTATGAGTTCTCCTTCGAAGATGCTGGAGCGCCAGGTTGGTCTTTGAGTTCTGAAGAGAGTGTAACAATAACCATAGATGAGACTAACAAATATGCATTGGTAGAGTTTGGAATAAGTCCTGATGTATCCCTCTCATGCATACAACCTTACATTACTTCTGGAAACTTTAGATGTTGTACGAATAGAACTTATAACCTCTCTGCTATCAATCAGGGAACTGTCATAGACGACCAAACGGTATGGCTACAAGTGGATCCTCGTATCAGTGAAGTTATCTATAACACACCCCCTGATATGGTTATAGATTCTAACTATGTAGGATGGAATGTTTCACTTTACCCAACTGAGAAAGCTGATTTTGGATTTTCACTAAAGGTACCCTGTATCAGTGATGACATTACCGTCGGCGAATTATTCAAGACGACAGCATGGGTGGATAATGGCGTAGATCGCAAGGAGTTCTGCTATGAGCAAGAACTTAGATGTGCTTATGATCCTAATGATAAATTGGTTAATCCTAATAGGACGGATAGTCTCGCTTTATTTGGGCAAGAATTGACTTACACACTTAGGTTCCAAAATACAGGAAATGATTACGCTGAGAATGTCGTCGTGACTGACACATTAAGTGAGTTATTAGATCTTTCTACATTTAAGATTTTGGACACGAGTCATCCAGATGTTCTTTCAGTAGAGAATAATAAAGATAATCCATATATTATCAACTTTAGGTTTGACAATATATTCCTACTCGATAGCTTCACTAATGAGGAAGCGAGTAATGGTCATGTTATGTTCTCTATCAGTCCGATAGATGGACTCGACATAGGTACTGAGATTAACAATACTGGATTCATTTACTTTGACTTTAATCCAGCAGTGGTTACTAATACGACAGGCACGACTTATGTGGACAAATTTCCAACTGTCAGTACATTCGATCAAGAGCTAGTAACATTTACACAGGTCTATCCTAACCCAGGAGATGGCATATTCTATACGGATGCTGGTGTAAATAGTATAAAAGCATACACGCCTGAAGGAAGATTAGCAAAAGAAATATATAACAGCTCATCTATCGACTTATCAGGCTATCCCTCTGGAAATTACATACTTAAGATCAGTAAGGATGAGCTGGTCCAATACGAAAAAATTATCCTCACTCACACACAGTAATCAGATCTATTAATGTAGATCATTAAAAAAAAATAGTGTGATTAAGTGATCGACAAACAGTTGAACAATAATTCATAAAAACAAAAATAAATGAAAAATAAAATAAATATAATCAGTCTCATTCCGATAATATGCCTCATGGCATTTTCGATAAGCTCTTACGCTCAGACTGATGCCATAGATTTCCAAACAATTATAACGGATCGACAAGACCTCCCTATTAAGTCTGCCGACTTAGAGATTTTAATAGAAATCTTGGAAGCTTCACCGACGGGTGATATAACATATACAGAAACACATCAAGTCACGACTGGCATCAATGGTGAACTGTCATTAGAAATAGGTAATGGAGTGGCTAACAACTCAAGCTTCTCCGATATCAACTGGGAAGTCCCTAATTATATCACCTTATCTCTCAAGCCACAAGGCAGTACTACATTCTTAGCTAATAATGGAAGTGTGGAGTTGTTGTCAGTGCCTTATGCCATATTCGCTACTAAGTTAGGATGTGAAATAGGTTGTCCTGGAGAAGATGGAGAAGCTGGTCCTCCGGGACCAGCAGGAATAACGGGTGAGAGGGGCCCGCAGGGTGATCAAGGAATTCAGGGGTCTTCAGGTCCTGTAGCAATTGATGGATTAGATGGTCATCAGACTCTTGAACTTACAACTAATGTCCCACAAAATCCCACAGATGGTGAATTCTACTTAGATGATGGCAGCAATAGAACGGATGGGCTTCCTGGATTCAGATATTATAACGGTAGTAATTGGATAAATCTATAAAAATGAAAATCATGAAATATATAATACTAATAGTTCTATCAATAATCTTGAAAACCACCACTGATGCTCAGAAAGTCATAAGAACTACTTGTGACGAATCAGTCAATTGGGACTATAATTTTAATTACAGTGGATTCATCATAGAAGAGGCTGGCGTGTCTCCTCTCGAACAAGTCCAAAATAAGCAGATACAAATTCTTATCTCTGATATCAATGATCCCACTTCTATTAATTTCTCAGAGACTCATCAGGTAGGATTAGATAGGACAGGATACTTCAATATAGAAATAGGATCTATGGAAACAACTGGTTTCTCGAATTTCATTAATTCGATGAATGGTAAAGAAAATTCAGAATATATAATGGAGGTTTATTTGATAACTCAAAATGATACAAAGCTAATTGGTTCTAAAAAAATACTCCCAGTCCCATATGCGCTTGTATCTAATGCTTTAGGGGGCCTTGGCAGACAAGGTCAAGAGGGACCACAAGGACCATCAGGTGCTCAAGGTGAAAGAGGTCCGCAAGGTGAAAGAGGTCTACCTGGTTCGAGTTCAATCGGCACTAATGGCGTTAATGGTTTTGGAATAATGAAAATGACTAATACACCTCCTAATGGAGCAAAGTTTTATGTAGATGATGGGTCAAATACATCTGATGGAAATCCACATATTAGATATAATAATAATGGAACCTGGATTGATTTATAAATTTTAATTGACTAATCATCTACAAAATCATAATACCATTTTGATAATCAGATAGATATAATATAAAACAAATGAAAAAGATAATATATATACTAATAATTGGAGCTTGGCTGAGTCACTTACAAGCTCAATCTAATGAAGCCTTCTCTTTCCAAGGAATTATACTCGATAATAACGGCAACCCGAGTAGCAATCAGATGATCGAGATGACTAGCCAAATAGCTGACAGTAGTAATGGGCAGAACGTAATCTATTCTGAGGTGCATGATATTGTCACTAATGATCAGGGCTTATTTGATATAGCCATAGGAAATGGTCTCGCAATAGATGGAGCGTTTTCTGACATAGATTGGCTTTCATATGTCCCTTATGTTCAGATCACTTACAATCTTAATGATGGTGCAGATGGTATTACATTAGCTTGGACAAAATTCAAGTCAGTGCCTTTTTGTTTTTCTTCTAAGTACATTGTTTGTTCTGACGGAGTAGATGGCATACCTGGACCTCGAGGACAGCAAGGACCTCGAGGACCTCAAGGGGAACAAGGAGAACAAGGGCTCCCTGGAACTACTCAAAATGGAGTCAATGGTATCCCAGTCCTACCTCTACTTAATACGCCTCCCACTACTAACATCCAAGAAGGAAGTATCTATATGGACAATGGAGATAACCGAGAAGACACTGCGCCAGGCTTCAGATACTATGACGGTGCAGGATGGATAGACCTGTGATGTAAGTAATAAGAAACTGATTCATTTATATATATTGCCTATATATTTCTAACAAGTCTCCTGCGAAGGAGACTTTTTTTATACACAGTTATAATTTCAATGAAATAAATAGGGCTTGCTGAATTAGTCAAATTTGCATTTTCAAATGAATAGGCAAATTTGTGTTTAGTTGTATTGATAAAGAAGGTTTCTTTTAATAGGCATTAAATATTTTACAAACTGCTTTTCTGTATTCACTATTGTGGCTTTGAGTAGTGTCAATAGGAGCAAAAAACTCTTATTTAAAAGAGTTAACATATTCATTGCCAATGCTATAAGGTTTATGGCACATAGACTGCTTTGTACTGTCTTTGTTCTCAGGTTATCCATTCCAAATCTCTGTTTCCCTTGGCCTATTTTTCCTTCTACATGGTTCCTTTCGTTGTTCTTCTTTTTCATTTTTGCTCTCATCCCTTTGTCGATCGGTTTTGGGCGACCCAATGGACTGCCAGTATGTTTGATATCGTTCTCTTTCATGAACTTACG
>Ga0209187_1001914_pt1 | contig 21794 bp, 11 predicted proteins | sample BantaG_FD_187430 | JGI IMG/M metagenome (GOLD analysis project Ga0209187, IMG submission 187430) | Marine algal microbial communities from Bantry Bay, Ireland - BantryBay_4 metaG (SPAdes) (version 2) | ecosystem: Host-associated > Algae > Red algae > Unclassified | place: Bantry Bay, Ireland...
CGGCGGATTGTGGCGTGGTGATGACTCTTTCTTCTTTGTAGAGTCCGGCTTCGCGGAGGTCGTTTAGTTCGGATTGTAGGGTGGTGCGAGGTGAGAACATAGTATTTTTCTGATGGTTAATTTTTAAAATTGTTTGTTGGTTAAATACCATTTCTTTAGGATACTTTGGCGTTTTTCACCAAATTAAATGCTAAGGTAAGTTAAAAATTATTATCATCATACTTGAAATTATTATCATTATACTTGAAATTATTTTAAATGGTACTTGGCATAATTACCGGAATAATAAATTTGAAAAATAAAATCAAGATACCTATAGAAATGAGGTTTAAAAATATACCAGTCCTTGCCATATCCTTGACCTTAATGTGTCCACTTGCGAAGACGATCGCATTAGGTGGTGTCGCCATTGGCAACATAAAAGCACAGCTTGAGGCCATGGATATTGGAATTAAGATATGGAGAATACTTGAATCCATTCCAGATGCTACACCTGCCACCATTGGGGCAAATATTGCGACCAGAGCTACATTGCTCATCAGCTCTGTCATGAATAACATAACAGCTATCAATAAGGAGGAGACAAGAAGAATACTAAAGGAATTATTACTACTCACAAAATTTCCTATCAAATCTATTATACCAGCTTGGGATAGGCCATTGGCCAGCGACAGACCACCTCCGAATAAGATAATGATACCCCAAGGAAGGTTTTTGGTGTCTTTCCATTCAAACAGCAAATCACCTTTATGAACAATACAAAAACAAGAGAAAGCCGCTAGCATACTGATTGTTGTATCAGATAGGTTTAAATCAGGGAGTAAATTATTGACGTTATTTTTAAAAATCCATAAAGAGATGGCGATAGTAAAAATGATTAGAACATACTTTTCTTGTCTGTTAATTGCACCTAATTTGTTTAGTTCTTCCTGAATAAAATTTGTTGGTCCTTCAAACGCATCAACGTTAGTCTTATACATAAATTTTGTTAAAATTACATAGATACATCCAACCATCAAAATAGAAAAGGGTAGACCGATCATCATCCACTTTATAAAAGAAATATTGTAACCATACTCACTCTCCATAAATCCGGCTAGCACAATATTTGGTGGGGTGCCTATGATTGTGGCGATACCTCCCGCATTCGCAGAGTAGGCGATACCCAGCATAATACTCAAGGCAAATTTCTTATCCTCTGATGTAAAACCATCTGCATCTGAAGACATTAACTTTATGACAGAATAAGCGATCGGCAACATCACAACGGTGGTGGCGGTATTGCTGATCCACATGCTTAGAAAGGCGGTGGATATAAGAAAACCAAGAATGACACGATCTGGATCCGTTCCTGTAAAGTTGATTATATTGAGTGCGATTCGCTTATGTAGATTTACTTTCTCCAGGGCCAAAGCCATGATGAACCCTCCAAAGAATAAAAATACAATGGGATGGCCATAATAAGGAGCAACCTCTTTTATGGTCATGATACTCAGTAGCGGGAAAAAAGTTAATGGAATAAGCGCTGTTACCGATATGGAGACCACTTCTGTAATCCACCACAAAATCATCCAAGCAGCCACCCCTATTACACGATCAGCTTGCGGGCTAATAATGTCAAAAGGTAACAAAACAATGGCCGTACAAATTAGTGGTCCTAAAACCAGCAACAATATTTTTTTCATGCCTGTAAATATTAAAATTGACTACCAGAAATTAAGGGTACTTAATTCTGGTAGTCATGTACATCATCAGAAAATTCCTGATAAAAACTGTATGAAAAATGATAAGAAGTTGATAGTCTTTAGAAATTGAAATTTGCCTTCGCATAATACCCGGCACCAGCTATTCCAAATTGTGAAACTCTTCTACTGTATGGAAAAAATCCTCCACTATAATTACCAGAATGAGCATGTCTGTCAGGATATACATTCAAGATATTAGTTCCTCCAATACCGATGGTTATGGCACTATTAATAGAATAACTAATATCTAAGTCTGTAAGAATTTTTGGAGAAAACGTTTGATCTCTTATTTCCAATGCTCCATCATTCCAGGCGTTAGCTACTTCTGCACTGCTTGGATGTACGTAATCAATTTCTCCAAACCTTGTAAAGGTTAAGTTCGCTGTAAAATTATCTATTTTTAGGATACCTCCTAGAATAATTTTACTTCTTGGTTGAGCTACTTCGATTCTAGATACCTCTTCTCTATTGAATAATTCTTCCTCGAAACCTTCCAGAAATTCACCAGTCTTGATGATAGGAGTTCCGTCAGCTGCTCTGGGCACTCTAGTTTCCGTAAAGTTAGCTCCCAGGTTTAATTTGAAGCTTCCCTTATTAAGTGGGAAAAAATAACTTGCTACAATATCTGCTCCTTTGGTTTTGGTGTCCACCGCATTCGTCATAAATTGTACTTGAGACAAACCAGCTGGGTCCAGGATAGCCGCAAATCGTTCATCTTGTCCTCCATTAAATCTACCGGTAATACCTATTCTATCTTTGATGTCAATTTGGTAAATATCCGTCGTGACAGAAAATCTTCCAAAACGCGCGGTCATCCCTAAACTCACATTAGTAGAAGTTTCTGGTCTAAGGTTTTCAATACCGAATTGTCTTGTTATAAAACTATCATCATTTAGGTGTGCAATGTTTACACCATCGATAATCGTTTGCCCTGGATTGTTAGGATCATCAATTGAGATAAATTGTAAGGTAAATGAACTAAAGTATTTCTGGGGTAGAGACGGTGCTCTAAATCCAGTTGAGAATGCACCACGAAGGGTAAAGTTATCCGTAACTCTATATCTACTTGATAATTTCCAACTAAAGTTAGTTCCAAAATCAGAATAGTCCTCAACTCTACCTGCAATTCCTACTAAGAGTTTATTCGTAAATTCTGCTTCTATATCAGCATAAATACCAGAGTTGAATCTGAATTTATTGATGGCATTACCTCTCTGGTATCCTGGGAATACTTGCGAACCTGCCTCCTTGGTACCGCCATCAAAGTTTTGCCAGGACTCATCTTCCCCTGCTCTTTGATCAAAATTCTCTAATCTGAATTCTGATCCAAGTGCAATATTAAGCGGGAATCCAACATCTACTGATTTTGATATATCAAGATTAAGTACATTCTGACTGTAATTAAGGGTACCTGCTTCAAAAGAAGTTGGCGACTCTAATCCGAGGGAAGCATTGTTAGAGTTGAAAATGGTCCATCCAAAAGTATTTCTACCAAAAGTATTACTCAAGTCTACCTCCCATCCGCCAAAGTCAGTTTTAAAACCGAATGAACCAGATAAATCTTGAATATCACTATCAAGGTGTGGAGAAAATCCTAGCGGCCATAAACCAGACTGTCTACCAGTTTGGTTAGGTCTTCTTACAAAGCCAGTTGCTCGCCCTAGCCTATAGTTGTATCCAGCATTTGCATAAAAAGTAGCTTTGTCAGATAATGGCAATTCCATATTCATAAAGATCCCAGCATTCGTAGTCCCGGAACCTCCCATGTAGGCTAATCTTCTTCCAGTTGGATCGTTCAATTCATTAACGATTGCTCGTCCTTGCTGACCTTCAGGGAGGGTCGCATTGTTATCTTGATTATCCACCCATTTAGCATTGTATGCTGCGATGGCTTCTGGGTCACCTTGGTTGAATGCTGCAAATTCTGCAATTTGATCTCCATTTCGTGGATCATCCGCATTGAACAACTCTATCGTATAGTCATCCATTCTATTGAATTGTTCTTTAGTCTGGTAGCTTAAGGTAAGGTTAATAAATCCGCCTTTATCACCAATCCCAATACCATAATTAGCTCCTACTTGAACGCTTTCACCACCACCTTCGTTCTGTGTTGGGTCTGCCAATCCTGCTATATCAGAATATGGGTTTGTGATCAAGGCATTCAGGTCATCACTAATAGTTGGTGGAGCAGCCAAAAATCCAGTTCTTACATTGACGGTTCCTTTGTCGATATTTTCTTTCAATACAAGATTGATAACACCAGCAATGGCATCTGACCCATATTGAGCAGCTGCACCATCTCTAAGAATCTCGATTCTTTCAATAGCATCTCTTGGGATAGAATTTAAGTCAGTCCCTACTTGTCCTCTACCAACCGTACCGTTTACATTCATGAGAGAAGAAGCATGTCTTCTTTTACCATTTACTAGTACTAAAGTCTGATCGGCTCCTAATCCTCTTAAAGCCATCGGGTCGATATGATCAGATCCATGACCAATGTTTTGCTTGGTAGAGTGAAAGGAGGGGGCGGCATACTGAAGTACCTGAGATAAGTCAGCTTGTGGTGACAATTGTAATTGTGCTCCCCCGATGACATCAATAGGCACAGCCGTTTCTAAGGCAGTTCTTGGCTTTCCCCTGGATCCTATGATCGTGACAACATCTAGGTCTAACCCGGATTTAAGTTGTAAGGGGTATTCATTTTGTCCTTGCAGAACTGTAAATTCTTGATCGACATATCCGATGTAGCTTACCTTTATAATATCTCCATTATTGGATTTAAGGGTAAAAGCTCCATCAAAATCGGTGGTTGTACCGGAATTTCCTGTGACATTCATAATAGTGGCTCCAATAACGGCATCTCCTGTCTCATCAACGACCTTTCCTTGAATGGTTTTTTGAGCATTAATAGAGGTTACAATAAAAAATATTGTAATTAGCATTGTAAAATGTTTTTTCATCGTAATTTTGATTTTAGTTATGGTTTAAAGTTCGGTGTGAAGGTATCAGATCTATTTGGAATAAAGTACTGTTAATTACGCCTTGGGCAATATTTTATTTGTTTTTACAACTTTTTACAACTTTCATTGAATGAATATCGAGAAAAAGGAAGCTTTTATTAGAGATTTAGAAGAATTATATGGAGAATACCAATATAATTCTGCGCTATTTGGTACTTACAATTACTCCTCAATTTCTTTTGAGTTATGCTACAGTAAAAGTCATTTTACCAAACTCATCTCAGGTGGAGCCTCTGATCCTATGTATGATCGAGCAAGAAAGAATATCCAAAGGCTCAAAAAACAGGCATCACTTGAAAAAAAATTGGTAGAATCAAATTCAAAAAATAAATCTCAAAAAATTGGCCTTTGGAAACTTTTTAGTCTGGCGTTGTTTGGCCTTTGTGTTATTATATGTTATAGATATTATTCAATTTCCTCTACGGTAGCTACTGTTTCGACAAATACTATAAAGAGTACCAGCCATCCACTAGAAATGTATTTTGACTTTAATGATGCCCATTATTATAAATCACCTTATCTGACCGAAGATCAAGTACATGAATACTGTCCTGGTAGTGCTTATGAGGGACGCTGGAAACTCCATGAAGAATACATTATTCCAATACCCTACAAGATTCCTGGACTTTACTATGTGGGGAAGAAAGCGGATATCAGACTCAAGTGTAGAAAAACCAATACTTCCAATAAAGGTCAGGAACTTATAGGTTTTGAAAATATTGAGAATGAAATATGGTTTGACAAATCAATGAAACCAATTGATATATCTCAAGGATTAGACACGGAAGATACTTTAAGAAAAATAGATTTTGAGCAAAATGCTAACTTTATAAAAATAGCGAATGTGTTTTCTTGTTTTTACGATGAGATCACTATAACCAGGGATTCCATATTTAGATTAGGGGAACCCTGCGGAAGGTATGCCAATGGCATTAATGAAGATATACTTAAGGAATATAATCTTGACTTGAATCATATCATTGAGTACATTATTGGAAATATGACTTTTGCACAATGCTCAGCAATCGCCAATGAATTCGGCGATCCAAATAAGCTAGAAAATGGAAAAAGTATTCTTTCTTTTCCATGTAAGTGCTTCAGCATAAGAGAGAACTTGGGCTTAGGAGGAGCTTATCCTTATTCTAAGAGTATTCAACTGGTAGAACAGAATTATCAGTCCAACTTATTTTGTGCGGAGGAATGAAAAATAGACGAACGATAACGATAAAATACTATTTAAAAAACCAACAATTTCATTTTTTAATGTGATTTTCTATCCCTCTAAACCTTAAAGCTAATACTAATATCCACACAACTCTCCAGTTAGTTTGTACGTCCCGTCCAGACCTGTCTAGGCTAAAAGCCTACGATACGATCCTAAACCAAATCGTTTGGACGTCCCGTCCACGTTGAGCCGTTTTGAGAAAACTTGCTTGGCGCTTGGCTTGCTCGCGGTTTTCTCAAAACTCAGTTAACGGTAGGTTAATTTTGAGTATTGGTTAAACTGCCAGTTATGAGCATATCTATTATATATATGTGCCTTAAATGGGCATCTATTTTTAGCTGATAAAGGTAGTAAAATATCGTAATAAAATTATGGCGACGCTGGTGGGGTGGAAGTTTTTCTATCGCTCAAAAGTACCATCAATAAATAAGAAAGAGTTTTTTTTATTTAATATTTTTTTCGTTTCTTGGCTGAAGAAATAAATTTCAACAATTCAGAAACTGTAATCAAACAGTAAAACAGAATTTTAACCAAAATATGAAAACCATTTAGTCTTTACCGAGAAGACGATGCTTGCTTGCCTAAATGCGCTCTTTAAGACTTTCCCAGTTTCATATTTCATTTTTTTTGCTTTTTTCTAAAGAAATAACCCTTTAGAACGCTTTATTTATTGGGGTTTCCTCTTGGATGCTCGATAGGTAACATAGTTCTATGTGGATGATTCATAGTTCCATGCGTGGGGGTGGGGAGGTGTCGATATTGTGGGGCTTTAGGAAATCTGGAGATTTTTCCGACTTAAATTTTAAATAAACACAAATGAAAAAAACGACTGCCTCTGCTCCTCTATTTATAAAAACTCCTCTTTTTGTAAAATCATTCTATTTCTTGTTATTTCTTTTTTATTCTATATCAAGTACTGCTCAAGATAAAATCCTAGTTGATAATTATTGGGTGGAAAGATTTACTAAGGAGGATGGATTGCCAGATAATGATATTCAATGTTTTATTCAGGATAAAGATGGATTTATATGGATTGCTACTGCTTATAATTTGGTTCGATATGATGGTTACACTTTTAAGAATTATTCTTATAGAGATTCATTTCCTAATAAATATAATAGCTTTTATCCAATGATGATAGAAGGTGCCAATGACAAAATATGGGTTACAGCTGGGAGATTGGGAATCGTTAGTTTTGATAAAAAAACAGAAAAGTTTAGATTTTTCGGTAAAAATGAAAAAAACAATCCTTTTACATCCGAGCACATTACTGACCTTCTTTTAGACAAACAAAATAATATATGGATTGCTACTGTTGATGGATTAAACAGAATGGAAATTGTTAGTGATGACTCTATAAAAGTAGAACAATTTTTCTCAAGGGCACTTCCTGTTGAAATATATAATGAGGTAGACACCCTTATTCTTCAAGCCAAAGAGAAATGGTCTATAACTGAGGTTGAGAATAATCAAGAACTATTCAAAGATTTTATAATTGAGAAGCCACAGTTTTTAGCAATCAAAGTGTTGGGTGAGGCAAGACATGATAAATTGACAGATGCTTTTTGGGTAAATGAAAAAAAAATAGGAATTTCTGATTTTGGGTGGATTGAGAATGAAAAAGGAGAAATAATTTGGAAACCAAAAATAGAAAAATCAAGAAATGCGGGTGGCAGTATAAGGAACAAAGCTACAGTAGATGTTATTTATTTACAGGCAGGGAAATACAAATTAAAATATAAATCGGATAACGACCATGCATTTGAAAGTTGGGATGGAGAAGCACCAACTCAAGTAAATGATTGGGGAATACAAATTGCAATAATACCCCATGATAAAGCGCAAAGATTAGAAAAACAGTTTCAAATTTTTCTATCTAAAAAATTTATTTCTCATAATGTCATATATGATTTGGAAATTGATGATGCAGGAAATATTATGGTTGCTCATTTTACAGGGGTCGATAAGATAAGACCAACTTTACAGAGTAATGATTCTATTCAGTATATAATTGAAGATGTTGGAAAAAACTTAGGTGATAGAGTTTTAGAATTAGCTAAATTTCCTGATGGCGATTTCCTAGCTATGAAATCAGATGATGAATTTAAACATGTAGTATTTTCAAATAAGAAGTTTAAATTTTTTAAGATAGATTCTAAATCGGACTCTCTAACTTATCTCTTTGAAACGGATAGTTTGAGAGGATCAACACCAAACAAAAATATAAATATTGATAAAAAAGGAAAGATTTGGTTTGGATCTACGGGAGATGGATTTCATTTACTTGATACTATCAAAGGTCAATTAGTTAAAAAAGCCATTGATTTCCCTAAATTCCCTAATTACTATCCAACAAATTCTTCATTTTCAGATTTCCAAAATAATTTATGGGTAGCTACTCTAGATCATTTCCTCTATAAACTAAGTGAGCTATCTGAAGGAATGAAATATTTTCCATTAGTCGAAGAAAGTGAAAAAGAAAAAAAAGTGTTCGCTGTTCATCAATTAAATAATGGAAATTTTTGGATTAAAATTGATGAACTGTTTTATTTATTTAATCCTAAAACGCTAGAAAAAAAAGAATTCATACCTCCTTGGATATCCAAAAACCTTAAACTAACAAAAAATGAAAAATTTAAGTCCTCTTCATTCCTAAATGATAAAGAGGAAATATGGATTTGTGGACTAGAACAAATAGTAAAATATGATCTTAATTCTAATAAGTTTCAAGTAATGTTTGAGACTGACTCTATTTTACATTTACCAATACCTAGAACATTTGATATTAATCCCTACCAATTCACACTTTCTTATGATGTAATAAAAGACAAAACGGAATCTACCGTTTTTGATGGGGAAAAATTTATAACCGTATCGTTAGACTCCACTCAGCTTATGAAAAGACCTGTTTCGAATGGAGAGCAAAAAATTATAAATCAAGGGATGTTTAATGGAAATGATCTTTGGTTTTCTCCAGTATTCAATGGGATTCATCACTATACATTTCAAGACAATAAATTGGTTTTTCAAGAAAAGTATTTTGAATCTGATAAAAGTGAGGTATTGTCATTTCTTGTTCAGAATGATACTACTCTTTGGACAGGGTTACTTTCTGACGCATTTTATAAAATTAATACTAAGACAGATAAGATCAAGAAATTTTCTTCCGAAGAGGGGTTACCCTCTAATACAGTCTATCGAATTTTGGAGGATAAAAATAATTATCTTTGGTTATTTACCGATAGAGGTCTTTTTCGATTTAATACTAAAACAGAAACTTTCTTCTTCCCAAATGAATTAAATGAATTTCTTAAAGAAAAGGAATACGAAAATGATGGACCTTTTTCAAAATTGTGGGCAGGCAAAACATATGGTCTAGCTGATTCAGGAGAAATTTATTTTGTCGGAAAACATGGCTTTTTTATGTTCCATCCTGATAGTATCCGAATAGATACGATTACCCCTGAAGTGAAAATAATTGATATCCAGATTCCTAATTTAAAAAATAAGATAAATGTCGTAGAAGATTTAACATTAGGTTATATGCAAAATGATTTGTCATTTAGTATCTCTGGACTTGATTATAGAAATCCAAAAGAAACTGAATATGCCTACCGACTAGTTGGACTAAATGACAAATGGGTAGATTTAAGAAAAGAGAGAACCATCCGTTTTCACAATCTCGATTCTGGGGATTATGAACTTTTGGCAAAAGCCTCCAATGCAAGTGGTGTTTGGAGTGAAGCGCAGTCAATCATTAACTTCACCATCCTTCCCCCCTGGTACCTCACCTGGTGGGCAAAACTCCTCTACGCTTTCGCAGCCGTAGGAGTGTTGGCATATTTCATTCAATCCCAACGTAAAAAAGTCCAACAAAAAGAAGCGCAACTCCAAAAAGAACTCGTCATTAACCAACGACTCCGCCAGACCGATTTACTCAAAGACGAATTCCTCGCCAACACTTCCCACGAGTTACGGACCCCACTAAACGGAATCATCGGTATCGCCGAATCCATGCACGATGGCGCAACGGGTACCATGCCCGAAAAAGCAAAATTCAATCTCAATTTAATCTCTTCCAGCGGACGACGACTCTCCAATCTAATCAATGATATTCTGGATTTTTCCAAACTACGGAATAAAGATTTAGCGCTAAAGAAAGCACCCGTCGATGTGCATTCCATCGCGGAAGTGGTCATGGAACTATCTAAAACGCTAGTAAAAAAGAAAGGTATCCAACTCTCTAACGAAGTTCCGCGAGAACTGGAACTGGCAGAAGCAGACGAAAATCGGTTACAACAAATTCTTCATAATTTACTGGGTAATGCGATTAAATTTACCGACGAAGGAGAAGTGAAAATCAAGGCAGAACGACAAAATGGACATATCAAAATCGCAGTATCTGATACCGGAATTGGCATTGAGGAAAATCAACTGGAAGATATTTTTGCCGCCTTCGAACAAGGGGATGGTACGGTCGCTAGAGAATATGGAGGAACCGGTTTGGGGCTTTCGGTGACGAAGCAATTGATAGAATTACACGGTGGAAAAATTCAGGTGGAAAGCAAAATAGGCGAGGGGTCTACCTTTAGTTTTACCTTGCCAAGAAGCCAGGTCAGTCGTGCGGAATATCAACCGACGCCTTTGGAAACCAGAATTGGCGTAGTTGATTTTCAAGCCCATGATTCCATCACTTCGCTGATTCCCACTACGGAAACGATCATCCCGCCACTCAACGGAAAGCATCATAAAATCCTGGTCGTAGATGATGAACCGATTAATTTACAGGTACTGGAAAATCATTTAAGTCTGCATAATTTTCAGGTGACCCAGGCGATCAGCGGAGCGCAGGCTTTGGAAATTTTAGAAAAAGATCCACATTACGATATGGTTATTCTCGATATCATGATGCCCAAAATGTCGGGCTACGAAGTGTGTAGAGAGTTACGAAAAATATTTCTGCCCAGTCAGTTACCCGTGGTAATGCTAACGGCAAAAAATCGAGTGACCGATTTGGTGGAAGGATTTACTTCTGGTGCAAATGATTATTTGACCAAACCATTTTCCAAGGATGAATTATTGACGCGTATCAAAACGCATTTGAATCTGGCGAATATCAACAAGGCTTACGGACGATTTGTTCCTCGTGATTTTTTACAAATTTTGGGAAAAGAAAGTATCATCGACGCTCGGCTGGGCGATCAAACGGAAGTGGAAATGACGATTATGTTTTCCGATATTCGTTCTTACACCACACTTTCGGAACAGATGACACCCGAAGAGAATTTTAAATTTATCAATGCTTTCCTCCACCGAGTCGGCCCCGTTATTCAAGAACATCATGGATTTGTGAATCAATTTCTTGGCGATGGTTTGATGGCTTTATTTACACACCATGCAGATAATGCGCTAGATGCTGCGATTCAAATACAACATGCCATCCAGAAATACAATACCGCCAGGGTGCAAAAAGGAAGGGATTTGATACAAGCTGGAATTGGGATTCATATCGGAAAACTAATGTTAGGGATTATTGGTGACAAAGATAGAAATGATACAGGTGTTTTATCTGATGCCGTAAATACTGCTTCCCGACTGGAAGGACTGACCAAGATGTTTGGTGTCAATATCTTATTGTCTGAACAAACATTAAATAAAATGAAAAACGCTTCCCTTTATAATTTTAGATTTTTGGGGAAAGTACAAGTGAAAGGTAAAGCGAATATCATCAATGTCTATGAATGTTTAGATGGCTATTCTCCAACCATGCTTTTATTGAAAAAAGAAACAATTGGAGATTTCAATGATGGACTTACTGCCTACTTCGAAAAAGATTTTTCTTCCGCTGCTGTTCTTTTTAAAAGAGTCATTGATGCGGACCCTACTGATAAGGCGACACAATTGTATTTGGATAGGGTTGCTTACAACGTCATCAAAGGTATAGAAGCCGATTGGGATGGAGTAGAAAGGATGCAGGGGAAATAGTTTTTTTGTAGAAAAATGAATACTCATAATATGAAGTCAGTTTTTTTAATCTTTATTTTACTAATTCCTTTATTTTCAAATGGCCAGGAAAATATCATCAACCTCAATCAGCTGGAGGGAGAAACCATCATTTTGGAGTATGATGAAAATGATTTTGTAATCGAGTATGTCGGTATTCATTTTGACGCACCACAGCGTGTTCAGTATCAATATAAAATGGAAGGACTCCACCAGGAGTGGCAAGAAGTAGGAATCCAACGAAAAGCTCGTTTTAATAATTTGTCATCCGGTGAATATACTTTTTTGGTAAAGGCTTCGAATGCTGATGGGGTTTGGAATAAAACGCCTGCCAGGCTTTATTTTAAAATACTCCCTCCCTGGTACTGGACCTGGTGGGCAAAAATTATTTACCTGGGAATATTTTTGTGGTCAGGCCTTTTTATTTATCGCTATCAACATTATCGTCACTTGGTCAGGACAGAATCAGCACGTTTGGAACAATTAATGGCTACTCAAATTGATAAAAAAGAAAATGGTGCTGCTTCTGCCGCAAGGGATACGAGTCCTCCTATGGAACCTTCGAGTAAAAGTATATTTCTGGATAAAATAAAAAAACATATCGAAATACATCTTGATGATAGCAATTATAGTGTCGAAGATTTAGCAAAAGATATGAATCTGAGTCGGCAACAACTTTACCGTAAAACGAAATCTTTCACAGGAAAATCAGTAGCCGGTTATGTTCGAATGATTCGTTTACATTTTGGAAAAAAAATGTTACAAACTACCAATCTCAATGTTTCAGAGATCGCTTATCAAGTGGGATTTAGTGATCCAAGTTATTTTTCGAAGAGTTATTCCGAGGAATTTGGCTACGCGCCGAGTGAGGAAAGTAAGTAAGATAGCAACTACTATTTTTTTCAAACCCCTTTAAAAACAAGGGTTTTTAAAGGAATTTATTTATGTAATCATGGAACATGAGTCATGATTACACGAAAATGTAACATGATTACAAGGTGGAATATGGATAAATAATGACATTTGTGTACTGCAAAACCAAATGAACTTTCTAACCAAAACTGAAAAATGAAAACCTCCACCCTCCCTTCTACCATCCTTTCCGAATTCCAACAATTCAAACAATGGCATGATGATATGAATCAAACGCTTACGCCACTCCAAATGGGCGCGCAAGAAGAGATAGCGTATCTGAATAAAATATTTCCTAAAAGTAATCAATTCTATCTTGATAAGGTGGAGCGAATGGGAGCACTTACCATTGATTTTTCTAAAAAAGAAAAAAAGGAACTCTTTGAGTATATCTCTTCTACCGGATTGCATGAGACGATAAAAAAATCTGACTTCTTTTATCATAGCATTTTTAAGCCAAGAGGGTATGCCGGAGACGCTGCTATGATGGCGTTAATTTATCGCAACACCTACGAAGGATCGGATACTTTTTCAAAATTACTCAATCGGATAGGGACAGAATGTGCAGCAGGAATTGCCATTCGAAATCGAAAAGATTTGATGTGTAATATTTTAAAAGAAATGAAAGGGGGTAAAGTCATGAGTTTGGCGGCGGGTTCAGCTAGAGAGATGCAAGAATATCTGGAAGAAAAAAATGAACTGGAATTTTTAGCACTCGACCATGATATTCAAACTTTACGAGAAGTTGAATTTCAATCTCCAAAATTGACCTATGGAATCATCAATGCTTTTCATTTGATCAAAGGAAAAAATAACTATTTGATTCCAAAACAAAATAAACTGGAAAAATGTGATCCGCGCGCAGATGCCAAAGGAATCAAAAAAATCCTTTTACCCTTAAAATATAAGACCAAAAAATTAGCACCCAATAGTTTTGACCTCATTTATTCGCAAGGGCTATTTGATTATATCGATACCTTTTTGGATGACAAAAAAGGAACGATTGCCTTGACCCATCGCTTATTTGATTTGCTCAAACCCAACGGGAGATTATTGATCGGAAATATTTCTCCGTTGATGCCAAAAGGAGTCGTATGGTCCATGGAGTGCCTTTTTGATTGGTATTTGATTTATCGAACGAAGGAGGAAGTAATGGATTTTGCCAGCAGTATTCCCAGGCATCAAATTGCTTCGATTAGCGTAATCGCCGAAGAGACTGGCGTCAACTGGTTTTTAGATATTAGAAAAAAATAAAAGAGTTCTTCACTTAACATCATTATCATTTTAGCCATTTTAAACTGAAAAATTATCCGAGGCTTTGCCTCGAATGGAAGCATTGACTGGACCAATCCACTAATTAACTGATTAATCAATTCACTAAAACACCAATTATCATGAAAACAATTTTAACAATTTTTATTACACTATTTTTTTTGAACACCTTACCCGCACAAATTTTCGTCAACCACGACGCCACCGGAAACAACGACGGAACTTCCTGGACAAACGCATACACCAACTTACAAGACGCAATTGACAATGCCACACCAAGCGACCAACTCTGGGTGGCCGAAGGTATTTATCAACCCTCCAATCATATTTTACCCGATAGTAACTGGTATCAAATTGATCGTGATCTACAAATTTTCGGAGGATTCGTTGGCACTGAAACGATGCTGACTCAACGGGTTCCAGAAATTAATTTGACCATTTTGAGTGGCGATATAAACGGGGACGATGTGGACGATGACTTCGAAAATTTTCGGGATGACAATGCTCATCATGTGCTACGGGTCACGGTCGGACAAACAGAATTAGATGGTTTTATCATTAGTAATGGACATGCTAGGATGGATTTAACTCCTGCTGATACGACTAATCTTTCATCATTGTCAGGAGGTGGAATGTTTGTGGATACGGCGACGGCAATTATCAGGAATTGTATTTTTCAACAATGTAATGGTCGTCGGGGAAGTGCCTTAAATGCTTCCTCCAATGCAACCGGCGAAAACGAAATATTAATCACGCATTGTTCTTTTCGTAATAATAATAGTGTGCGTGGGACGGTACACCTCTCCGGGTTGAATAGCCCTTTGGTAGAAAATAGTTTTTTTACAGATAATAAAGCAATGGAATTTGGAGGAGGAATAACTGTGAGGAATTCGAATGCTTCGGTAGAAGGCTGTACTTTTAGTGGCAATGAATTAGCGGAAGCTACCTTCGGGGCCGGAGGCGGAATTTTGTTGTTCCAAAATGGGGGAAATTTATTGGACAGTCCGGTTGTTGAAATTCGCAATTGTAATTTTGAAGATAATATGGCTTATGCCGGAGGTGGCGTTTGTTTTTATAATTTTTTTCCAAATAGTCAAATCCTGATTGATAGTTGTAATTTTTTTAGAAATGTAAATTTACCTGGTCCAAACATGGGCGGTGCCGGAGGAGGGTTATGGATCCAAAATTTAGATAATACAGTGATAGGAATGCGTTCGAGTTTGTCGGCGGAGATTACTAATTGTACTTTTGAAAAGAATACCGGGAGTGCAGCATCAGGCGCAGGTTTTGATTCACGTAGTGATAGCTTAAATGTTTTTATGTCTAATTGTGATTTTATTGAAAATATAAGTGAAGATCTGGCAGGAGGACTTTATCTAGGTAATTGTTTTAGTCGGTTAGATGGGAATACTTTTATTGGGAACAGTTCGGAGGAAGGTATTGGTGGAGGACTGTTTATGTTTTATAATGGTTTTCATAATACGACGGGAGGATTTTCGGAAATCCGCAATTGTGATTTTTCAAATAACCTGGCATTTGCCGGTGCAGGTTTTGCTTGCAATAATTTTTATATCGATACCCAAATAACGATGGACAGTTGTACTTTTTCTCAAAATAGTAATCCCACTACGACACCGGGTGGCGGTGCAGGTATGGTTTTTCAGAATTTTGACTCCGAATTTACACCCTATTCCAGTATGACGGTGCAGGTGAAAAATAGTAGCGTAGAAGATAATTCTGCGGAACAAGGTGCCGGTGGTTACTTTTATTCAGATTCAGATACGATGCAAGTAACGTTTACGAATACGGAATTTGTCGGAAATAATTCTTCTGAGGAAGGAGCCGGAGTTTATATACTTGGTGATACATTTTTGGATTTTACCATGCGGAAGATAAAATTTTCTGAGAATAGCTCTAGTAATAATGAAGGAACAATTACGATTGATGGGGCTGATATTCAAGTAAGTTTAGAGAATTCGCTGGTGCATGATAATCCAGGAGGAGCAGTTAATAATATCTCAGGCAATTTATTTTTACAAGGAAATACGATTGTTAATAATAATCTTGGTTTATATCAAGAAGAGGCTGGGAATACTGAAATTCAAAATACTATCTTTTCTAATGATCTTAATTATTTTGCTGCGGGGGGATCAACGCTAACCAGTAAAGGTGGAAATATAAGTTCTGATAATTCGTTCGCGAATAAATTTTTGGGATTTGAAACTTATGCGGATTACAATGAAATGGATCCACAACTGGATATGAATTTTGTTCCTGTTGCGACCAGTATTGCGATTGATGCTGGAAATCCAGATGGAGTAACGATGCTTACGGACCTGGCAGGAGAAGATCGTATTCAAGGTGACCAAATAGATATAGGAGCGTTTGAGAGTCCGTTTCTTATTGCTACCGTTACCGAAAATCTGAATACGTCTGGTATAAAAATTTACCCAAATCCTTTTATTGACTATCTAACGATTTCTGATATTGAAGGCATCACAAGTATTCGATTACTGGATGTGCTAGGGAGAGAAATTCAACAATTTTCTGTACAAAGAGAATTAAATATTAACGGAAAATTATCTAAAGGAATCTACTTTTTAGAACTTGCTACTAACGGAAAAAAATACTTGAAAAAAATAAAAAAAGCCCGATAAATATTCTATTCGTTAAAAGTCACGGTTTAACTTTTTTAGTTAAACCGTGACTGTCTTGACAAGAATCACGTCTACTTCAGAAATATTACTTTACATTTTGGATAAGCATAAATTCTAATAATGTGAATTAACCTGATCACGGACCAACCAATCTGCATATTTATTCAACGATTCAACAATTTAACAAGCACAGCGTTTCAACAAACGAAGTGATTCAACAAACGAAGTGATTCAACAAGCGCAGCGTTTCAACGATTCAACGATTCAACATTTCAACAATTTGCACAACCGCACGTCAAGCCGTTTTAAGAAAACTTGCTTGGCGCTTGGCTTGCTCGCGGTTTTCTCAAAACTAAGTTCGCACATCCGCACAACTTGTCTTGGCTGCAAGCCTTCGTTTGTACGTCCCATCCAGACCTGTCTAGGCTAAAAGCCTACGATACGATCCTAAACCAAACCCGTTAGTTTGGACGTCCCGTCCAGATACGTCCCTACACCAAGTTCCCCTTCTTCTTCAACTGACTCAACATCTCCGCCGTCATCTTCCCCAAATCAAATGCCGGCTGCCAGCCCCAGTCTTTCCGCGCCTCCGAATCGTCAATACTAGCCGGCCAGGAATCGGCGATCGCCTGTCGGAAATCCGGTTTATATTGAATAGTAAAATCAGGCAGATGCTTTTGAATTTCACTAGCTATTTCGGCGGGCGTAAAACTGAGTCCGGCGAGATTATAACTCGTTCTGATTTTTATTTGCTCACTCGGACACTCCATCAGTTCCATCGTAGCGCGGACCGCATCTTCCATATAGATCATGGGCAATTTAGTATCGGCTTTTAGAAAACAAGTAAAATCTCCTTTCTCCAAAGCCGCCCGAAATATATCAACCGCATAATCCGTCGTCCCGCCACCAGCAGCAGACTGATAGCTAATGATGCCCGGATACCGCAAGGAGCGAATGTCCAAACCATATTTTATAAAATAATAGTTACACCAGTTTTCGGCGGCCGCCTTACTGATTCCATAAACGGTCGTAGGATCGAGGTAACTCAGCTGTGGCGTATCAAACGCCGGTGCGCTGGGACCAAAAGCAGCAATAGAACTGGGAAAAAATATCCGATTAATCTCATGGGTTCGAGCAGCTTCCAACACGTTAAACAAGCTATCCATATTGATTTGCCAGGTACGCAATGGATTTTTTTCACCCTTGGCGGAAAGGATGGCTACGAGGTGATAAATTTGGGTAATTTTATAATCCTGAAGGAGTTGGGAAAGTCGATCCTGGTCCATGATATCCAGGTGTTCAAAGATACCATGCGGCGCTGAAATGGGGCGAATATCGGTAGCGATGATCTGATCAGGTCCATATCTTTTTTGTAAAGATTCGGTTAGTACCGTACCAATTTGACCACCCGCGCCCGTGACGAGTATTCTAGGTTTGCTCATAAATATTTGGTTAGCTTTTATCTTAGGAATGAGGTATTAGTAAATTTACTTTTCTCTTTAAAATGGACTTCAAAATACCGTTTTTAACGGACTTTGATATGATTTTTATTATTTGTTTCGTCACACTCTCTGACTTGTCCAAAAGTATCTAGCTCAAGAATAATTACGGGGGTAAATTTGGTCATGGTATTGGTATCGAGGCGGATTTTTGTGGTGTACGTTTCGCCGGGTAAAAGTGGTCCGGCATTTTTAGAACGATTCTCCACGACCGCACCACCGAGGACCAAAGCACCTTTTGTCAGTTTGCTGGAACTCGTCATAAAAGCTTTTACCGCAATATTATCATCTTCACTTTTAGAGGTTCCTTCGAGGTTGGCAGGCCCTTTTCCATTGTTCTTTATCGTGTATTCGATGGTAATATAATTTCTTTTTTGTTTTAGCACCCGAATCGATTCAATCCGTAAATCAGGACAGGTTTCGGCATCAAAATAGAGCGATTCATCTGGTATGGTTGTGGTGGTCGTTTCCTCGTTTTTCTTTTGATCGTCAGGGGAAATTGGATTGGTTTCGGCAACAGGAGTAGAGGTTATTTTGGAAATATCCTGAGAGGGTGGGGCCGCCGCGCCGCTGTTGCCACTATTCAACTGGACTTCCATTTGTCTTTTTGGACTAATCTTCCCGGCAACTACCGCAAATTCTTGTCGTTTTAAAGAGCCGATAATATCCGCTATATGTGTCTGCATTTTACCATTTTCAAACACCGGATCAAAACGAACCACCATTTTCTTCATACTCTCGGTATTTTCCTGACCGAATTCCAGATCCTGCCGTCCCGTATTAACCGTACGAAAGGCTATCTTAAGCATTTTGTCCGTTTGTTGTAATACCTCGAGATCAGCCAGATAAACCCGATAACCCGTATATGTTTTATTCGGTTGCCCAATCGCGGTCAGGGAACACAAGAGAGAAAAGGCCAGCAAATAGATGGATGTATTGTTTATTTTCATTTTTAAAATATAAAAAAAATTCTTCGATAAAACTGATTCTAACAAGAATTTAAGATTCAACGATTCAACGATTCAACAAGCGAAGCGTCTCAACATTCTCTTCAATCCCCCGAAATATTCAAAGGCCGATTAATATTCTCTTCCAAAGAAATAAAGGTCTCTGTTCTTTGTATTCCGCTGATTTTCTGCACTTTATTATGGAGTATTTCCAGTAAATGTTTAGTGTCGCGGCAAATAATACGGGCAAAAATACTGTAATTACCGGTGGTGTAATGAGCACTGACCATTTCTGGAATTTCCCGAAAAGCCTCAATCACCTCTTCATAATACGAACTTTTCTCCAGGTAGATTCCTAAATAAGCAGTAATGTCATAGCCAAGTTTAGCTGGATCAATAACGAGTTGAAAGCCTTTAATAATGCCCATCTCCTCCATTTTCTTCATCCGAACGTGTACCGTACCACCGGAAACGTGGACTTCCTTGGCCACTTCAGTATAGGGGAGTTTCGCATTGTGCATTAAAACGGATAATATCTTTCGATCAATTTCGTCGATTTCCATAGGGTCTGATTTTAGTAAAGTCCTGAGTTTTGATCCTCAGAACCGTTATTTGGTAATGGTAGCGTAATATCGGAATTTTTTTTAGAATGAATTTTGTCCCAGTACTTAGAAAAAATAATATTATTTTTGTTACCATGATTAACGACCCTGATTCAAATTCTTCTTCTGCTAATCCCCGTACCTTAAAAGTCTGGATCCCATTGTTGATGTCACTGATGGTGGTGGGAGGAATGGTCATTGGTATGAAAATGCAAAAAATTCCCTTGATCCAAACGAAAGGAAGCCATGCATCCAGTCAGAATAATTCGATTCACGAAGGAAGTAAAATCGAAGAACTCTTACGGTATATTGAAAATCGGTACGTTGATGAGATTGATCGGGACAAATTAGTGGACAAAGCTATCCGTACCATCTTAGACGACCTGGATCCTCACAGCAGCTATATCGATGCGGAACACATCAAACAGGTCAACGAGCAACTACAAGGAAATTTCGAAGGAGTGGGTATTGAGTTTTTAATGGTCGATGACACCATTTTAGTCGTCTCCCCCATTAGTGGAGGCCCCTCGGACAAAGTGAGTATTCTGGCAAACGATAAAATCATTTCTATTGAAGATAGTATCGTAGCCGGAGTCAATATTACCTTCCCGGAAATTGTTAACAAACTAAGAGGAGAAAGAGGAACGACTGTAAACGTTGGGATAAAGCGTAGAGGTGAAAATGAATTATTATATTTTGATATTGAAAGAGACGAAATTCCCATCAATAGTGTGGACATCGCTTATATGCTGGATGAAAAAACTGGCTACATCAAAGTAAATCGTTTTAGTGCTACCACCCATATTGAATTTATGGATTCGCTGGAATATATGGTGGAAAAAGAAGGTCTTAAAGATCTTGTGATTGATCTCCGCCAAAACCCTGGTGGTTATTTGCAGGAGGCCACTAAAATGCTTAGTCAACTATTTGATGAGAACCAACAATTATTGGTCTACACAGAAGGACGAACCGTAAAAAGAAACGACTACGAAACGACGGGGCGTGCCTTTTTTGAAATAGAAAATATTGCCCTTTTAATTGACGAAGGTTCCGCTTCGGCCAGTGAAATAATGGCGGGTGCCATTCAGGATTGGGATCGCGGCGTGGTCGTTGGTCGCCGTTCTTTTGGAAAAGGTCTGGTACAAGAGCAATACACGCTGCGTGACGGATCGGCGCTCCGTCTGACCGTGGCTCGGTACTTTACCCCCACGGGACGTTCTATCCAAAAGTCCTACGAACCGGGAAATGATTACGATGGTGATATTGCTAACCGCGTAATCTCGGGCGAACTATTCAGCCAGGATAGTATTGTAGTTTTAGATACCCTCAAGTATTATACTAAAAAAGATAAAAGAGTGGTCTACGGTGGTGGTGGAATTACACCGGATATTTTTGTTCCGGTCGACTCTTTGGAACTGAACCGAAACTTTCTGGAACTACAGGGACACATTCCTCAATTCGTGTATCGCCAACTCGAAAATCAAACGGAAAGATTTAAAGATTATTCCATCAATAGCTGGATCAAATCCTACCGCGTTACCGATCAGATGATTAATGACCTGGCCAACTACGCCGGAGATAAAGGGGTAGAAATAAGTTCCGAAGAATTGAGAGAAATTACACCCATGATCAGGACCAGACTGAAGGCTAGAGTGGCCCGTCAATATTATGGTGAAGAGGGTAGCTTTAAAGTTTTGAATCAGGCGGATGAGGTGGTTAAAAATGCTATTAAGGCTTTGAAAGAAAAAGAGCCGGTGGCGTTGGAGTAGTTTAAATATAATCAATTAAGGCAAAAAACATGACTGAACCATGTGAAGGAACCGGAACGGTCGGGCTGCCATAGCCGCGCTATCACGAGGCTTTTTAACGAGACTAGCGGCAAAAAGATCAAGCCAAAAACGTAAATTTATTA
>Ga0209187_1001915_pt1 | contig 21779 bp, 29 predicted proteins | sample BantaG_FD_187430 | JGI IMG/M metagenome (GOLD analysis project Ga0209187, IMG submission 187430) | Marine algal microbial communities from Bantry Bay, Ireland - BantryBay_4 metaG (SPAdes) (version 2) | ecosystem: Host-associated > Algae > Red algae > Unclassified | place: Bantry Bay, Ireland...
GCGGACTCCGCCGTGCCCGCGGGCACCCCCGCCGCTCCCGCACCATCGCGGCGCCGGTCGTCCATGGGTGCGACCCTCGAGAGCGCGGTGCGCGTTGGCAATGACGGTAAGCTGGTGCTTGGTGGGAAAGGCCCTGCGCCCAAAAAGCCCGTGGAGATGTGGTACGACCGCGTCGGTTTGTGCCAGCCGGCCTTTGACGTGTACCCGTGCGAGGACGAGGACGCGTGGTGCGCCGTGCGGCCTTTTTTGCGCGCGATGCTGACGGAGACGATCTGCGGTATGTTCCAGAGCTTCGAGTAGAAGGCGGTCGCGCTTTTCTCCAACGCCATCCGCATCCGCGCGCGGCTCGAGTGGCACGAGTTCACAGCCGCCGTGGACGAGGTCGGTTAAATGGCAAGCTTCCTGGGGCGCTTTGCGTACGAGCTCGATGAGGATCGCTCGCTGCGCACGGCGGTCGGGGAGCTGCTGCTGCAGGCGGTCTCGATTGAGCGGATCGTCGACGAGGTCTATGACGTGAAGGCGAGCAAGAAGAGCACCCTGGACGCGGGTTGGCGTACCGCTCAGTACTGCTCGAGGTGGACGGGAACCCCGACGCCGGCGGACTACCTGCGGTGGCAGATGGAGCAAACGGATTCGTCGGAAATAGACGAGAACGACCCGCTGGTCAGCTATGAGTACTTTGCCGGGCTGCTTCGCGTGCGGCCGGGCATCTTCGCCTCGGAGGTGGCCAAGCGGCGCGTCCAGTACAGCGGCAAAGACCGGCACGCGGCCGACCTGGAGGCGGAGGGGGACGCCTGCAACAAGGCCTTCTTCATCAAGGCCGGGCTGACGCAAGCCATGTTTTACGTTGTGTGCCCTCACGTTATTACCGTAGGACTTTCGCTGCCTGTTCCGGGCGGAAAGCGTGGGGGAGGCGCTGTCGATCGTGTTGGAGTGGTTTCCGAAGCTGCCAGACGTGAATTTCTACGATTTTGCGTGCAAGCTGGACAAGAACGCGATGCGGCGCGTGCGTCCGATTATGCGCGCGCATGGTGTCCGCTGCATCCTAGACAGGTCGCACTCCATCACGCATTCGTGCTCCCCCATGTACATGCCGGACGACAGCTTGAGGTCAACTGAGGTCAACTCGACGGGGCAAGCCAACGCGGTGGCGGAGGTCAATGCGTCGAGGCAGGCCAACTCGACGGGGAAAGCCAACGCGGTGTGGGGGGTCAGTGCATCGGGGCAGGCTGACATGGAGGGGCAGGTCGACGCGATGGGTGTGGTCCAGTCGGTGGGCCGCGCTTCCGCAACAACGGGGGCGGCCACTGCGTCGAGGCAGATCCACGCCACGGGGAAGGCCAACGACGCGCTGACAGCTGCAGCTGCGATTCCCGATCTGTCTGGTGTCGCAGGGGCCCACCCACAAGACGCCGGTGACGAGACAGAACAAGCAGCTGTGGAGGTGTGTGCGGCTCGCTTGGCCGACCTCAGCCGGTCTAACTTTGTCGACTTGTCCTACGCAGTGGACGATGACGTGAGCGTGGCCGTGACCGACGACGAGGCCCTTAACAAATTTGAGTACGGGTGGCTGCTCGAGGAATACGAGCTTTCGGCCACAGTTCGGTCGGTCCCCGCCCCCAACCCCATGGACACCCAGCCGCTGCCTAAGGCGGTGGCTCGGTTAGCACGCAGTTTGGTCGAGCAGCCGACGGCCCAAGCTGTCCATCCGCAAAACCAGGTGTGGATCATCCTGACCAGCGCTGACTTCCTTCGGTTGGCGGGGGAGAGCTGGCTCAACGACGAGCTCTTGAACTCGTACGTGGCGCTCATCAGCCACCGCGAAGGGCTCTTCCGCACCCCAGAGCAGGGCGGGGAGCCAGCGTCTTCCGCCGCACGCCGCGCCATGCCGAGGACCCGGATGTTCAACACCTTCTTCTCGCTGCTGGCGCTGAGCCCCTCCCACTACAGCTACGACCAGGTACGCAAGTGGGGTGCCAAGCTGGGGCTGGACCTGAACGACGTGGACAGGATCATCGTGACCGTCAATATTGGCCAGCTGCCCTGGGTGTTGGTCGTCGTCGATGTCGGCAAGCGCATGTTCTACTTCTAAGATTCGATGACCCCGGCCGACCGCAATGGCGTGGTCAACATTTTGCGGCGGTGGTTGAGCGAAGAGGTGCCCTTCCGTTTGGGCGCGGACTTGGTCGGCCGTTGGGACATTGAGAAGTGGGCGATGCGTGCGGACCCGTCTTGGCCACGTCAGACAGATGCTGGCAGTTGTGGTGTGTTTGCTTTGATGGCTGCAGAGTGTTTCTCGCTTGGTGCGCCGCTCCTATTTCGCCAGCACGACATGCGTACGCTGCGGGAGCGTACTGCAATTGATTTGTTTTTTGATGAGGTTGGAGTGGATGCAGACGTGCTCTCGTTGCTGTGACGGTCCGGCACATGGCCCTCACACTCGGAGAACCAGATTCCCCGGAAATACGTCCCACTACCGCATATTTCAAATTGTTCCGTTGGCGACCCACTTGTGATCACCTCGTAGCTCACCAACCACAACCGCGATCCCAATACATCCCTGGGATTCGTAACCCCCCCGGGCGGGCCCCTACTTGAGGACCTATTTTTGTGTAAACCCGACTTGGATTGTCGACTTATGTTACGCCGCGTCCCTGACCCCGGGACGCCGCGAGGGTGTCACGTAGCACCCTTCCCCCGCCAATACTCAAGGGAGTATTCGAAGATTCGGCCGTCCTCCGATGAAACTGGCCCCGTGGGCCCTGAGGGGAGGGCTTTCCGAGGGTCATTTCAGGGTGTCTGAGGAGGGTTTCCGAGGGTCCTTTGAGGGTGTCTGAGGAGGGTTTTCGGAGGGTCCGAGGGGAACGGACGGGATAAGAGGGCAAGGCGTGAGTGTTGCCTCGAGGCCTTCGACGCGGGCAAGTAAAGTTCCGGTCACACAACTCGTGTTTGTCGCTCGGGGCGTCTCCCCCCGGTCGACGCCGTGCGTGTGTGCTCTTCGGGGATTTCTTCCGGGGCGGGTATTCCCCGACAGGACTACCCGGCGACACGGTTTGGCTCGCCCTCCCCCCAACTGGGCGGGGTGGGCTGAGCGTGTTGTCCCATTTGGTGGAGCAGCAGGGGAGGAAGGCAACTCAACCTTCCTCGGGGTGATGGCGGTGCGCCAACCCTGCTCGGGGGGAACCTAGTTGGTCCTCCTCCCCTTGGTGCCTAGCACTGCGGGCGGCGACCCGCAATGCGAGGTTTGGCTGAGTCCGGGCAGGTCGAAGGCCGATGGGGGGGGGAATGGAGGCTTTCCTGGTGTCGAGTTGCCTGGTGCCGGGGGGATGGGACTTCCCCCCCCGGAGGCGGATCGCCGGTTGACAATCGCCACACCAGTGCAAGCACCACGGATGCGGGTGCCCGCGGGCAGCGGACTTTGTTCCAGCCCTTTCCCGCTGGGCCCCGATCCGACTGGGACTCGCCCCACGGCAGGCGCCCCCTCGGGTAGTACTCACCCCGAGGCGGTCCTGTCGGGTGCTGGCACTCATTTCGGCGCAGTACAGCTGCCCGACGTTACCACGTGGGGCGGTGGGTCTGTGCCACCACCGGCACGGGAACCTGCGGGTGGGAGCTCTAGTCGTGCTCCCCCAGGTTCACGGAGTGCCAAGGGTGCCCCGGAGCTTGAGCACAGCGCCGAAACCCACGGTATCAGTCCCCCGGCCCTCGGGCCCGGTGGAAGATCTCCTCTCGGTGCTTGGGAGGGGGGGGCGATGCCAGAATCGGCACGGGAGCCTGCAGGCGGGAGCTCTAGTCGTGCTCCCCCAGGCTCACTGCGTGCCAGGGATGGCCAGGGTCTCGAGTGGCGAGACGCCGTGGCCGAGGTCGTTCGGTCTGAAGTTACCCGAGCGCTAGTCACGATCAGGCCCCATTGAGGGTATCAGTTTTGGCCACGAGTACGGTATTCGGCTCTGATCCAGCCACTGAGTATTGGCTGACAGTGCGAAGAACTTTCAGCCGTTCGAGTAGGAGTATCTCCCAAACCTGACAGAGCGGGTATTGAGGGTATATACCCGCCACAATTTGGGCTGTCGGTATCCAATTTTGTTATCCGCGCGGGTATGCGTATACCTTTCGCTGATTCTAAATTCCAGATCCTGCAGTTAGCAATTGATTTCGGGACTTATTTATTTGATTTCGTGACGTACGTTTTCGTCAGGCGGCTCACGTGGTCACGGCGCCGCGCTGCAGGACGCTGTCAAGGGTATCGGCTTCTGCAGAATTGAGAATTCGAGTAGTACTCTCGAATACCCTTGGTGATTCGATGTTGCGAGTATCTGGCCACGTCCCATTCGCGAGTATGAGTATGGGCGACGCGTCAAAATATCTCACGGGTACGAGTATATACCCGAAAAAAACACTCGGGTGATACCCTTGACGAAATACTCTTGGTGAGGCCTGGTTACGATGTTTGGGGGCTTTACGCCCAGGCCCGCTGATCGGCGGGGCCGAGCCCGACGCTCTGCTCGTCGGCGCCGACGCGACAACTCGTCGTCGTTTTTAACCACTGATGTCTCCCGATCGGGGGACGAGGCAGCTGTTGCGGCCCTACTTGGTGCGTTTTGCGCTACCCCCACGCCGTCGACGGTGAGGGAGAGCACTCTGGGAATCGACCCAAGGGCCCAACGGACTCCTGACTCGGCGGAGGGTGAGCAAGGCGGGGGAGCGGCGCGAGAGTTACCCCGGGGGATTGACCCGGGGTTCCCGACGCAACTCTTCTCCGCGACCGGTCCGGAGGCAGAGGGGTGGCCGACTCAAACCACCCAGACACCCCCTACTCGGGTAGTTCCGCCCAAGTTTGTAGTGAACCACCCGTACTACCGGGTGATGTTCAATTGTGAGACCTACGCGCTAGACAACAAGTCGGTTCTTTACACGCAGCGCCAGGCCCGTACTTTGGGCCGGCGCAAGAAGAAGGTGGCTCAGTCTTTCGGGGTACACGACGAGTGGGACGGTTCCCCCCCGGCTAGGGTCTTCCAGTTCTTGCGCAAGTTCGCCAAGGCCTGTGACGACAACGACATCTTCGAAGGCGAAGCCTTTTACATCCTTAAAGACTTCACGAAGGAACCTCTTAAGTCAGAGGTGATGATGGTTATGCCAACTCGCCGGGCGGGTAAGCCCGGCGAGGTCACTTCCTACCTTGAGCGCATCAACTGGATGCTCCGGCGTCACGTCGACGAGGCCTCAGTGGCTACTCTAGTCGAGACCCTCAACGTCGCGGTCCGACGTAATGACGAGGACGAGTTGTCCTTTGCCGAACGCCTCCGCCGCCTCAACACAGAGTGCGGGTTCATGTACTGGGAGGTCGCCCTCAAGTGGCGCATTGTGGAAGGTGTCCACCGCGCGGCGCGCGCCACTGTGCGCGAGCGAAACACCCCGGGCATGACTATTGCGGAGCTGGCTCGCGTCGCCCAAAATAAGGGCGACAAACACCGCTGGCTGCGATTTGAGCAGCTTAAGGAGCGGACCAAGGAGTGAGAAGCTCTTGCGGAGGAGGCCCGGATCCGGCGGCAAGCTCGTGCGGCCGCCCTTCCCCGGGCCACCGGGGGAACGCGGGGTTACCAAACGCGGGACGCCCCCGTCCGGATCGTCGGGGCCGTGGGTGCCCCAACTCCGGGCTCTTGGTACGACGTGTCCCGACCCAAGGCCCCGAGCGGCTCAGTTCCCGGGGGCGGCGTCAACCCGCGCTAAGGATCCCGACCGAGGGATGAGCCTTCCCGACCCAAACCGCGGGCGGGAGAGTACCCTCGCTGGCAGCGTGGCAAGGTGGGTCATTGGGCCGAGGTGTGCCCCGACTTGGACGCACGCCTACGCGACCGACTGGCCATACCCAGTCGGTGGTCCCCTCTCGGAACGTCCTCGGGCTCCCGTGATAACCAACGAACGGGCCGGCGAGTAGCCGTTGCCACTCCCGACGAGGACTCCAGCTCAAGCGGCGAGGAGTCGACGCCGCTTGAGAAGGGAGAACCACAGACCGATCCCGAGGGCGGACCCGCCACCTCCTCTGAGTCCGAGGAGGGAAACGAGTAACCACCGGTGTTGGGCCCTCCCCGCGGCAACCGGTGGACCCAACCCGGAGCGTGGATATGATGCCAGTACGCATCCGATCCCGACCCAAGGGGATCCACCCTAGGAACGCGCCCCTGACAAGGGGGGTAGGCGGCCGGAATGTGGTGGCCATCCTGATGGGGTCCAACTATCAGATGACCAGTCGCGTCTGGCTGGACGCGGGGCGTGAGTGAGCCCTCCGCGTCATTGTCGACACGAGGTCGTGCGTCTCCCTATTACGGAAAGCGCTACTCCCCCCGGAGATGAAGGTGGCGCCCTTAGACGCGGCGACCGCCCAGTTGCTTGAAGTGAATGGGGAACTCCTTCCCATCACGGGCACCGTGACTTTTACGGTGCGAGTCGGCACTTACTCCACCCCAGTCACGTGTGGGGTAGTGCGCGGCATGTCGGTCCCTCTTCTCCTGGGAACGGACTACACTGACAATCATGTCCCCAACATTTGCGGGCCCAAGGGGTACATCCGGTTACTAAACGGATGTAGGGTCCCCATCCTCCGTCGGGGTAGGACGGTATCGTATGCCAGGGCGGACCAACCCAAAACTGGCGCCGCGAGTGAGGCGGACACCAAGGTGCGCCTGGCACACGAGGTAATCATACCCCCGCGGTCCCGAGGATACGTCCCAGTACAGACGTTATTCCAAGGAAATGGGGTCATCACCCAGCGCCATCGAGTGTATGAGCGCCACCGCGTGCATGTTGCAACTGGAACCATAAACTGCACCGCCAACCAGACTTGGTGGGTGAAGGTAACCCATACGGGGAACACAAGTAAGCGATTCCCCAAGGGCATGGTCCTAGAGCGTAAGTCGGCCTACTCCGGTACGGTAGCCGCCATATCCGGAGAGTACTGGGCTGCTCTCAGTCCCGGTCCGATCACCGCGCCCGACGCGACAGAACCCGCGGATGAGCCCCACGTTCATACTTCGAACGTGCCCGAGGGGTTGCGGCCTCAAGTGCTCGCCCTACTGGAGAAGCACCGAGCCCTCTGGAGTGAGCACTTGGGCTCCATCAAGGCCACGGAGCACCGGATCGAGTTAAAGCCGGGCTCCAAGCGCGTCCGGCTCAACTCCTACCGGATGGGTTCCCGAACTAGGAAACTCATCAAGGCCCGAGTCGACCGAATGCTCAAGCTCGAAGTTATAGAGCCCAGCCAGAGTGAATGGGCTAGCCCGGTGGTACTCATCCCGAAACCCGACGAGAGTCCCCGGTTCTGCATCGACTATCGGCAGTTGAACGAGCGCACAATACGCGACTCGTATTCATTACCCCTGATGGACGACTGCCTCGACTCCTTAGGGGATGCCCAGTTCTTCTCCACATTGGACCGCAACGCGGGATACTGGCAGATCCCCCTTGCCGAAGAGTATAAGCCTAAGACGGCATTCACTTGCCACTGTGGGACGTCCCGGTGTACGCGTCTGCCGTTTGGACTGTGCAATGCCCCTGCCACTTTCCAGCGGGCTATTGACATGATCCTATCCGGAGTCAAGTGGCAGAATGTGCTCGTCTACTTGGACGACCTCATCATCTTCTCCGCCGATGCCGAGTCGCACCTGTCCCACTTGGACACAGTGCTCACCCTACTCAGGAAGCACGGGGTCACCCTCAAGGCACAGAAGTGCCACCTCTTTACTAACGAGGTGGAGTACGTTGGCCATGTATTGCGGCCAGGACGCTTGAGTGTGAACGAGAAGAACCTCAAGGCCATCAAGAAGGCCGTCTTCCCCCAGACCCAAACCCAACTAAGGAGTTTCTTGGGTACGTGCAATGTCTACCGTCGGTTCACGGTAGACTTCGCTAAGACAGCGAAACCGCTGAACAACTTGAACAGCGTGAAGCTTCCGAAGCGGTTGAGTCCCCCTACCCCGGAGGAACAGGCCGCGTTCGACAAACTACGCGACCAGCTATGCCACCCGCCCATCCCTGCGATACCGCGCAAGGAGGGGAAGTACATCATAGATGTGGATGCTAACTACGACCAGCTAGGGTGCTGCCTACTACAGCAGCAACCCGATGGCAAGTACTTGCCCGTAGGCTACTTCAGTAAGGGCCTACTGCCGGCGGAAAAGAACTACACCGTCACCGAGATTGAGTGACTAGGTGTGGTGTGGGCGGTCTCTTTACTACGACCGTACATCGAAGGCACCAAGCTCCTCATCCGGTGTGACCACAAGGCACTGAAGTGGATACTAACCACGACGGCCTGCACCAACAATCGACTCAATCGTTGGCGCATCCTCCTTTCAGAGTTCGACTATGATGTGGAGTACAAGCCCGGCCCCCAACACGCGGTGGCCGACGCACTGTCCCGAATTTCGACTGAGGGGCTGGACACGGGACCCATCTCCCAGGAGATCCCCACAGTCGGGGTGACGACAAGGTCGGGGGCGGTACTCGACCCCGGACTCCCCGAGAACAGGGAGACCGCCCGCATACCCCTGGGCGAACTAGCCCAGAAGCAGGCAACAGACGAGTTCTGAAAGGGGTTTAAAAAGTTACTTGACACCCTCTCGCCCACGCGCTTCCATGAGAACGCGAACGGGTTGTTGTGCCGTCGCGGACACCGACAGGGGACCCAGCAAGTGCTGGTCCCCCAGGCCCTAGTCAAGGACGTATTACGGGCGGAGCACTCCTCCCCCTTGGCTGCGCATCCAGGTGGGACGCGCATATACCAGACCCTGCGGGTCCAATACTACTGGCCCTTGCTGGCGATGGACGTGTTCGGGTGTGTGGAAGCTTGCCCCACCTGTGCCAAGAACCGGCTCATGGGTACGCAGAGTAAAGCGTTCATGAGGTTGTTCCCCGCGACGGAACCCTTCGCAGCGCTGGCCATTGACTTAATTGGCCCCCTGTTCCGGAACCCCGAAGGATATGAGTAGATCCTTGTTATATGTGACCGATGTACTAAGTTCACTCGGGCGGTCCCGCTTCGAGACATCACGGCTCTGGATGTTCTCAGCGCCTTCCTCGACACGTGGGTTGCTAGCTATGGGATCCCCGATTCAGTTCTATCGGATAACGGACCCCAATTTGCTGTTGTACTCTGGCAAGGGGTGCTCAAGACCCTGGGTATTGACACTAACTATGCCACCCCTTACCTCCCCCAAACTAATGGGCAGGTCGAACGATTTAATAAGACCTTAGTTAAGCTACGACGACACTACGAAAGTGACCACGTAGTTATGTGGGCCCGATACTTCAGCTTGGTAATTACAGCTTACAATTTGCAAGGGCATAGTACAGTCTTTCTCCATTCTTGTCGCTTCCGTTCTTGTCCAGGGGAAGATAGCAACGAACGCGGTCGACCGGCCTCTACCGCATAATCAACGGCGATCGTGGCTCCCGATCATCGCCTTCTGCACGAAAAATGTGGGCTACTTCCTGGTCGTACGATTTCCATAGAGGGTGGACAGCATTGGAAAACGACTGTAGCATCGGCCAAATCCCGTTCACGTTCGTGAGTCCCCGACGGCTTACTCCCGTGGCAATCGAGCGACTTGAAGCGGGCCCCGACCCCCGGGAGATAGTAACCCCCGGGCGAGCCGAGGAGAATTTCCTCAAGCGCCTCGACTCCCTGATCCCCCTAGTACGGGATACCATGGAAATGGCACAGGCCCGGTTCAAACGAGCCTTCGAAAAGCGCGTGCAGACTCGCCGCGAAGCCCTCCAAGTTGGAGACTGGGTATTCGTGAAGTCCCATGAGAACCAGGGGGGTAAGCTCGTCTTCAAGACACTGGGACCCTACCAGATCTTGAAGACCGACGGGCGTCGGCTCACCATCGAAAATGACGATGGGATCCGTACAATCAATGGGAACCACGCCACCCGGGCCCCTGAACCACCCGAGGGTGACCCGACGTGGGTACGGGCACTGGCTGCGTGGCGGGTCCCCTCCCTCCCCTCATCTGCAATTTAACCGATTGAGGCTGTCCTCGACCTCTTTGTCGGGCAGGGGTACGACGACCAGGAGCGACACATGCTCAAGGTCAGATGGTTCGGGTATGGACCCCGGGAGGACTCCTGGCATTATGTGGAGGACCTCCCGTCTGAGAAGGCCCGACAGAACTGTGCGCGGCACCGGCTCACGATGAGGAGAAGGGTGTAATACAACTAAAAAACCCCAGTACAGGGTACCCCTCACACACACCCCCGACAATAGATCGAACCCAACTAGGGACAAGCATGTTTGGGGGCGGGGCTACCCATAACTCAACGCCCCGGTACCCTACCCGGACAAAGGTGACTACTCCCTACCCGGCGAGTGCGGGTGGTCGTCGCGGGCGTACCCCCCGTAGTGGTCGTAGCCCGGGGGATCCACCGGGTACTCCTGGGCCGACCCCCGGTCCGAGGGGCCCGGCCCCCACGACGAGCGCGGCGCCCTACTCGACGTCGCCTTCGCGGCGGCATACCCCCCAGCGGATGTGGGGTGGCCGCTCCCATGGTAGGGCGCGGCCGAGTCAGCCGGCTCCCCGGCGTACGGGGCTCGACTGGAGCTCCCGCCCGCCGAAGGCACTGCGGACCCAGACGCCACCCGCTGTCCGTACCCCTTCAAGCGGGAGGCCATCTGGTACCCGATGGCCTCTGGGGTGATGTGCACCAGGAACTGCTCCGCCGTGGCAGTACGGGGGGACGAGGAGTCCCGCAGTACGGCCCCCGCCCTCCGGATAACCCACGCCGGGGTGTCCACCGGACAGGCCACTATCGCCTCCCCATGGGCCGCCCTAAGCGCCCCCGCCACACTTGGGTAGGTGGACGCCAGGGCGTGTGCGCACCGCGGGGTGACTGAGCCCCAGCTGAGGCTCTGCCCCGCCCCCAGGGCCGGGTTGTACGGGACCCCCGGCGTGGCAAATGTCGGACGGCCCGACCGCCCCACGGGTGACGCCCCCGCCCGGTTGGTCCGCCGGACAGCGCCCCCACGAGCAGGGGGGCGCTTGGCAGTACCCCGGGTGCGCTTACGCTGATGAGGGGAACATACCCCCGGGACACCCCAACCCGATCCGGGCGGGGGCGACGTCGCCAGTACCCCCGCAGCATAGGGTTAGGCAAGGTCACCCAGGCCCTCACGGAGGCCTATGCGCCCGGCAACCAGGCGTTTGTCGCAGTGGACGAACGCCCGAGGCACCTCGCCCTCCTCCCAGCCAACTCGGCTGGCGAGGTAGGGCCCGGCAGCCTCCCATTCCAACGACTGGTGGAGGTCCAGCAACTCGCTGAGGTACGCATGCGCGTCCGGGCCCGCCCCCTCCGCAACGTCGGCGAGGCGGAGACCCACCAGGCGGCCCACCACGGCGGCGGGCAGAAACCAGAGGTATCCCATAGTACGGAAGGAGGCATATCACAACCCCGCCACCTCCAGCACCCACTGGGTAGCGAGGATGGCCGCCGCCGGGGTAGACTCCCCCTGGCGCAGCGCGGTGCCAAAGTAGGCCACTATGCGCGGCATCCGGGCCGGGAACCCGAAAGGCACCTCCCGTGCCGACCACCAGGATGGCGTCGGGCCGTAGTACGCCCGCCGCGCCGAGGCGTGGACCTGGGTACTCTACACTTGAGAGGCCCGGACCAGGACGCCCGACGCCTCCCGCACCCGGCACTCGATGCGGGCGTCCTGGTGGTGGAAGTGGGGATCCCCCTCCCCCAAGTACGGGGACGCGGAGCACGCCCACTCCCACGCCACGACGGGCGGCACATCGTCGGCGGTGGCCCCGTTCATGACATTGGTCAGGCGCACGGCAGCGCGCTCCACCCTCGGCGCGTCCCCCGCCTCTAGTAGGACGGGAAGGTCCGTCACCACCCCGACAGGCAGTTCGTACTGCACGGGGTGGCGCGTCAGCCAGCGCTGCCAATCCGCGCCCTGCTTGGGGCAGCGAGATCGCGGAGTAGAACGTCCGCAGGCGACAATCTTCCAACTGACTGAGGGCGGGGGGGGGCGTCCACTGGACCAACGCCTCCGGCCCCGCGGGCCCCGCCTCCTCCACTACCGAGAGGCGCCCCCGGCGCGGCACCGGTGGGGGGGACTCCTGCTCCATGGGATCAATCCCCCCAGCGCCCGGCGCCGCCGCGGCCGCCACCGCCGCCGCCGGGGGAGTTCCCGGCCAGCTGGGCGGCAGCGGCACGCGCGCCGCCGCCGTACGGGGCACGGCCGCGTCCTCGTCAGCCGAACGCGTCACCGAGCTCGACGCGCGAGAGGCCGACGCCGAATCCGCCGCTGACTTGAACCGGCAGGGGGGGCGGTGGCGGTTGAGTCGCTTGACTCCCCGCCGCCGAGGACTCCCGACTCATGGGCGCGCCGTTGGACAGGCGCGACCGACGGGCCGCCTTCCTCCGCGCCGCCGCTGAGGCCGCGCCACTTGAGTGAGTGGCGCCGGCCGGCGTAGCAGGCGCAGACGCCGCCGCCTCGGCAGCCCGCAGGGTGGCCGCCGTCGAGTTCTTGGCCTTAGGGGCGCCCGTACTGCCTTGCGCCCCGCCAACCCGCGGGGTCCCCGCAGCAGGGATGCCCGAAATGGCCGTGGCCGACGCCGGCGTCCCACTAGACGCCGGCACGGCGCGCCCCGCACGTGGGGAAGCCATCTCCTCAGTCGGCGCCACTGTCGTCGCCCGCGAGAAATTCATAGCCGCCGCGCCCTCGTAGGGGGGCGGCGAGGAGGATGGCGAGAAGGAGGGGGAGAAGGACACAATGAGCACAGAGGGACGAGGGGGGGCTCTCAGCTGGAGTAGCGACGGAGGGAACGGTGGCGGCCGGTAGTGGACGGCCGCCCCGTCCGTCCCTCGCCTACTCCCGATTTCATGAGCCCCTGGGGGCGGGTAGGGGCCCCGTACGGGCTCCCGCAGCCCCGCTTCGCAGGCCACTCCCCCCGGACGATTCTCCACAGGGGGGGGCCTGCAAGACAGCCCCCCAGGGAGGTGGGCGGGGGCGCTATGCTGGGCGCCTCCCCTGTTGGCCCACCGGGCACGGTTAGCGGGCCCGCCCCGGACACGCGGCCGCGCCCCTGGCACCCCGCCGCCGTGTCAACCGCACGGCGACGGCGCGTACTCTCTTGCCCGCGGAGGAAGCGCCGCCACGATCCGGGGCGGCCCCCCGATTGTGATGACCGGGGCAGCACCCGGGCCCCACACTGGGGAGCCCGCCGGCTAGCCGTTCTATCCCGCCCGCCACACTTGTGCGGGCCCGCCCCCCTGCCTATTGGCTGCCGGGACGGCGACCCACTGAGAAGGCGGAATTGTGACGGCCCGGCACATGGCCACCATACTCGGGGAACCAGATTCCCCGGAAGTATGTCCCACTACCGCATATTTCAAATTGTTCCGTTGGCGACCCACTTGTGATCACCTCGTAGCTCACCAACCACAACCGCGATCCCCATACTTCCCTGGGATTCGTAACCCCCCCAGGCGGGCCCCTACTGAGGACCTCATTTTGTGTACACCCGACTTGGATTATCGTCATATGTTACGCCGCGCCCCTGACCCCGGGACGCTGCGAGGGTGTCACGTAGCACCCTTCGCCCGCCTCTTCTCAAGGCGGTATTCGAAGATTCGGCCGTCCTCCGCTAAGACTGGCCCCGTAGGCCCTGAGGGGAGGGCTTTCCGAGGGTCCTTTGAGGGTGTCTGAGGAGGGTTTTCGGAGGGTCCGAGGGGAACGGACGGGATAAGAGGGCGAGGCGTGAGTGTTGCCTCGATGCCTTCGATGCGGGCATGTAAACTTCCGGTCACACAACTCGTGTTTGTCGCTCGGGGCGTCTCCCCCCGGTCGACGCCGTGCGTGTGTGCTCTTCGGGGAATTCTTCCGGGGCCGGTATTCCCCGACAGGACTACCCGGCGACACGGTTTGGCTCGCCCTCCCCCCAATTGGGCGGAGTGGGCTGAGCGTGTTGTCACAGTTGCCTGATAGTGACACGCCGCCGGCGTCTGATTTTGAAGGCGTTGTAGTAGAAGAATGAACGGTTTCTCGGTACTTTTTATGCTTTTTGCTATCATTGTGCCAGCCTGTCTGGTCCATGACACCGGTCTCTGATATGCACCAGAAGTGGATGTGTATGGGATAGTGCAACCAGAGCGACGCCACAACGTTCAGTGGGCACGAAGACCGACAGCGCCACCACAAAAGTGCATATGACCTGTGTGGCATAAACTATGTGACCCGCCGCAGTGCACCCAGATGGACTATGACTGCGAGCCATGCGGTCTGTGCCTTCCTTTGAGATATAGCGTGCAGCACACAACCCATCGTCTGTATTCATGTCCTTTCACGGGATCTCAGGGGGGCTTCACGCCGTACGAAACCGATAGGTCCAGTTGTGGCAAGAATGTACTGGGACAGGGAAGCATGAAGTTCGCACGTGGGAGGCCACCAACTCATAGTCTAACTACATAGACGACAGGAACAGCGCGAAGGGATAGTGCGGGCATGGGAAATATCAATGCACAACCACGGGGACAAACCCCAAGACAACCTACCGTGTGGTGCACATCGGGGAGCAGCACACCCTCTTCAGACGCGCGCGGTCATAAAGGGCGATGGTCTCAAAAGCATCAAAGAAAGTGTGCTCGCGCGGGAGCCAAGACCCTGAGATTACGACACAGCCGAGACTAAGCAGGGTCATGTGCGCCGCACTTGTGGAACAGTCACACGAGCATCCCCTCCTCACATATTGACGCCTGTATGACAGATGCACATACACAACGAAAGAGTCTCTTGGTCTTTCTAATGAGCATCGCGATGCACAGCGATATGCATTGGTATTGGAATACATCTGCACCAAAGGCCGACTCAAGGCTCAGAGTACATAGCGGCAAACCAGGTGGAGGTGCATCCCATCGTGACAATGACGACGCCTGGCTACGAAACTTGATGATAAGGTCTGCACACCACAGGCTCGAGAACATCAGACCTCCGTCTGATCAGGACGTTGGAATGATGTAGCACGCACCAAGTGTGTAGTGAAGTGGCTGAGGTGAGTGCACTGACGAGAAGAGGCAGATGGACAACGGGGTGCACGCGGGCAGCCAACTGCCAGCTGGTATTGCTCCGAACCACATTTTCACGGACATAGAGCTGCAACCTGCTCGTCGCGAAGCGCTGCCGTCTCTATCAGTACCACGGGTCAGCCAGCCATGCCCAGGCGGTATGCCGAAGTCGGCACTTTCATGGCTGGTGGGACCGGGTCGTGAAGGCCTCCGGGAAGGCCGGCTCCTGATCTGCAGCAGTCCACTCGCCAAGGGAATGAGATGACGTGTACCCTATTTATTGCTGCACTGCGATCTTCGATGGCGTAAGGACTGCCGCGCCACGTTGACACGTCATTGAAGTAGCCTCGGCAGTACAGTTGATATGCGGAACGGACTGAACAGGGCGCACGCCCGGGGTGTCCGCAATTGCAACGGGTCTATCTCACGTGTTGGGTGCCCACGCGAGCATCTCTTTCCCGCGCTCTCCCCTACTCGTTTCTTTTTCCAACCGCTTGTTGTCCCGCGAGCCGTCGCCGTAGCTGACACCGTCGCTGCTACCTGTCAGCTCCTGCCCGACTGCTCCTGTTCCATGGTAGACCTGCACGGCGCACTTTTCTTTTCATGAGCCGGGGTCCTCCCGCTACAACCGCCTGCGGGAGCTGCGGGTCTTGTTTTCTTGGCAGTGCCGATATGCTTCTGTGTGGACGCACATTACTGTGTTCCCTCTGTGGCGTCCTTGGACTTATGTGCTCCTGCCTCTTCACATCGTACGCGGTCGTGTTGGGTCACTCAAAGCAGGGCATCGTGGTCTCTTTTGCTCTCAGGTTGCCGCGCTTTGGAATTTCTCATGGTTCACAGACAGGTCAACAACCGAAGCGTCGTCCGAGAGGCGCTGCGGTTTGAGTAGTTCCACCCGACTCGGAGCCCGCGCGCCATTGCCGTCGCTTTCGGAAATGCGTGCCGGTACGTCGCCGTGCTGTCACTCGCTGTGTGTGTCATCCACAATCTGTCGGACGCGGTCGACATTACGCGTCGCCTGGTGGCGGTTGAGCATCAAAGCGTGCTAGCTACGCGATGCTTTCCTACCCATAGGGATGCTCTATGCTGGCTCCCAAACCCCGTGCACACTGAGGCGGTGGCGACTGCCGCCGTACTCGCTGAGCGGGCCGAGACCATCTCCTTTGACGGCAGCGTCGCCCGCATCGCGGTGGTGACACAATCTTCCTCCTGCTCTTTTGGCACCGACGCGGTTGGTGTGGCGTCGGCGCTGGCCATGGTGCGAGACCCGGCCCTCGGTGCCTGCATCTTGCACGGTTTTCCCGCTGCGGCGCTTGCCTGGCGGTGGCTCGCCAGCGACGCTGGACGCAATTTTCTTGACGTCATCCGGTGGCCGGTGGAGGACGATGCGTCTCTTGCCACTCCCGCCCGCGAGTCGCTGTGCTCGTCCCGCCTCGGTTCTCCCGCAAGGCTCCTGTCCGCGCGCTCAACTGCATGTGCCGCCCCTGCCCCCAATAAGGCGGCTGGTGCCATCAAGGAGCCGCTGGCCAAGCCGCGTATGCCGGAAGTTGATATTATAAACAGCTCCTGTGTGTCATGGGGCAGGGAGTTGGATGGTGGCGAATTATCGCCTGAGGCAGTGCGGGATTTCTTGCTTGGCAAGCGCGTCATGGCCCCCGGTGGCACCGTCGCGCTGGCAAGCACATTACCCCCGGCATTGCGCGAGCTCGGAGCGTGCACGATTTCGGTGCCATCTCCCGAGCGGCGTGTGGCCACGGAAAGGCCCATCGCAGGGCTGGACTTGACCGGCGGCAGCCCAGTCAAGCGTCGGCGGCTGCCAGTGGTCACGCAAGAAGCCCCTTCGTGGCCGGCCAGCTCGCGTTCGACGAGCGCCAGTGCGCCTCGGTCGTACTGGACAGCCTCTGACGCAAGCGACCTGCTTTATGCCGCCAGTCACATGGTAACGCCTACAGCGCGTGCTTACTTCGGGCAGCGACCTACCCTGCCTGCGGCCGATCCTGCTGGCCGAATGCAGCAGCATGGCCGACACGGGCCGAGCACCCGTCGCGCTGGTGGTCGGGCTGGATTACGGCGTGCTTCCACACGCTGTGGAGACGACCGCGTCAAGGGCTCCTTGCTTTCTCCCGACGGCATTGGGCCGATTGGCCTTCTCGTTGGCGGCGGGAGGTGGGACGAAGTTTGCGAGCAGCTCTTTGTGCGAGTGAATAGCGCTTGCATCTCTGGGGGACCTGGTTCCGGCAAGTTCACCCTTCTGCGGCGCCTCCAAGTCTTCTCGCGGCAACGTTACCCGGAAAAGGGGGATGTTGTGGTGCTTGCCCCAACTGGTACGGCGGCCAAGACGGCCGACGGCATGACGTACCACTCGTTCTTGGGGTTTGTGCGGGACTACTACCGGGTGCGGCTCGATTCGAATGTTGAAGCTGCCCGCCTAGTGCGCACGGACCGGATCCACCCCATCACGACACGGTTGGGCCGAGTCCGCGCCGTGATTTTGGATGAGGTTCCTCTCGTCGGGGCAGACAAGCTGGGAATTATGCACGAGCTCCTCTGCCAGTCGCGGTCTGTCTCTGCCTGCCCCTGCGTATGGTTTGCCTTCTGGGACTTCCTGCATCTGGGCCCTGTCAAAGGCGCAATGGTCTGCACAGGCCTGTGCTGGCGCCAGTTGTTTGGCGGCTCCTTCCTGGACCTACCCGGCTCCTTTTGGCATAGTGACCCGGGCTCCATCCGCGCCGTCCGTAACGCGCGCGCTGGCAAAAGCTCCGACGCAGTCCAGGCGTTGGTGAAAGAGTGCTGGATCGACGGCTCCAAGTACGAGAGCATGAAGAACAAAGTCCTCCACCTGATGCCTCATCACAAGGGGGTCTTGGCGCACAACCGTGCCTGCCTACAGCGCCTCACGTCCGGTACCCATCCGGCTCTGTTTTCAGCGGTGGACGACGTTGAGGCAAACCCCGACCGGGACACCTCGCTTCCCAGACCTGTACTCGCGGCTGTGTCCGAGACGTCATGGAGGGCCGCGCTCGTAGACTGTGTCGCCCCGGCGGCGGTGCCACACTGCGTGCACGCTTGCGTCATCATCAACAACAACCGGCCGAAGGCGATGGGTATTTGCCACGGGAGCGTTGGGTTTATCTCTTCATACACTGACGGCGGCATCCCCATTGTCCGGCTGGTCAACCACAGGCTGCCGTCTGGTGTCGAGCGGGAGAGCGCAGGAGTGCACCATGCGGTTGATGATTGGATTGAAGTTGTTTGCCCTCCTGTCTAGTTCACTGCCCGCATCCTTGCTGACCCTGGCGCTCTTGCTGTGCGTTTGCAAGTTCCGTTTGTGTTGGGTTGTGCTACAACCATCCACATGTCCCAAAGCTTGAGTATCTCTTGTGCGGTCCTGGACTTGGCCCATTGTTTTGAGGCGGGCATGGTGCAAAGGGCCTTGAGCCGGGTGCCTTCCAAGAGTGGGTTGCACATCAAGTCTTTTGTGGCGTCTCGCTCGCGAGCCGACCAAGCTGCTCTGAGTATAGAGAGTGGTGCCGGCTGTAGGTCACAGAGAGTCTCTGGAAGAAACAGATACTACTCCTTTAATCGCTATGGGGACAGGAAATGCTCTCCTTGTCGCCGCGGTTGACCATCAGAGCGCACTGGGGTCGGCCGAACGTGATGAGCTTGAGCGTCTGTCAGGTTAACCGCCATGGCTTTGCTGCACCTCCTCGACAGTTCTTTTGCGACCCCACCCCCCCCCCCCCCTCTGTCTCAATGGATTGATCAGGCAAGCTGAAAGACGTAAGAGATACGGTAGGCAGTGCTGCAGTGAATGCTGAAGAAGAAACCCCAGCGCCAACAACCACATTGGGTACGTCACGCATCCACGCTCTAGCCACATCACTCGGTTGACTTGCACCTGCAGATGAGACAGCATGCCCCGCGAGGGCGCCTTGGCCGGCTCCTTCCACGAGGGCTAGGGAAGGTGGGACTCCCCAGCCGGTGCTTCTCCACTACCACATTGAGCACCGTCACGCGCAGGAGTGACCACAGGGGCAGCCTGCTGTCCAGTGCTTGCAGAGACCTTCCGCTGTCGGGGAGCGCGCGCCTTCTTGGCGCCGTTGGGTGGCTTCTGAGGCTCGGTGGACGAGGCGCCGCCCCGTACGACAGTCGTACCGTCATTCGGACCACCAGACGGATCCTCTTCTGCAGCAAAATCTCGGGGAGGATGGCGTCCCCGCGTTGCCACCGGCCACCGCATCGCCCCGTGAGAGCCTTGCATGGTCGATGCAGGTGCGCGCGCCGCCGCCGAGCCTGCGGGGGCTGTGGATTCGGTTGCCGCGGAAGCAGTGCGGCCGGTCGGAGGTCGACCAGTACGAGGACGCGGCTTTTCCATGAGCATTTTCTTCCGCTGTTCCCGACATCTGGTCGCCTCCTTGCTTTTGTCGGCTGCCACATCGGACTCCATCGCGGCATACTCCACATCGAGGTCTTGTGGGAGATAAGCTTGTAGCGCGGGCACGTAAAAAGATGGGGCTGCCGGGGCAGCCGGACCACCACCAGTAGAAGTCGAGCGGGCATGCTGATCCGAGCCGCGAGTAGATGAAGACGGCCGCAGCCCGGCGGTGTAGAACTCATGTCGGGATGCCATTGTCAAAGGCGCGTTCTTATTGACGTCGGACCGCCCGGCAAAGGCCAAGTCGGTCAGGATAGGCCCGAAGCCCTCCTGTTTTGGCACCATCAGCAACAGGCAGGCGACGACGACCGTCAACTTCATTGGCGCCTTGCCGCTGACGGGCTGCACGCACTCGACGGTGAGCAGCTCGTTCTTCTTGAAAAAGCGAGATGTCTTGACGCTCAAGTCCTCCAGCGCGCTGTTGGTGCCGATCATGTTAACGAGAATGGCCCACCGGGAGGATGCTGCCAGGCGCTTGCGGTTGAGCAAAAACGCTAGCGTACCGTCCTGGGGTCTGGTGCTGCCCAGACGTTGCGGGGCTTTCCAATGAGGCCAACAGGCGCGACACATGCGCCAGATCGCGTCCGCTCCCGCCTGGCGCCGGTTGATTTAGTGGTACCGGCAGGAGAAAGCTCCAGCTGGGAGCGCTCCAGGAAAAGAAGTCCATCAATGAGCAGCTTGCGCAAGACGTCCTTTCCGTCAGGCTTGTCCATAACCGTCCGCAGAACCGAGACGACCACCTTGACGGCGGATGCGGAGAGGTGTACGGTGGGCTGCTCTTCAAACATGGCCTACGGCGGGATGGTCCAGCTGTCGCCGTCGTCAACAACCTCCGTGTTGTCCACATCGGCCGCGGAACCGGCACCTGCTGCCTCGTGGATGCTGGACGAGTCGGCGTCATTGGCGTCGTCGCCGGTGCCGGCACTGCCGGAGTCACCGGATCGTCGAGCGTCTCCGGCGACCCCGGAGGACCCGGGCGCAAGAATCATACTGGACACGACCATGCGCCAGTCCATTAGCAGAAACGACGCGGCCTTCCATAGTCACTTGCTGCTCACCATCGTCACCACCCCCGTCCATCTTTCAAGGCCCCAGCTCCACACGACGGGCAGCGGCCGCCGGGTCGTTGGTCGTTGTCGACACAACAGCCCAGTCACGTGGCAAAGCGCCTGCTGCAGGGGCCACCTGCTAGTTCGAAGCCGGCTGGGACTTGCGCAGCAACAAAGCATTGGCCTCGGCCAGCGCGTCCGCTTCGAGATGGCGGTAGGCAAAGGCGAGGCTGAGGTTGCAGATGCGCTCGGGGCTTCTGGCATCCGTGAAGAAACCCAGCCGGTCGACCACCCGGATCCAGCGATGGGTCGGCGCTTCTTGCGGGTTTGTCGACACGACCATTCGGCTGACGGCACAATGGAGCGCGGTGCCGTAGGGCGCGAGGTGGAGATCCAGCTTGGAGGCCGCGTCGTACAGGTTGCGCAAAAACAAGAAAAGGAAGGTCATGTTCTTTTACTCCGTGATGCCAAGATGCTAAAAGAACTGCACGTACAGCCGCCGCTCCGCCGCGTTGGTGCCCGGATCCACAGCGTTGGTGCTCGGCTCCATGACAGTTTTTCGAGCACAGGTGAACAGCAGCACAACGAGAGCAACATACAAAAGAAAAGGCAACTGAAAATGAAGCAGGAGCGTGAGAAATAGAACGAGGCAGCAACAAGAATGTGCACCGAAAAAAAACGAGGTGGCGCTCCCCGTACCCCGCACGCAGAAAAGCCATGCGAAAGTACAGCCCTGCAACAGTCTCTTGTCCAATCCACCGTCACCACCACAATGTCCCAACCCCCCCCCCACGAAATCGCCAGTACCGCGTAGGGAGCCCACAGCCGAGGCAAACGAGGGCGTTACCGGCAAGCAACCGAGCCCGCTACCAAGACCGCCGCGACACCGCTTTCGTCGGGCACGAAGAGCCCAGTAGCAGGACTACCCGGCAGCAACGCAGTGCAAGACATAGAAATCCGCCCGCGTGGCCCGGTCATGCTCGCTGTCGGGACGTCATGCACCAACCGACGTGGCGCCCAAGGGCGCCGCAAGACCGTTAATCGGCGGCCGCCAAGGAGCGCGCGCAAAGCGCCGGGGCCCCAATATCATGGAGCCCATCCTTGTCAATGATGTGGCGGCCGCCAATCCATGGCCATCACAGGCAGCTGACTAAATTTCGCGATGGATTCCGGTCCATAATTGAACCACGGTCCAATTAAGCACCCGCCCTTCCCCCCCCTCAAGG
>Ga0209187_1001916_pt1 | contig 21771 bp, 16 predicted proteins | sample BantaG_FD_187430 | JGI IMG/M metagenome (GOLD analysis project Ga0209187, IMG submission 187430) | Marine algal microbial communities from Bantry Bay, Ireland - BantryBay_4 metaG (SPAdes) (version 2) | ecosystem: Host-associated > Algae > Red algae > Unclassified | place: Bantry Bay, Ireland...
GGAGGTCACCGGCATGTCGGAACGACTGATAAAAGAGTACATCAACATCATCCAATCCATAGAAAATCATGAAAACGAAAACGACATCCCAGACCGCTGATTGCCATATGGCGTTATCTTCGGAGCTACTGGGTTGGTTGGCATCGTGAACCCCGGGCCAAGGCCCGGGGCTAAGTGCCTGCACCGCTTCGCGGTTTGAAAGCATGACGCTCGCGTTGGTACGTTAAAGCCTTCTTGGTTTACGTTGTCCAGCGAGCAGCTCCGAAGTGCCTGCACCGCTTCACCGCTTCGCGGCTTGAAAGCATGACGCTCGCGTTGGTTCGATAAAGCCTTCATGGTTTACGTTGTCCAGCGAGTAGCTCCGAAGTGCCTGCACCGCTTCGCGGTTTGAACGCATGCCGCTCGGCCCCCCCAACCAAAAACTGGGGTTCCCAGCCGGGATCACCGCAAAAAATTCGAGGCTCAACAACATGACTGTGAATCCCACAAGGGCGCAAAAAAAGAGATCATAAACCCCGAAAATTTCTTCCTCGGTTTTTCATCCGTCTGATAGACTTTCGCTGTGAGTATTACCATTCAAGGCCAAGAAATTCCTCCCGAAGCCATCGGGATGGTTGCGATTTTAGCCGCGATCATTTGCCTCTTCTGGTCCGCCCGATCCAATCGGAAACGCCGCTTGATGAGCGATCTCCCAACCTCAAAAACCACGGGCGTTTTCATTGGCTTCAACGAACTCAAGGGCACAGCTGAGGTCGACTATCCCATTCGTTCCTACCTAGCCGAGACTCCTAGCGTTTATTACAGCTACTCCATCGGTGAGCACTGGTCAAAGTGGGTCACCGAGTATTACACGGATAGTAAAGGCAAGCGGCGCTCCCGGCGAGTTCGTAAAAGCGGGGTGACCACGGTTCAATCCGACAACGACATGTGTGATTTCTTTCTTCGAGATAACGTGGGCCAAATCCTCATTCATCCGGACGGAGCCGATATTGAACCGAAGGTGGTTTTCTCCCGAACCGTCGGCCGTAGAAGCCCACTGTATTACGGCAAAGGGCCGCGTAGATCGGTGATGCATTCTGACCACCGCCGCACCTTCACGGAATACGCGATTCCAGAGCATGCCATGCTGTATGTGCTTGGCCAAGCTCGTGAACGCGATGACATCGTTGCAGCCGAAATCGCGTTGAGTGATCACGCACCTGACTTTTTAATTTCGACCCGTAGCGAGGAAGAGATCATTCGAGGTAAGAGCATGAGCTTCTGGCTGACGGGGATCGCAGGCTTTGGCTTCGCGGGCCTCGGAGGGCACATGCTCTCGCAAGGCATGATCGAAGCCGTGGTTGGAGCCGTCGTACTCAATGGCGTCCTGCTTTTCTTCTCTTGGTTTATCACCGTGTTTAATAGCATCGCGGGCCTGAAAAATCGGGTGGAACAAGCCCACTCCTTGGTCGATGTGCAACTCAAACGTCGGCATGACCTCATTCCCAACCTGACGCGCGTTATAAACGAACAAGCCCAACATGAAGCGATTGTGCAAACCAGCTTGGCCGAAATTCGTGCCCGCAATGGCGCCTCCGAGTACCGAGCCTGTAAGTTCGAAATTCTCGCCTTGGCGGAAGCCTACCCTGATCTAAAAAGTAGCGAGAACTTCATGCAACTCAGCCAAGAAATTATTGATACCGAAGACCGAATCGCGCTAGCTCGTAACTACTACAACGAGATGGTTTCGTTTTATAATACCCGCTTGGAGACGGTGCCTGACGGCTGGATATCTGGCATGGTTGGCATGCGTCCTGCCCCGTTCTTAGAGTTCGAAAACTAAGCCAAAGTTAAAGCCGGATATAATCGGCTGGGTCCGCTTTCAAAATCAGGCGAGTTCCTTGGCGTTCAACCTCACCCGTGACTTCGATGCCCTCAGCGACCATGCCGAGCACCTTGTCATTAACCGCTTCACCTTCTTCGCCCACCAAGAATAGATAGACCGCGTGGTCAAGCGAATCACGCACGATCAAGACCGGAGGAACCCCACCCCGAATACACTGAATCGCACACGCGCGATGGGTCTTCAAATTTCCTGGACGCATCACCCCGAGGTAACATTTGCTATCAACAATTTCGCCTTGGAAGGTATGCAGCCCTAAACTTTCTGATGGAGGGAGGGATTCTTGGCTTAGCACTTCGACGGAGGCTTCATCGATTTCGATCGCGGTTTGCTGGTCGCGATAAATCAAGCTGCCCTTGAGTTTCACACGCTTTCCATGCAGGGCGCGATCCCCTTTGAAGGCCCCGAACTTCCGGGGATTCACCAAGAGGTAACTCGAAAACCCGCTTACCTTTGAGCTCGTGTCGACCTGTCCTGGGCGTTCGACGAGGAGGGTGGGTACGGGGTCTAAACTGAGCAGACCTTCGAAGTCTCGCTGCGTACCAAACTCGAACCGTCCATCGCCGCTACCTTTGGAACAAAGAAGAATTAACAGCCCGATCACGGTGGCATAAAAGAACAAATGCCGAATCCGCTTGCGAACAAAGCGAGAGAGGTGCGGTCCATTTTGCGCACGATACCCAACGTAAAACTCTTTAAACTGTTCCTCACGAGCCATGGCTAGCTACCCTCCTCTTCCGGTAAAATCATCGCAGGTGGCACATAGGTTCCAGCCGGGTTTGGATATGGGTTAACCTGGATTTCTTGGTCTACGATTCGCACTGTAAAGGTAGGGACAGACTCCTCAAACGGAGGCGGCGCCGCACCAGTGGCAGGATCGTATTGGAAGCCATGCCAGGGACAGGTAACCAAACCATCGATGATTCGCCCTTCGCCCAAGGGGCCGTTTTGATGGCAACAGACATTCGAAATGGCGCTGACTTTTCCATCGTAGCGGAACACCGCAATGCGCTCTCCACCCGCCAAAATGATCGTGCCACGATTCTCTTCGAGATCTTTTACGCGGCAGGCGATAACAAAGCCATCTTCGGCGGGCTCCGCCTCGAGCATCATATCGATGACCATTTCTTTTTGTCCGGCCGAAATATGAATGCCGATAATCAAGAGGCCGCCAAGCGCGGTCATCCCCGCGATGACGGCACTGCTCTCAGACTGTAACCAGCCAAACATCACGTGAGCAAAAAGCGCGGCGTAGGCAAGGTACACCAGCATGTGAAGCGCCTTCCAAATTGGAGGGCTTAGTACCGACAACCAGAAGTCATGGCTCGTAGCGGCCATCATAAAGAGGATGAATAATCCAATGACGCCCAAAGGCTGGAACGGGAAGTTCGCCATGCTACTGAAGTCGCTCTCGGTGGTGAAAATACTCACAATCGGATTCAGACTGCCACCAGAATGATATTGGATGACCACCAAGAGGGCATGGATCAAGCCCGTGAAGAAGGTGATTACCCCGAGATGCCGCCGGTTGTACAAAAAGGTGAGATACCGGCGATCGAGGCGCGCCAGAGGACCGATGCCGAGGACGATATGAAGCAAGACAAAGGCCGCGGTTCCGAAGGCCCGTATCATCACTGTCATCTCATCCGAGTTGCGATCGATGATAAAACTGCCGATGATAAACACCGCGAGATAAAGCCCGAGTCCGGCGAGAACGTACAAGTCGTATAGTCGCTTTTGCCGATTCCATCCAATAAACTGGTATGCACCACTCATGATTATTTAAACGTAATGGTGATGCTTCCTTGGTCGAGCAGCTCATGCCGCGCCAAAGAATAGAGAAGAAGGGAGCCGAGCGGTGAGCTTGCTTGCGTCCCACTGAGATGGCGTTGGAAATGCTTCGCCACACCCTGAGGAAATTCAAATTGCTGACTCCGATTTAAAGGCATCGCCCCCAATAATACCGCATCGCTTGGCAAGCTATCCTGCGATTCCAGAGAAGGCGTAAAGTACATTAGGACGTCGGGAGCTGGAACATTGTCCTCACCCGGATATACATCGATGGTGAGGCGGATCGTCGCGTCGTCAGTACGGATCACCCAACGCGCATCCGTGCGTTCCCAACTTGAGGCACCATCATATAATATTTGGCTGAGACGGACCCGCTGTTCAATAAAGGTTGAGGGCACGCTGTTTTTAATTTGGCTACGGCCCGCAATGCCAGCAGCAAAAATGAGCGGGAGAAGAACGGCGAGAATCCAGAACAAACGCCGATGTTGCAGCCGAAGTTGGCGAATCACAAGTGACACTCCTTATCGCATACTGCGCAATCTAAACCACAGGCACCATTCGCCATGAGCCGATGCATATCGTAACCAGGAGGCGGGGTATGAGGCCCTTTGACCCAGCGTTTTAGCATGAGCGGCCAAAACAGAACCGAGCCAGGAAAGATCGCGATCCGGAATCCGAGTGAGCCACCCTTGGCACGGGGGTCCACTGCGGTGACACCACGCAAGACAAACACCACGGCAAAAAGAATGCCGAGGATTGTGTATGCACCTAATAAAATGACTACGATACTTCCCATCGTGTTTTTGTCCCTAGAGCGACCACGCTCGTCTTCCCGTGTGAGGGCCTTACATACTGTCAGATGCAGGCAAGGGTCAAGCTAGTCGACCCTGTTGAGGCACAGAAAACTTCCAATTCCTGCGAGCGAGACTGAGCTCGGTTTATTTGCCACCGCGCATGCGCTGAATCATCACCATATCCGCCAGAACCAAGGCAGCCATGGTTTCAACAATCGGTACCGCGCGATTGACGACGCAAGGGTCATGACGGCCCTTCGCCTCTAAGACAGCCTTGTTTCCGGAAAAATCAGCGGTTTGCTGGGCATGGCTAATTGTCGCTGGTGGCTTGAAGGCAATCCGCATGACGATCGATTCGCCATTGGAAATACCGCCTTGAATTCCACCGCTGTGATTGGTCACCGTGCCCAAACGGTCTCCTTTTTGAACAAAGGGGTCATTGTGAACCGAACCGTTCATGCAGACGCCAGAAAAACCGGATCCAATTTCAAAACCTTTGGTGGCAGGGATCGACATCATCGCGTGCGCCAGCACCGCTTCGAGTTTGTCAAAACAAGGCTCGCCCAATCCCACGGGAATGTTGCGGCAAACGCATTGCACGACGCCACCGGTTGAATCCCCTGCGTCCCGTAAATCGGTGACGCGCTGAATCATTTTATCCGCCGCGGCTTGGTCGGGACAGCGCATGATATTGCTGTCGACCGCGTCGCGGGTGATGGTTTCAGGATCGATTCCTTCGGCCTGAATCTCACTAACCTGCGTGACGTAGGCGATGATCTCGGTGCCAAAAGCTTCGCGTAAAACTTTTTCCGCGATGGCGCCAGCGGCTACGCGGCCGATGGTTTCACGGGCACTACTGCGTCCACCGCCACTGGAAGCACGGGTGCCGTACTTCATTTGGTAGGTGAAGTCCGCGTGCGAAGGACGAGGTACTTGACTCATCTCTTTGTAGTCACCGGGGCGCTGATCCTTATTCGGAACAAACAAACTGATGGGGGTGCCGAGGGTCATGCCGTTTTCGACCCCAGATTGAATCGTCACTTGGTCCGCCTCGTTGCGCGGGGTGCTGACTGCGGATTGTCCGGGCCGGCGCCGCGTGAGCTGTGGCTGAATATCCTCTTCCGATAGGGCTAATCCAGCAGGGCAACCATCGAGGATGGCAGTGATCCCTTTGCAGTGAGATTCGCCCGCAGTGGTGACGCGAAAGAGAGTTCCAAAAGTAGAAAATGACATGTTATATTAAACGTTGGTTATAGGTATGTGGCGCCTCACTGCAAAAGATATCTAGAGCAGAAGGTCGCCGGTCGTCACTCACAGAACTCAGGCACTGAGCCCTGCGAGACGTAGAGGTACCCGCTTAAACCGAATTGGAGAAGCAGGATGGATGCATGGGATGCAATAGGTGCATGGGGTGCATGGAATGCTTAAATAGTGCATCCGTTATTTATCGGATGTTAGTTTTTCCAAGAGCTGGGTCATGACCTGCATTTGCTGCGCCATGGCGTCGACCTTGGTGGTGAGATTCCCGATTTCTTTGTCTTTGTCCTGAATGATGGAGTGCAAGCCCTGGATGGCAGCCAGTGCAACCCCGTCGGCATCGACCACAGAGATGTGACGCTCGTCTTCACCTACGCCGAAGGCACTGCTGAAATCTTGAGCGGTTGGGCCCATGTGGCGAACCCCTTCTTGGGTTTTATACTTGTAGTTGTAGATCGGCATGGCGGCCACTTTGGCTACGACATCACGGCCATCGAGCTGACGGAAATCTTCTTTCATATCAACATCGCTCAAGGAGCTAAAGGAACCAGAACCCGGTGCCAAGCTCACACCCGCGTTGTTCAACGGAGAGGAGTAAATCTCTACTCCACCAGAGGCGCGAAGCAAAAACTGGTTTGGCTGGCTGGAGGTCAAATCACGATCGCTTCCATCAGCGATCACTACGGCACCGTCGTGACGGGCTTTGGCGCGGCGGCCAAGTGCGGTGGTGAAGTTTCCGCTAGCTTCATTCATCAGGCCACCAGGGATAGTTGATCCGTAGCCGGTCGCCACGTTGTTTTGTCCGCCACCAATGGCAGAGAAGTTTCCAACACTTTGGTTCTTCGCACCGCCGAGGAGGGTCGAGTATTCGCCACCGCCTTGGTTGGCCAATCCCCCGCCTACGATGACGTGTGAGCCGTCGACAATATTGTCTTCACCACCAACGATGATGGTGTTGTTCCCGCGTGCTTGGTTTCCTAAACCGCCACCGATGACGGAGTAATCTGCCGCAGAGACATTTGGCTTCTGACGTGAACCGCCACCGAGAACGGCGGCTCCAGCCGTTTGTGCGCCAACCCCATTTTCTTCGTGACCGAGGATCGCGCTAGGCGACGTACCTGTGTTGGCCACCCGGATACCCGCGACCGCGAAGTTACCCGCTTGGTCGATGATCATGCGAGGTGCGCCATTGGCGGTAACCGAGAACGTTTCGTTGTAGGAAATTTGTGCGGTGTGAACTGCAGACCAATTGGCTTCTGGGGTTCCAAGACTACCCACTCCATTTTCAGCCGGAGCAATGTTTCCGTTGACGGTCAACTTCTCTTGTGGGTTCGGAGTGTCGATGCCGACATTACCCGTAGCTTGAATGATAAACTGATTGGGGCCAGTAGACGCGATGCCCGCTTCAGAAGAATCACTCCAGACAAATGAGCCATCGTGATTCGCTGCCGCTTTACGTCCGGCTGCGAGGCTGAACAATCCGGCCGCGGTATTTTCGATTCCGCCAGGAACCGTGCTGTAGTCACCGCTCGCGGTATTTTTGAAACCACCTGCGACAACCGATGCAGCACCGTCGGCGCGATTTTCTTGCCCGCCACCCACGGCAGCGGACTGCTTGAGCGCTGAGTTGTTACGTCCGCCTGCGACGGTAGAAGCTGCTCCATCCGCGCTGTTGTTTCCACCACCGGCTACGGTTGAAAAGATACGTGCGGTTTTATTTCCGCTACCCCCACCAATGGTGTTGAAGTCGCCAGCCACTTGATGTGGCTCTTTGGTGCTACCCCCACCTGTGATGGTCGAGCCTTCGATTTGACGATTCAATCGGTTGCCTTCGAAACCCATATTAAGGCTTGGAGTTCCCTGCTGGCCGCTTGGCAAGATTTGAATCGCTGATTGGTTGTTCACCGCAATTTCGAATGGCGAGAAGTCAGTGGTACCCAAACGCATGGTTGGATCGTTCGGATTTTTCGCCGACGCCTTGACGTAGCGTTCCGCGAGAAGATCGTCTGTGATCGAGCCCCGCGCGATGTCGACCGTCGTGATCGAACCGTCTTGTACTTTCGCACCGGTCACTGCGTTGTCCGCAATCTTGGCGCTGGTGATGGCTCCATTGCGAACCGACACATTGTTGACCGGACCTTGAAGCATGCCGCCGAGTTCGGTGTCACGTGTGAGGACGCCACCTTTAATTTTGTCGGGCGAGATGGCCGCGTTTGGCGCGATGTGGCTGTCTAAAATTGCCCCACGAGAAATGTGGTTGGCCGCAATCACTTCGTCTTTTATTTTGAGGTTATTCGCAGGGCCTTCGACTTCACCGATAAAGATATCGAGCAAGGTCAGGGCGCGACCACGAATTTTCTCTGGACCGATGTTCGCCTGCTGGCTGATGGCTTGGTCCGTGAGAGCTTCGAGCTGGAGATGCTCTTGGTTGATCACCCCTTTGCGAAGCTTAACTGCATTCCAAGTGCCTTCCATGTCACCGCCAGCTTGCATGTCGCCAGTGATGACTCCACCGCGAATTTTCTGAGGAGAAATTTGCGCGTTGTTAGCGATCAGCGCATCCGTGATGCTACCCGCTTTAACGTGATCGGCTCCGATGGTGCCTGGCTTGACCCGAAGGTTAGCCGCGGTCCCTGTTACGTCGCCGTTAAAAGCCATGTCAGCCGTAATCGCCACACCTTGAATCTTGGCTGGATCAATTGCTGCATTCGGTGACACCTGTGCATTGGTGAGGCTTTCTGGAACCAAGGCCAATGGATTTACCGAGCCCGCTTTGAGCTGAAGGTTCGAGACCGTTCCGGCAAAGGATCCGCCGAACTGCGTTTTCAGGGTAACTGCGTTACCAGCAACTTTCATGGGATTAATTTTTGCATTGGCTGCGATCGCCGCGTCGGTCACGCTGTTTGGCGCAACTCCGTTGGCGGTAATGCCGGTGAGCTGAGATCCGTCACCAATAAATTTTTGCGCGGCAACATTTCCGCTCACGGTGAGGGCTTCGCTTGGGTTATCGGTACCGATGCCGACGCCGCCTGGCGCATCAATCAAGACCTGGCCAGGTGCGGTGGTTTTCACGGAACGTTCTGGATCACCCGACCACACAAAGCTGTTATCATGCTCGGCGATAGCGGTCGTACCCGCAGCAAAACTAGCGGAGCCGCGGGCGGTGTTTTTTACCCCACCCGGAACAACTGCGTTTTGACCTTCGACCGTGTTGCCACGTCCGCCGCCAATGACCGCGCCGCCGGTGCCTTCTTTAACCCGGTTGTCATCCGCACCACCAATGATGCTTGGGGAATCTGGGTGAGGCATAATGAACAAGGCAGACTTGCCATCTACTTTAATTTCGAAAGGGGCATTGTTGTCCGTGCCAATGTAATCGTCGCCTGGCACAACCTTGTCGTTGCCGCCAACTTTCCACACCCGCATACCGAGCTTCTCAGCCGAGACCGCGCCATTGGCGATCATGTCTGAAGTGATCGCACCCTGCGTGATGGTGATGTTATCGATGGTACCGGAGAGCACGCGACCGCCGATGGCCGTGTCGCGCGTCAGAGCCGTACCGGCAATTTTAGTGGGCGAAATGTTCGCTTTTAAATTGATGTGCTGATCCGTGATCGCACCAGGAGCCACTTCAGCCGCTTGAATCCCAGTAAGCTTCGATCCGTCGCCTGAGAAGGAATCAGCAAAAACGGTCTTGGCTTTTACGTTACCGTTTACCGTCAGTTTTTGATCGGGAAGATCGGTGTCGATGCCAACATTGCCTTGAGCCCGAATGAGGAACTGATTGTTGGCGGTCGATTTGAAGGGTTGGTTTTGCGAGTCAGCAATCACCACAGAACCCGGGTGAACCGCATGCGCTTGCGTACCGGCTGCGATGCTTCCTTTGGCCCCAGCGATATTGCCGATACCACCCAAAACGGCTGAGCTTGCACCCGAGGCCACGTTGCTAGCGCCACCGAGAACAGCGCTGTTATCGCCAGAGGCTTCATTCATCGAGCCACCCGCGATGGTTGCATTTGATCCAGCGGCTTTATTTCCAATACCCCCAGCAATGGTCGAAAGCGCACCGCGCCCTTGATTGAGTCGTCCACCACCGATGGTCGATCCCGCGCCAGATGAAAAATTGTTCAAACCACCGCTGATGGTTCCAACATTGCCTTCGGTATGATTACCAAAACCACCTCCGATGGTGCTGTAGCTATTGTCCGCGCGATTGGAATAACCACCGGCTACGGTTGCGGCAATGTTCAGCGCTTCGTTGTGGCGTCCACCCGCAACCGTGGCGCGTTTGCCATCGGCTACATTTTCTAAACCACCACCAACTGTCGCGTGAGCGCCTGCGGCTGAGTTCCCTTGTCCACCACCAATGGTGACGAAATCCGCCATGGCTTTGTTTGGAAGTTGTTGATCACCACCCCCGCTGATGACGACGCCGTTGGCGCCTTCAGCCACCGTGTTATTTTCGTTACCCGCGACAATCGATGGGCTGACCGCTTCTGGTATGATGCGCATCGCCTGACGTCCGTCGACCCGAATATCGAGAGGAGAGCGATCGCTGGTTCCGAGGTAGCTCAACTGACCCGGAATGGATTTGTTTCCACCCGTGCTCCAGCCTGGAGATGTCAGTTTTTCAGGGCTAATCGACCCATCTAAAATTTTGTCACCGCTAACCGATCCCGGTGCGAGTTTGTCACCCGTGATCGCGCCTGAACCAACGTGTTGCGCGAAGACCGAAGAGGGCCCCATCATGTCACTCGTGATCGCCTGCTCCATAACGCTTCCAGCGATGAGCGCATAGGGGACGGTGACGAGCCGCTCGCGTGGCTCAAAAGTCACTCCGTTTGCTGTCACTTCGAGGTAGGCTTCACCCGTTGAAAGGGCCTTGGTTAGATCCCCTTTGGTGGTGTTATCACCGAGGTAGGTAGAGTAAATTCCTTCGACAACTTTTACTCGGTTTACATCTTCGTAAAGAAAATCGCCGCCGCTTACGCTGTTGTAAATTCGAAGAATCAACTCAACTTCGCCGTCTAGCAATTCCGAACCATTAAACAAACGTCCCTGACAGTTAATGTACAAGGGAACCTCTGCTTGTGCAGAGGTTGTGGCCAGATTGATTGTCAGAACGGGTAGCAGACAAAAGCATGCCGCCATGAAAATGGATGTTATCGTTTTCATCATCTTAAACTCCTGAAAACCGACGCACAGCATACCGGTGCCATGGTCAATTCCTACGTCATTATATTTGCCTAAGCGGCTATCACCGCGTCTAGGCAAAGTCAATCGTCCGAGATTCAAGCAAAGCGGCCAATTCAGCGGATAACCTGTTGATAACTTACAATTTTGGCTTTTTGCGGAGCCGGAGGGCGCAATGCGGTTGGATTCTTTACCCGAATATTTCAGGAAACTGATTCTGGCACAGTCAGGAATGAACCGCAAAGAGGTGGCATTTAGTAACCATGGACGCGAATCAACGGATTGATATACATGGCCGAGAGATTTTCATGAAAGATGCGGATGAACGATTAACTCAACGAATCGCATCCAGAATCACAAATTTTTCATTACTCGCGATGACTTCGTGATTGCCGAAAATTTTCGTCAACTTGGCGTGGTATTGCAGATGCCGGTTTCCGACCATACGCAAACGCCCACCTTTACGGAGTACCCGGTAGGAATGCGTCAGCATGCGCCACGCCACGTGATCGCCCCGAACATTCCCTTGGTGAAAAGGTGGGTTGCATAAAATCACATCCAAGGGCTTGTCAAAATAGGTCATGCAATCGTTCCAGTGAAACTGTACTGGAACATCTGGAATCTGCGCCTTGGCATTGAGCCGCGCCGACTCAATCGCCATATAAGACTCATCAAAGAAGTGCATCACTTCGGGGCCGTGTCGGCGAGCCGCTTCAATCCCGAGCAGCCCATTACCACAACCGAGATCCGCTACCCGTTCATCGGAATGAAGCCGCGGCAAATGATCGAGCATAAAGGCAGTACCCATATCCAGTTGGCGACTGCAAAAGACATTCGCGTGCTGCATGTATGGATACGGGAGCGCGTCGCTCTCTAAGGTGATCGGATACGGCGAGGTTGAGGTCGGCAAGCGCTCCTCACCTACGGAACCAGGTACCGACGCTTCTTCTCCTGCGAGGTTAGAAGCCGATTGCCCCGTCGCGACAAAACGCTTGGCGCGAGCCGCCTCATGCGCCTCGCTTAGTTTAGCAGCGGCTTGACCAATCTCGGTGTCGCCTAATTTACAGAAAATCAGACGCGCCTTCTTTTCCGCCAACGATGTCGTGGTCGGTCCGATAATGGTTTCGAACAGCTCAAGCGTCGAGGTGTGGATAAACTTGGACATGCCTGCGCCAATAATCACCGTCGCAGGATGTACGTGCCGACGGATGCGATGCAGAAAATCTTCGAGGTAGCTCTGGTTGAGCGCAACCTTGATCAGGACCAAGTCCACTTTATCAGTTGGGTTCTCCAAACTATGCATCAAGCGACACTGGCTCAGATCGATCCCATTTGCTTCCGCGTTCACCAAGGTGCCAGCATGCGACAAATGCGAATCCGAACTGAAGGACGGGTTCTCAGACGCGAAGGAAAGAGTCAGCGCACCAAAGTTATCATTAAAAATTAGCATCCGCTTATGCGACGCAAGGCCCTGCTCACGCACGTGGCGTACCAAGAATTCGTCTGCCGCATCCCAGGCCCGGAGGTTTTCACGGGCTACATAAGGATAACGTTTCAGATTTAACGGCTGTTCGCCGGCATTAAAGATGACTTCAGTTTGGGACATACCTTGCAGGGTCTAGACCGATCTCCGAGCAAAGGTCTAATCAAATCGACCATGGGTTCGGCCCCCAATGGCGCTTGGCTAGTTGGACGCCAGTTCCTTTCTCAAGTTCAGTTGAAGAACTTGCCATGCCCAGCGTCACCTACGTCACCGGCTTTGAGCAGGGTTCGCTTTACTATTCGCCTACCGACCCGTCGCTAACCTGCAGACGTTCAAACGGAATAAAAAAGAGACTCTTGTTAGAGCCTCTTTTTTTATCCTGCCATAAGGATCAAAACCTCAATGCGCCGCAAGCCAATGCGTGCCTTCGCCCAGCTCGACCCGAATCGGAATGCTCAGCTTGAGCGCCTCGACCATACAGGCCTCGATCTTCGGTTTCAGTTCAGCCATTTCAGAGTCCTTCACATCGAACACCAATTCATCGTGCACCTGCAGGAGCATACGGCTTTCGTAGCCGCCCTCTTCGAGCATCGCCTGACACCGGTTCATCGCAATCTTGATCATGTCAGCTGCCGTCCCTTGGATCGGTGAGTTGATCGCGACCCGCTTGCCTTGATTCCGAATCGTGTGGCTCCGCGAATTCACCTCTTGGATGTAGCGACGACGTCCGCTCAATGTTTCCACGTAGCCGGTCTTTTCGCAGCTGGCGATGGTGTCTTCCATAAAGTCTTTGATGCGCGGGAACTGCTTAAAGTACGCCGCGATGATACCCGCTGCTTCCTTGCGAGGAATCCCGAGACGCTGCGAAAGCCCAAAGGCAGAGATCCCATACATGATCCCGAAGTTGACCATTTTGGCTTTGCCCCGCATCTCGCGCGTGACCTCTTCCAACTTAACCTCAAACACTTTTGCCGCCGTCGCGGTGTGAATATCGAGATCCGCTTCGAAGGCTTCACGCATGCCAGGATCGCCACTCATCTCCGCCATGATCCGCAATTCGATCTGCGAATAATCGGCCGCAACCAAGGTCCAGCCTTTGCCCCGACGCGTGAAGGCACGACGAATTTCTTGGCCCTGCTCAGAACGAATGGGAATGTTTTGTAGATTCGGATTATTCGAAGACAGGCGACCCGTAGCCGCTCCGGTCTGCATGTAAGTGGTGTGGACCCGGTCCGTTTTTTCGTGCACGCACTTCGGCAAGGCATCCACATAGGTCGACTTCAGCTTCGACGCACTTCGGTATTCCAAGAGACGGGACACCACGGGATGCGCCCCCGCCAAACCTTGGAGAACGGGCTCGCTCGTTGCATAATTACCTGTTTTGGTTCTCTTCGGCTTATCGACCAAATTCAACTTTTCATACAGCACCTCGCCGAGCTGCTTCGGCGAGTTGAGGTTAAATTCCTCGCCCGCGAGTTCGTAAACTTCTTTTTCCAAACCATCGATCTGCTGAGCAAGTTTCTCTGAGAATTCCGCCAAGGCGGCAGAATCCAACGTGATCCCTTCCATCTCCATGGCGCAGAGGGTATGAATCAACGGCATCTCAATATTGTAAAACACCTCTTTTTGCCCGCGCTCGTCCAAAACCGGAGCCAACTTTTCGAACAGCTGCCAGGTAATGTCCGCGTCTTCCGCAGCATACTCCGCCACCGTCTCAAGCTTCACATCCCGCATGCTGATCTGACTCGATTTTTTTTCTCCAATCAAGGCACTGATCGGAATCGGCGAGTAGCCAAAATAGATTTCCGCTAAGTCATCCATTTTCCGGCCGCGGCCTTCTGGGTCGACGATAAACTGCGCGATCAAGGTGTCGAACATCGGTTGCGCCACTGCCACGCCTTTGGCCTGCAGGACGCTCGCATCGAACTTTAAGTTGTGCCCCACCTTGGTCTGCTTCGAATTTAACAGCCCAGAAAACTCGGCCAAGATTGCCGCCTCATCCGCGGGGTCTTCGATGGCCACATAGGCTCCGGTATGCGCTGCATTCGAAAAGGCGATGCCAATGATTCCACAGGTAAAGGGATCCAAACCATCGGTTTCTAAATCGAAGCAATAGCTTTCGCCCTTGGCCATGTCGTTGATCAAGGCGGCCCGTGCATCTGCATCCCGCACCAAGTCATAGCTATGCTCGACATCCTTAATTGTCTTGAGCTTGCGGCGCTCTACCTTTTCCGCGCGATCGGCTTCGGCCTCTTCGGCTCCCACTTCGACTTTTACCGTATTGCTCTCGAACAAGTCGAGTTGGCCCATGCGTGGAACCGCTTTAAATTCTTTGCCGAACAACCGCTTGCCGAGCGAATTAAACTCAAACTCATCAAACAGCTTTTTCACCATCGGCTCGTCCATTTCTTGGACCTTCAAATCATCGAGACTTTCCTTTACCGGAACCTCGGTACAAATCGTCACCAAGTGTTTGTAGAGCAAGGCCTGCTCTTTATTGGCTTCAACATTTTCCTTCTGCTTGCCCTTCAGGTCGTCCGTGTTTTCCAACAACTTTTCGATGCTACCATAGATATCGATTAGTTTTTTCGCGGTCTTTTCACCGATGCCAGGAATTCCTGGAATGTTGTCCGAACTATCACCCCAGAGCCCAAGTATATCGACAACCTGGCTCGGGTGCTTGACGCCCCACTGCTCACACACCGCTTCACCATTAAGCTCTTCTAGCGCGCTGCCTTGCCGACCCGGTTTGTGAATGAAAATGTTCTCCGTCACCAACTGAGCAAAATCTTTATCCGGCGTCACCATGTAGACATCCATGCCCGCCTTCTCGCCTAAGATCGCAAAGGTGCCGATGACATCATCCGCCTCATAACCCGGATACTCGAGAATCGGAATATTCATCGCTCCGGCCACGGCTTTGACCCGAGGAATGGAATCTAGAATATCCTCTGGCGCGGCATCCCGCTGCGCCTTGTACTCGGGGAACTCTGTATGCCGAAAGGTTGGATCGTGCGTATCAAAGGCGATGGCCAAATGCGTTGGGTCCCCCTTCTTTTTGATCTCAAGCAAGGTGTTGATAAATCCAAATAACCCCGAGGTATTGATGCCATCCGAGGTGATAATGGGGCTACGAATGAGCCCGAAATACGCGCGGTATAACAGAGCCATTCCATCCAATAAATAGAGCCGATCCTTCATGACTCTGGAATACGACCCACACGGTTAAAAAGCGAGAAAGAAGCCGATCCGACCCAAATGGTATACAGCTAGGACAGAGGGTTTTCGTCTACCCCACGCCGAGCTCGGGGTTTCAACCCCGAGTCTAGGTGCCCAACCCCTACTTCCACCCCAGCGGGGTGGGCGAAATCGCCTGAATGGTCCACAAAAGGGGGCAATCGGCCTAAGCATCAAGCTCCGAAGGAGCGGAGGCTCTTAGCCCACGAGGCCTGCCTCGGGGTTACGATTCGGCCTGAGCATCATGCTCCGAAGGAGCGGAGGCTCTTAGCCCACGAGGCCTGCCTCGGGGTTGCGATTCGACCAACGCATCATGCTCCGAAGGAGCGGAGGCTCTTAGCCCCCAGGCCTGCCTCGGGGTTGCGATTCGACCAACGCATCATGCTCCGAAGGAGCGGAGGCTCTTAGCCCCCAGGCCTGCCTCGGGGTTGCGATTCGGCCAAAGCATCAAGCTCCGAAGGAGCGCCGGTACCTAGCCCCGAGGCTTGCCTCGGGGTTGCGAATCGGCCAAAAAATCAAGCTCCGAAGGAGCGGAGGCAATTAGCCCCGAGGCTTGCCTCGGGGTTGCGAACCGGCCAACGCATCAAGCTCCGAAGGTGCGTAGGCTCTTAGCCCCGAGGCCTGCCTCGGGGTTGCGATTCGGCCTAAGCATCAAGCTCCGAAGGTGCGTAGGCGCCCGAGCATTCAAATACAAAAAGCCGCAATTTGTACAAGTCTTTCAGACTTGGCCCCGCCTCCTATACCAATCGATGGGCGATGCCCATCGCTACGCTGTTTTCGCCTTTCAGGCGAATAGTTACTTTAGGCCCAGGATATACTGATTCAATACACAGTGCAGCCTCCTTCCGCGCTTCGCTTGTCGGTTGAAGCTGTGCTAAAACGTTACCATGAAGTTTCAGGTAGTCTCTGAAACCCCGCGCTATGCGGCTGGTCGTGGCAGTTATCGCAGCAACAACCAGCTCCAAAAACCAGCTCCAACAACCAGCGCCAACAAACTACTACTTCTTCGTCTTCAACGGCCGCTTCCGTTCGGGAAACATGGTGTGACAAAGCTCGCAACTCAACCCATAGCAAGCTCGCGCCTGACAATATTCGCGGCCATAAAAAATGATCTGCAAATGCAGTTTGTTCCAGCTTTCGATCGGGAACAAGCGCTTGAGATCCTTTTCGGTCTGGGTGACATTCTTCCCATTGGTCAGCTTCCAGCGCTGCGCCAACCGGTGAATATGCGTATCTACCGGAAACATCGGTTCGCCAAAGGCCTGCGACATGACGACCTGCGCCGTCTTATGCCCCACCCCAGGAAAGGTTTCGAGGGTTTCTAAATCCGCCGGCACAATCCCATTGTGATCGTCCACCAACATCTGGGACAAGCCCTGAATCGCCTTCGACTTTTGAGGCGAGAGACCGCAAGGACGAATGATGGCTCGGATCTCTTCCACCGATTTCTTCGCCATCTTGGCTGGGGTATTGGCCATCTTAAATAAAGCTGGGGTCACCGTGTTCACGCGCTCGTCGGTACACTGAGCCGACAGCAGAACTGCGATCAACAAGGTGTACGGGTCCGTGTGATCCAAGGGCGGATCAGTAACCGGATACAACTCTTCGAGCCGCCGTAAAATCAAGTCAACGCGTTCGAGCTTGGTCATGTTCTTCGCCTTCTGCTTCATCGTCTGGACGATCTCCAGCTTGACCGGCCGCTCCGTCAGGATGCACCTCGTCGTCCAACTCAACCCCTTGCAACATCTCTTCCGGAATCCGTGTCCGTCCCGCGTAGCCCGCCTCAACCGGATGATACCACTCGAGTTTTTCTTCGTCACTACGCCAGCACAAAAACACTTCCTCGCCATCGCTCATGAGGCAGGGAAAGTCGACCAAACCGATTTCCATGTTCCAATCCTTATAAAAACAGCCCAGCGCCTCGAGCTCCTGCATGTAGTCCCGCACCTGCTTGATCTCAGCCGACGAAACTTCGACCCCTTCGGCATGCTCCTGCTTCATCTTTTGTCCGAGCGCTAAAATATCACGGACAATACGCTTCACTAAAGGCAGGGTTCGGGTGGCTTCGGCCGGGGTAAAATAGGTGGTAAAATTCACGGGAAAAATTAGGGGGAAACGGGTTCTGGTGCGGGCACATGTACAGGATTTTCGGTAGGTACAGCAGGTTCGACAGGTATAGCAGGTTCGACAGGTACAGCGGCTTCAGCAGGTGCAGCAGGTTGGGTAACCGCCGCGGCCCCACTAGAACGCGGACGTACCGCACGTGGCTCCCGACAGAAAAAGGCCAACTCATCGAAGCCAAACGGCTGCGCCACGGAATAAATGAAGGGATCGAGAACGATGTCGCCCACCAGCACCGAATACCAAGAGCCATGATGCACGTTGATCAGGCTCTTATAAAACGGCTGATTGAAGGTTTCAGGCGTGAAGTACAAGGCGGCCAAATCTGGTATCGCCTGCATGACCTCTTGCTGCAAAGGGTCGACCGAATTCGGAATCCAAACCGATGGTTGATCCGCATACCAGGCCGTAGCCCATGGCGTATCCGTGGCCACCCATTCCTCGGGATCAAGCTGATGCATCATGCTCGCGACCAAAGGTGGATAATAGGTGGGATAAGGAGGATAGGGATTCGGCGGAAGCAGGCGCAAAATCAACGGAGCCGCGGTCGCGATGACCAACACCGCGCCAATCGCGATACGACTGCCTCGGGTCGGAAGCTCTAAGCGCTGAATCAGTAAAAAGTAAAAGGCCGCACCATAAACAATCATCACCGGAAAAAGCAGGACGACCAGGCGTTCTACCGGCTCGCCAAAGATGGCCGAGGCGGGAATCAGAAGAAAGAGCGAAACCAGAACCCCCCAGCGAAAGGAGCGAGCCCATGGCGCGCCAAAGGGGAAGAACATCGCGGCAAAAAACAAACCCGCCGCGAAGCCGGTCATGCCAATTCGACCCAAGACCGAGCCCACCCGATCCGGAAGCTTTTCTTTCATCTTCCATTTTACCTCGAAGGCAACTTTGTCGCGTGGGGTACGTGCGACCGGCGAACGCATAAAGCGATCTTCGGGAAAACTAATCGTCTCTTCCAAGGCGGTAAACGGGGCTAAACCGAAGGGGGTTCCTGCCACCTCCATATTGCGCATCACCCAAGGTGCGGAAGCCGCGAGAGTCAGCACCGCGGTAAGCACCGCAAGCACCCAGCCTTTACGACCGCCGCCCAGCCCAACCGCGACCAACAAACCGGGAACAAACAACCAGGCCGCATAGCGCACATGCACCATGGCAATGCAACCGAGGGTCAATAAAATAAAACCAAGAATCGGCGAGCGATGAATCTCAATCGGCTCCGCATCTGGCGTCGCTGCTTGCAAAATTTTCGGTTCGCAACGGGTCGCAACCAAGGCCGCTCCCACCGAGGCCAAGGCGGTGCAGCAGAGCAACATCATGTCGGAACTTCCCGAAATCGCACTACTCCAAAGTGACTCTACGACAACAAACAAGGTCGTGGCTAAAATCCCGCAGAGCGGACTGAACAAAATCATCCCAAGGAAAAAAACCAACACCGCCGAAATCAGTAAGAAGGCAATGTTGAGCCAGACAATTCGCGTCTCAGCCGGATACCCACCTTCATCCGGACGGGAATCAAAGTCGGCCGGAAATACCTTCAAGACGGTGGCGGAGGCATACGGAAAGCCGGGCGCATGCAAGAGGTCAGGGAAAGCGTTCAGCATGCCATTGGTAGCAATCTGATCTGGAGAAATTTCTTTATAAGCCGCCAAATGCCGCAGATCCGCCGGCCGAACCAAGCGAGTCGTCATCCCCTCGCCCCTCGTGATATTGCGCGCAACCTGCGCATGATCCATCGCTTCCGCCTCAGTAAACCCTTTAAATTGCGTGTGGGTATAGAACCAAGCTGTGCCCAGCGCCAAGCAACAAGCCACCCCAAGATTGATGATAAATCTCCCGAGTCCTTCCTCGATGCTATGGATCACTTTTTGTATGCCGCTCATAGCCGAGCTATTGCCTTTGGTGACGTCAGCGTCAACTCCATTGACGGCATGGAAGGCGGATTGAGCGGGATTTGCACTGCTATTGAAGGGCTATTGAACGAAAAGCGCCGCTGGGTGTCTACGCTTCTTCAAAATTGAACTTAAACCGGTAATCGCAAGAGAGCGTCAAAGGCAGCCTGCAAGGTCGGACCAAAACCAATCAAACCCTCCTCATGCCCGCCCATGACGATCGCCCCTTGCTCGAGTCCACCGCTCGCTTCCCAGACTCGCTGCAGCTCGTAGCCCATCGCGGGCGTGCCATAGGCGGCCTTCGCATCTGTGACCGCACTCGTGTCACTCGCCGCCATGTCCTTCGCCGCCATGCCCTTCGCCCAACGCCTGGCATCATGCGCGTGAATCACAGCCTGCACATCCACTCCAAGACGTTCCGAAATTTGGTAGATTGCAAGATGACTCAAGCTCTCGGACGACGCAGCAACCGGTCCCCGACACGCCAATCGGTTCGCGGCGATATCCACTTCAATAATTTCACAAAAATGCTCGGGGCCAAGCGTGTCGAGATGCCCTGTCTGCGTCCCGCTGATCCAGGTCCGCCCACCGATACGTTGGCTGAGATTCCCAAAGCCAATGTCGTCTGACCCAAGCCCAATCCAACCCGCCGCGAGCGCTCGCTGGCGACAGGCAATCAACTCGGAAAAATCGACGCGCGGATCAACCGAGGCCTTTTCCCAGCGACACTGATATTTGACTACGCCATCGTCAGCCATGCGGCACCTTCCTGACCAACGTCTCGCTCATCAAAGCATGCCTGGGAATTCATAGAAATTTCGTTCATCTCTAGATAGGAAGCTAGCATGTTCGCGGAAGGAATTCCCACCCTTTCTCGTGCCTACCGGCATCAGGTTGATAGCTTCGCGGCAACGGTATTTGAAATTGATTCAAACACCAATGGCATTAAGTTAAGGGGTCCAGCGTATTTTTTTGCGTCATGTGGCATCATGGGAATCGCCGAAGGCCAAGGAGCGGCGGTTTCCAACCGCCGACGGATGAAAACGGTCGAGTTAACAGGAATGAGTCTGAAAAGAACAGGAATGAGTCTGACACCAATGGCACTTAAATAAGCGGTCCAGCGTATTTTCTGCGACACGTGACATTGTGGGAATCGCCGAAGGCCAAGGAGCGGCGGTTTCCAACCGCCGGCGGATGAAAACGGTCGAGTTAACAGGAATGAGTCTGACACCAATGGCACTTAGATAAGCCATCAAATCATTTTTTTGCGACATTTTACGCCGTGGGAATGCGCCCCAAAGTGGGCGGGATATGGTAGCCCGTGTGCAAGGCCGCGAAGCGACCGCAGCGCCGGGTTACGTGCAGGCGTGAGAAGGCAACGAGGGATAAGCCCTGTATTTGAAGAGAAATCGGAGCGAGGCGCAGCACCGCGCCAGCTGGCTAAAACCGTACATTTTTCAGTTAAAAATCGTATTCTGAGCGCGCATCAGTTGACCTCTGCTTTTTTGAAAGGCATCGCCCATATTGGTTTCTATTCCGACCGCGCTTCCAGCGCTTCATATTATTACCCAATGAATTCCGGTGGTTCCCTTCGGTCACCGACCGGCTAATTGCCTTCAAGCCTCCGGCTTTCTTTTCAGGGCAGAGTGAACTCCTTTCCATACAAATCGGCTTATCTAAGTGCCATTGGAGTCTGACACGATTCCGACACCAATGGCACTAAGTTAAGGGGGCCAGCGTATTTTTTTGCGTCATGTGACATCGTGGGAATCGCCGAAGGCCAAGGAGCGGCGGTTTCCAACCGCCGACGGATGAAAACGGTCGAGTTAACAGGAATGAGTCTGACACCAATGGCACTTAGATAAGCGGTCCAGCGTATTTTTTTGCGTCATGTTCCAGCGTGGGAATCCGCCCCGAAGTGGACGGGATAAAGTAGCCCGTGTGCAAGGCCGCGAAGCGGTCGCAGCGCCGGGTTACGTGCAGGCGTTAGAAGGCAACGAGGGATAAGCCCTGTATTTGAAGAGAAATCGGAGCGAGGCGCAGCACCGCGCCAGCTGGCTAAAACCGTACATTTTTCAGTTAAAAATCGTATTCTGAGCGCGCATCAGTTGACCT
>Ga0209187_1001917_pt1 | contig 21717 bp, 13 predicted proteins | sample BantaG_FD_187430 | JGI IMG/M metagenome (GOLD analysis project Ga0209187, IMG submission 187430) | Marine algal microbial communities from Bantry Bay, Ireland - BantryBay_4 metaG (SPAdes) (version 2) | ecosystem: Host-associated > Algae > Red algae > Unclassified | place: Bantry Bay, Ireland...
TTGTTTGGACGTCTTCAATTTATTATTCCTCCTTCTGACTCTGACCGAATGAGATCATCAAATCTTAAACTGGAGTATAACTACTTTTATCAACACCTATTCTTTACAAAACTTCCCACTTTTAGCTAAAATTAATCAACCCGGCAGAAAACCTAAACAGATGCATAAAACACACAAAATCAATCATTTAAAATAACACGCCGTGTTAATAGCCGTGTATACCCGAGTATTATCTGAATAAAAACGGATAAATCAACAAATATTTAACTTGTTTATAGAATGTTGATCTTAATGTAATTTGAGCATAAGATATAAATAAATTTTTAGATATACCAGTACATTAGTGTTAGTTGCATTTCTCCATGTCGTTTTTTAATGATAATTTATTGTTCTTCAAAATTATATTTGCCGAATCGCGGAATCGCTTAAATCGCCAAATCGCCTTTCATTGTTGACATCAAGAAATATATAACAAAGCGGTTTGGCGGTTTAGAAAATAACGAGGGACTTTCAGTAAAAGCTATTTAAAAACATTACTAGTTCGACAACAGCATCTATTCCATCTTTCATTTCCGACAACATTTCCTGTAATCAGCATATATTTAGTCTTCTGGAAATAATACATGCGCTGTATTCAAATTAATAAAATCTATATCAAATATAGCTGCGACATCAACTGACGAATGAGAAACCATCGCCATTAGATCTTTTAAGCCCATACCTCCAACTCCGATATGCGCTGTTCGCAATCTTGTGTTTTTCACCACCTTGCCATTGGCACAAGAAGGTAATGTTGCAGCAGAAGCCAATACAGCACTATTTATTAAAAAATCTCGCCTTTTCAACTTTGTTTCAATTTCAATACTTATTCAAAAACAACATCACTCAAACAATCTACAACTTTCTAATCTTAATATTCTTAAACCAGAGTGGACTATCGTGATCTTGCAGACCTATATATCCTTTCTTGAATGTTCCATATTCAGGATGATCTTTCCACTTGCCCGATGCTTTTCTTTTCTTCCAGTCTTCAGACCAAGGCACAAACTCTAGAAGCTTTTGTCCATTGAGCCAATGTTCTGCATGATCCGCTGTGAATATAATTCTAGATGAATTCCATTCACCTGCAGGCTTAACTATCTTTTTACTATTATCAGGTTTATGCATGGCATAATTAGCTCCTGTCTTTTGCCATTCTTGTAATTTATCTTTATTGATTTCTTCCCACTTTAGATCGTCCAGTAGTTGATATTCTGGTGCGGCATTGGAGATCCAGTATTCTTCATTTACATGATAAAATATCCCGCTGTTACCTCCTTCATCAAGTTTCCATTCTAGATACAATTCAAAATTGTCAAATTCCTCCGCGCCATATACAATATCTTTGCCTCCTTTTCTGTCAGTTTCTAATCCTTTTTCTGTATCGAATGTAAGTAATCCATCTATGATCGCCCATTGAGGTGGTAGTGTTTCCCCTCGAAATGCTCTCCATCCTTCTGTACTTGTACCATCAAAAAGATAGATCCATTCTCCTTTTTCATCAGATGAATTGACTGTCTTTTGGATTTCCTTTACTGTAGTACGTTTGCATCCAAAGCACAAACAAACAACAGACAATGCTATTAATATTCTTTTCATAAATTAGTGTTTCATTTTTGTGAGTGTTTATAATAATAGGCTATAGTTTCTTCAACTGGATATTTCTCCATCTTACTTTGATACCGCCTCAATTGTATTTGTAATGCGATTGTTTCTTTTCTCATGCTCTATTTTCTCTTCATTGATTTGAATCATTTAGTGGCCATTTAGCCATTCAATAACAATATTATCCGCAACTCTTTTTTTTCATTCTATTTAAGTCGCCAATGTTGAGTGTTTTGTGTTTCTCAGGATCGGGTTTGATCAGCAATCATCTATAATATGACTCGTAAATTTCCCCAGTGCTATAGTCGGGAAGAGCTACTTCTACCTGCCATCCCGATACTTTTGTCCCTTTGAATGTAGATAGAAATAACACACCACTGATACCACTTGCTTTTTTCTAAACATCATAAATCAATTCGAAATTATCATAATCCCCAGCCATGGACAGATAACCATATTGTGCATCTGGACCACTCTCGCAGATAAATTCTCCATTTGTAATGTACCATTTCTATGTTCCATGATTGATATAGCCATCAAGTGAGTTGCCACTAAGTAATGAAATAGTTTGATGATTGGGATTTCAATAAATACCAACAAAAAAACAAAAATCGTTATCATAAATCTCTTGTCTTTAAAGAAAGAAATGATAATTCATTCCCAAAATAGTAATGCAAATCTAATCTGCACTATTCTAAGATAATAAAATATATTAACAGTAGTAAAAAAGGTCCCATGGCATAATTATTAGACGACAATTGGATATTCTATTTGACAATATTTCACAACTAGCTGACGTCGCTATTGCATCCATTTTCTTTCGACCGACATTGTTCCAAGGCATTTTTTTATAATCTCGAAGAAGGCATCAAAAAATTTAGGTACTAAAATTGCATAGTATTAACGTTGATCCCATCCAAAATCAACTACTAAATAATATTGCATGAAGCGACTTATATATATATTATTCTTGATCTCAACAAATTATGCATTACATTCACAATGTGAGGCTAATTTTGTAGTAGTGTCAAATGGTAGCGATTATCAGTTTTCGAATGTATCTACTCTTGCAGATGGTGATGAAATTACATCTCAACTATGGATTTTTGGGGACAACAACACTACAACAAATGAAAATCCCACTCATACTTATAACATCAATGGGATATATGATGTAATCTTACAAATATCTACGGCAAGTGGCTGCAATGACAGTGATACGATGTCAGTAGAGGTCTGCAATATTAGTTTAGACTTTAACCTTAGCACCGTTTGTGATAATGATGAAGAAGTTGCACTTAACTTAGAGATCAACGATGAATCAAATGTTCTTGACTCAGTCTTAATATATCTCGACGACATACTGTATAGCGATACAGCTGTTTCCATATTCAATGGCATTATAAATTATAATATAAAAGTACCTGGAGATGGTAACCAACACTTTGTTAGAGTAGAGTCTGTTCCTAATGGGTTCTGTAGTGAAACGATAGGTTTTTTTGTACAAGATTGTAATGCAAGTTGTTTCTTATCCCAATTAAATATTGATGATGGATATCAACAGACGCATAACATCGTACTTTTAGAAACTGAATTTTCACCTAACAATCGTGAAATTGATTTAGGAGATATGGTTAGATTTATTTGGTTAGATGACAATCATTCTTCCACTTCGGTTGACACACTGTCGTCTGACCAATGGGACAGTGGAGTACAGGACTCAAGCTTCATCCTGGAAATAACGCCTAAAAACCCAGGAATTAAACCATTCTACTCCACATCGGATGGTGGTCCAACAGGTCCATATTCTGGTAACATCATCGCTAATTGTCCAGAAAACAGGGGCAGTTTGATCAATATTTCATTTCTAAATAATGCCGCTCCTCCCTCAGGATTTTATATAGGAATCGATGGCGTTATTCTGAAAGAAACAATCTATAACTATGATCTGATCGGACTCACGAATGTAGAGTTTTTTCTTCCTGGTGATGCTAAAACCCATCAACTATCAATAATAGATGTAGAAGATGAATCTTGTACAATCAAGAAAACCGTGAAGGCCATTAATTGCAATGGTTTTTTTGATTGCTCTCTAAATGTAAATGTTGATATACTCGAACGATGTAATGAAGACTCCCTTGTATTGGTCGGAATCGATGTGAGTTCACTCAGCCCTACGAATCTTGGAGTTGAAATTATATTAGATGACACAATTGTTGTAGATACCATATTCTATACAGGAAACCAAGCAAGCACCTCTTTCTCAATTTTTGGCGATGGACAAATTCATACCATCACGGCGATGGACTTGACAGATAATTTTTGTGTAGATCAAGCGTCTATATTAGTCAATGACTGCTCTGCATCATGTTCAATTAATGAATTGGAAATTGGTACAGGTTCTAACAGTACTATCGTATTAGCAGTAACTGACTTTGCAATAAGTCTTCAAAACTTAAGCATGTCATCTGGTGATGATATCCTATGGCAGTGGATCCAAGATAGTCTAGTGGGTGTAAGATCTATCGCTGATTCTGGACCCAATAGCTGGGATAGTGGCCTACTTACGGATGGCGATGTGTTTGTCTCCCCTATACTTGCAGCTGGTTTTCATCCTTACTATTTGTACAATGAAAATGGTGATACCTTATTCAATGCCAATGTTGAAGTAATTGCAAGCTGCGACGAAAACAAGATACCTGTCTTTTATAATTTTTTGGATGTGAATGGTTCCGTTGCCGGATTTGATATTTATGTGGATAGTATCAGACTAGAAAGTGGACCATTTAACTATGCTCTGGATGGCAACAATAGAGGTGTATTCCAACTCGAAGGAGATGATCAAGAACACCTAATCGAAATCAGAGATCTCTCTGAAAATGAATGTTTTTCAGGTGCATTTTTTGTTGCTCCCACTTGCGAAGCACCCCCATGTGGTGGATTAATCGAGCTTGAGATTCAAGATTCTTGTTTTAATGAAAACATAATAAATTATCTGGCCACAATAAGCCATCCTAATCCGACAGAACAAGGATTTCTTCTATTGTTAAATGGAGAGTTAGTAGAAGGATCTCCATTTTTCTACGGTGCAAATGGTGAGACACAAATATTAGGTCCTCTACTCGCAGATAGTCTGACATACAATTTTACATATATAGATCTAGCTGATCCAGGTTGTGTAGATACTCTTACATATCAATCACCGCAATGTGTGACAGATTGTAATATTCAATTTATTTCTACTCAATTAGTAGATTCATTTTTCTTGATCGATAATCCCAATACTCCCGATTCGTTAGTCGGATGCCAAGATAGTTTTATAAATGTAGCTGTCGTTTTCAATGAAAAATATAGTGATTCCGATAGCTTTAGAATCGTAGTTGATAACGTACTTGATGAGACTATTTATGGATATAAATTAGGGGATGGATTGAATACAATTTTTGTCTCTGTTCGTGGTGATGATGCTATACATACGATTCAGTTTTTTGATCATCTAGATTCTACATGTACATTCACTGCTGAGGTATTTACACCCGCTTGTTTTTCCCCTTGTATAATTGAAATTGATAACATAGTCTTGGATAATTGTGTAAATGAAGTAGCTTCCTATACCATCAATCTTGAATCTACCACCAATAAATATGATTACTCAGGTCTCTACGATGGAGAACCTATTGATATTGCAGGAGATAGTCTCATTGCTAATTTTACTAGCTCTGCCGACGGCTTAGAACATTATATGTTGATATTTGACAATGAAGTACCACTATGTAAGGATTCGATATTCTTTACCGCTGGATACTGCTTAGATTGTCCTATTGATATTCAATTGGTACAGAAAGATAGTTGCGAGATCGGTGATTCGATTGGGTATGAATTTATATTTAATTCCGAAATAGATAGCTTAGATATTTTGGTAGAAACTGGAGATAGCAGTTATATTATAAACCCTTCTTCTGTTGACTTTTCTAACGAAATTCGATTAAGAGGTGATAGTGCATTTTATCAATATATATTTACATCGACAGCAGATCAATTCTGTATAGATACAGTCGAGATCCAGACGATAGATTGCACTCCTGTCATATGTGAGCCAAATTTTAGCTTTACCATAGATGGACTGACAATTACGTTTTTGGATAACTCTGTAACTTCTGAGTCTATCATTGATCAATCATGGAGTATCAATGATATTGTAAACATAGGCAATGTATCTACTTTCAATTATACAGTGGACTCGATAGGTCTATATAATATATGCCATACTATTACTACAGATTCTTGCAGTAGCACCATATGTGAAGAAGTATTGGTAGGTGATCCTTGTACCCAGATTACCCCACTTTTTACTTTTGAAAAATTAGGTGATGGATATCAATTCACTAACATGAGTACTGGGAACATAGACAGTTATCTTTACAGGTTTGGAGACGGTATCATTTCAAATAACCCAGACCCTTTTCACGTATTTCCGGATACAGGGACGTATGAGATCTGCCTTACAATAACCCAAGATCAATTCTCATGCGAAGAGGAATACTGCATCTTAATAGATGTAACGCTTAATAGCAACAAGAATATCATTCTCAACAACAACAACATTGTGGTCTACCCTAACCCAGTATCTCATGAAATTAAAGGCATCAAATTCATATATGAAACAAATCATTTACTTTCCAAAAATGATATTGCAATCATAGATATCGAAGGTAGGAAAGTTAGTAATTTCTCTTTAGAAAATAAACGAGACAACCTCTACGGAGTTTCATTCGAAAAAGAAATCCTACCAGGAATCTATTACATGATCATAAGGGCTAAAAATAGTGGTATGGATAGTGTAAAGTTTGTGGTTTATTGATTTTTCAATTGAAAGTAAAAAAGCGTTTTTATGTAAAAACAACATTTTTATGATCCCCGACGCAAGCATCGGAAAATTAAAGGATTAAAAAATAGTATACTTTTATGTGACTGAATTCGTGAATAATGATGTGATTTAAAATCTCGTTTTCTACCTATCACTACAAGTATTACAGACATCGAACTTCATCTATTTTTATTTCTAACTACGGTTATACTTTTCGGCAAATTCAATAATCTTAATTCGGATTATTATCAATGAAAAATTGTAGAAAGTTCTTTTGGATGGCATCATTAAGAATACTATCATCCAATTCATCCAATGGCTTACCGTGGTAGTGACCCATCAAACCGTTATATTTTCCATCAATCCCATTCAGAAATTCTTTCAATTCTTGAATGTTGCAATAAAGGTTTGAGGTTTCTTCAATGACTAGTGGCACATCACTTTGACTGCTTATAACTTTATCAATCGAAAGTTGAATTTCGCCAGAGACAGGATAAATATGTGGGCTGAGATAATCCAAATCTGTTTCAAATTGCTTTATCGATCCCAATGCTAATAGGCCTGTTGTAATTAGTGTTTCACTATCATTAGTTCTAATAGAAAGTGACAATTCTGACATCCAATTCTTTAGCGTTGAAGCAAATTCATTTCCTGGAGTTCTGGTTACATTTTGGACAAAATGAAATCCTCCTAATCCATCTCCAGGAGTCCATTCACAATTTAGGTTTGTTTCGCACCCTACTGAAACAACAGGCTCGTTCATTAGATTAAATGCAAATATAGCTGGATAATCATTTAGTTCTTTAGCAATTTTTTCGAAGAAAACCTTTTGAGTGCTCCATCGCTCTGCATCTGATAATGATGTATAGTAATTCGGTTGATCAGATTTGCGATAAGCGGCTAAACATGTAATATCAAGATACAATTCTTGGTCATCTGCATACTCAACAAGTTCTTTGAGCCGATCAAAATTGACTTGATTGGGAGTCTCAACATCAATCATAAACTGATGATATTGTAAATGAATACGGATAACATTGGCGCCCAAGTCTTTCATTTCTGTGAAATCCGATTTTATGGTTTCCCAAACATTTTCATCTAGCCAATCATCCTCAATAAGACCAACATCATCTGCATTCGTATAATTAAAACCCCATGGAAAAAAAACATCTCCACCTCCATTTATAAATTGTCCGTTTTCGATTACAATTTTCGATAATTTCTTAGAAGTCATGGGGTTTGACTCTGTATCTTCATTACAGGATGTCAATAAAAAGATTGTTATAAAAACGACTGCATACCTCATAAAAGCTTTAGTTTCATTCTACCAAATAGATTTTTAAAGATAGCTCTAAAATGCAAGACTAATCAACTATCAACTGTTAATTATCAATTATCAATTAATCCCTTTTTGCCTCCTAAAACCCCTTATACCCCATCCCCTTAACTTTATCCACTTTAGCCATCACAGCATCGGTAAGTCCTTTTTTGTAAGCAACAATCTTAGCACGTACTTCTTCATCTGCACTTCCTAATATAGTAGCTGCCAGTATCCCCGCATTCTTACCACCATTAAGAGCAACAGTAGCGACAGGAATTCCTGATGGCATTTGCAGAATAGACAAAATAGAATCCCAACCGTCGATACTGTTCGAGCTTTTTACTGGTACTCCTATGACTGGCAATGGAGTGATCGATGCGACCATTCCAGGCAGATGCGCCGCTCCTCCAGCTCCAGCAACTATAACTTGTACTCCTCTTTTATGCGCATTTTGAGCGAACGCAATCATACGATCAGGAGTCCGATGGGCCGATACAATGGTAAGCTCGTAGTCAATACCTATACTAACTAAAAATTCCGCTGCTGGTTTCATGACTGGCAGATCAGAATCAGATCCCATTATGATGCTTACTCTTGGATTAGACATAGTTCGTTTTATTTAGTGATGACTTTGAGTGTCGTTTTTAATTGTTTTGCTTTTATAATTGCATTTTCTAGATGTTCATCTACGATCGTTGCATGTCCCATCTTTCGGAATGGCTTCGTATCCGCTTTTCCATATAGGTGGATGTTTGCTCCCGATATCCGCAGACTGTCAGATAATCCTTCATAATGCACAGGTCCTTTGTAATTATCTTCTCCCAGAATATTGACCATTACGGAAGCTCCTCGCTCGGCTGTATCGCCTAATGGAAGATCCATGATTGCTCTGAGGTGCTGTCCATACTGAGAAGTTATATTGCCTTCGATCGTTTGGTGCCCGCTATTGTGTGGTCTTGGTGCAACTTCATTGATCCAAATACTACCATCCTTATTGAGAAATAGCTCTACTGCCAGAAGTCCGATAATCTCCATTTTTGTGGCGATTGATTCGGCAATCGTTTTTGCTTCTGCTTTTTTCTCTTCTGTAATATTTGATGGTGAGAATAGAAACTCTACCAAGTTAGCCGTTGGATGAAACTCCATCTCGACTACTGGAAAACTCTTCACTTCACCTGATACACTCCTAGCTACAATAACACCGATCTCCTTATCAATATCTGCCAATGATTCTAATAGACATGGCGCATCTAGCAAACTATCTAAATCTGACTCCGATCTTACGACTTTGACTCCTTGTCCATCGTACCCATCTTTTCTAGTCTTTTGTACAAATGGAATGGACCATCGACCATCGATCACTGCTTGTCTCACAGCATCCGCATCCGCCATCAATTCGAATGGTGATGTCGGCAAATTATGATCCGCGTACCACGACTTCTGCGTTCCCTTATCTTTGATCAGATCTAATATATGAGGTTGTGGGTATACTTCCTTCCCCTCTTTCTCGAGTTGATAAAGTGCTTCGGTATTTACCGCCTCTATCTCCACAGTAACAATATCCATCCGCCTGCCAAATGCGAGCACATCATCATAATTCTTAAAATCTCCGTACGTAAAATCAGGGCATACTCCAGCTGCAGGAAATGAATCATCCTTCTCCAGTATATGAAGTCTTACTCCCAGCTTACTTGCTTCTTGGCAAAGCATTTTACCGAGCTGTCCGCCTCCTAATATTCCTACTTTCTTGTCAATCATGTCATATCGTTTGGAAATGCGAAAATAGCATAGTTAAGATTGAATCACGAATTACGGAGGAGGGAAATTTTGTTTGGGGTATTTGGATAAAGTTAAGAGGCCTAAGCTTTTTTGAATGATTCTAATGATTAAAATCTAATTTACTAATACCAAAGACTTCACATATAACTAACATAGGAACAGCTTTATTTCTATTGTGCTTCATTGTTACTCATGTACACAACTACCTAAGGTAAATGACTAATAAGATTGCTTTGACGTTTGTATTATGATAAGGTTCTTTCAGTAGCGCCTATTGATATCGAGTGTTAGATCAAGGGGTTGATTTCTGATATCTAGTGATCATCGCTGTAATTAATCGCAACCACACAGTAAATTATTTGAATAGTGTTGATTAACTAGAAGGAGACTCTTTACATATGGGTAGGTGCCTCCATAGCCCAAGTTCTCTGTACCAATGGTGAAATCACATGGAAACTCCATTATACTTTCTCCACTTTTTAATCTATTTGGATTACAATTTGGATTCGGTATCTCATCACATGTGACTTTTGTCATATCACCTATGGCATGATTGAGAATTTCGTTTAGATCTATTTTATATTTGTCGACAGCACTCTGATTTACATAGTTTGCATACCTTCCTGCATGCTCTCCCTTACGTATGATTTTATCTTTGCTGATTTCGAAGGTGTTATAGAAGAATGAAGTAATCTCCGCTACTTTATCAAACCTCTCAAGCGAATCAAAGTCAAGATTGTAAAACTCTTTAGTATAATGTTTCTTGTCCGCATTAAAGTATTTGGGGACTAATGCTTCATGTTTAGAGTCCATCCAAAGCTCATGTTTTAAAAATTCGAACCCATGCATCTTTTTCCCTCTCAATGCACCAGTTTCAGATGATACACATTTTAACTTTATATCACTAGACTTCGCCACATAGTATAATCCTGGCTTTTTGAATGGTATAGGGATAGTATACTGCTTGGCTAATTCCCAATCGCCCTCATATCCACTACACGGACAGTAATCTTGGACCTTATCAATCGGCAAATATGGTAGTAAGCTCGGACTATTGAAGTCAGGATTGAAAAAAGCATCTAGAAAATTAGATGATTCTTCTAGTGTATTTACATCATTTTGATCTAGACTACTCCATTTATAAAAAACTATTAGGCTTCCTATTGAAAAAGACAATAATAAAAATAGTATTGATTTTGGAATTTTATTTTTTGGAGGTGATGCCAATTGGTTTTTTAGATGTAGGTTTTCTGCAGATAGTTCTTTTGCTTCTTTTATTCTATTCAAATTATTCAAACATCGTTCATACATTCCTTGAGTAGCTGTTCCAGACATTAATTTGGTAATCAAACTCTTGCTCAAAGATAGCTGATCCGCCAACTCCCCTAGAGAAGTAGAGCCAAATCTCGCTGTATTCGGATTTCTCTCCCCAAACACTCGTTGTAATTCATCCAATAATTTATCCCTCAAATCCATATCACAAGGTAAATATTTTTTGTAAAAATGTGTAAAATAGAATATAATTTTGTAAAATTTATATTTTGATAAATTTTATTTGGTAACTATGGGCTTCTCTTTTATTACTATTTATAACTAAAAATATCAAATTAGATGAAAAACTTAATCTTAACTACTCTTACCATTTTTTACAGTTTCATGCTACAGGCACAAATTTCTGGAGTTGTATATGAGACAGGAACTACTGATCCACTTATTGGCGCAACTATATTAAATACCACTACAGACGTTGGAACAACAACAGATATCGATGGTAAATTTTCCCTTGCTGGTCAAATAGGCCATGTTATACAAGTCAGCTATGTAGGATATAATCAGATAACCATCAATGTTACTTCCATTAATCTGGAACTGTTTCTAAGTCAAGGACAGGAACTCGAAGCAATAACTGTGGTCGGTTCTAGAGGAAAACCAAGAACAGACGTAGAACGAGCCGCTCCTGTAGATATTATAAGTGCTAAAGAACTTGCAGCGACTGGACAAACAGATCTGGGCCAGCAAGTCCAATATTCATCACCATCCTTTAACTCAGCAAAGTATGGTGTGAATGGTACAACTAATTACGCCGATCCAGCTTCATTGAGAGGAATGGGACCAGATCAGTCACTCGTTTTAGTAAATGGTAAAAGAAGACACCAGTTCTCTACCCTTAACTTAAATGTTGCTCCTGGACTAGGTAATGTTGTGACTGACCTTAATAGTCTACCATCTGCAGCCATCAAGAGAATGGAAATATTAAGAGACGGTGCGGCTGCACAATATGGATCTGATGCCATAGCTGGAATCATCAACATGGAGCTTAGAGATCAAAATGATGGAGGAACATTCCAAACAACAGTTGGACAACACTTCAGCTCGCCTGATGATCCTGCCTCATCAGGTCGTACATTTAGAGACGGTTTTACTGTCAAAAACTCACTTAATTATGGATTTAGTTTAGGTAAAGAGAAGAGTTTTTTCAACTTCACACTAGAGCATTTCAAATTTTCAGGAACAAATAGGTCTGATTATTACTCAGGTGGAATCTACCCATCAGTTCCAGAAGACCAGCCAAGAGACGGTAATGGTAACATAATACCAACAGAAGACTACCCATATTTAACTGAAGACCCTAGAGCTGAAAGAAATGTATATCCACAAGAAAACTTTGTTGTCGGTAACTATGGAAGCAATGAGAATGAAACGAAGCAGGTATTCGTAAATATTGGCTATCCACTAAATGATAAAGGTCTGACTCTATATGCTAATGGAGGCTACTCTGACAAGTTTATTACGGCATATGGATTCTTTAGAAATCCGGGAAGATTCTCTAGATCAGTACTTTCTGTATATCCTGATGGGTATGTGCCTGTTTCTCCGGGGACAAGTACTGATTTCTCTTACACTGCCGGAATCAATAATAAAACAGAAGCTGGATGGAATTGGGACTTAGGATACACAAAGGGTCACAATGACTTGTACTTAGATATTTTTAATACGACTAATCCTTCTTTTGGATCAGCAACGGAAACATTCTTCCATGTCGGCACATATAATGTAGAGCAAAATGTCATCAACGCTGATATATCAAAAGCACTAGACGTATCTGGTATTGAGGGTCTTAATGTAGCATTTGGTACACAGTACCGATCAGAAAAATACTGGCAAACAGCGGGAAGTTTCCAATCTTATGCCGCTGGTCCTCTAGCCGATCAAGGTAAAGATGTTGGTTCTAGTGCAAGACCTGGCATAGCTGATGACAATGAAGTCACAAGATCTAATATAGGAGCCTATGTGGATGTAGAAACCGATATAAATGAAGACTTCTTAATTGCTACTGCACTTAGATTTGAAAATTACAGTGATTTCGGAAGTAACATTTCTGGAAAATTAGCTTCGAGATATAAGTTGGCAGAAAACTTTTCTGTTAGGGGATCATACAATAGAGGATTTCGAGCACCTTCAGTATCACAATTAGGTACTATAAATAATACCTCTACAGTTCAAAATGGGGCAATCGTAATAACAAGACAAGTACCATCAGCTGATCCACGACTTGAGCAATTAGGCATATCGCAACCAAAAGCTGAAATATCAAACAACCTAAACTTAGGAGTAACGGCTAAGCTTATGAATGGAGCTCTGTTAATAACTGCAGATGCCTACCAGATCACTATAGATGATAGAATCGTAATTACCGAAAGGCTTAATACAGCTAACTTCCCTGCGGTCGCAGCATTATTTCCAAATTCAAAAGAAATACGATTCTTTACAAATCAAGCAAATACTAAAACACAAGGTATAGATATTGTAGCCGCTTACAAAAGGGCATTCGCTGAAAGCCACAGCTTGAATGTCAGTCTTGCCGCAACATTCAACAAAACAGAAGTAACAGGACAAAAAGATACTCCTGCGGAACTTCTAGCGGGTTCGACGGGACAAGAGGATTTTAAACTACTGGGGCAAACAGCTACTGAGCTGATAGAAGTTGCTGTACCAAGACAAAAAATATTGTTGAGTGCAATCTACAACTATCACAAATTGGGTCTGACAATGAGGATGACAAGATATGGATCAGTACAAGCTTGGAGTAGAGGCTTATCTCCTTTGGACGACAATACTATCAGTAATGAAGAAGGGACTAGATCTGTACAAGTATTTTCAGCTAAAATAGTTACTGATTTTGGTGCTACTTGGAATTTCAGTGAGGCATTTGCACTAACGCTAGGTGCAAACAACATCTTTGATATCTACCCAGATAAGTATAATACAACACTAAATGGATTTGAAGGGACTGCTAGCTCTTATGCATCGGGACAGATTCCATATTCTAGAAACTCGAACCAGTTTGGTTTCAATGGTAGGTACATGTACCTAACTGGTATCATAAATTTTTAAGTAATTAGTAATAGTTTTTTCATATCTTAGGAAAGTGGGTCTTGTACCCGCTTTCCTTCTTAAATATACAGTATGGGTTCAGTAGGTACATTATCTGTTTGTCTGTTGTCTGGAGTATTACTCAAGAGATTCGGAATTTTAAAATCAGATGACGCTACCGCTTTAAACAAACTTGTAGTTTACTTTTTCATACCGATCATATCGCTACTACATATCCCGACTATAAAATTGAGTAGCGACTTGTTGTGGCTTAGCATAAGTCCATTTATTGTTTTTATATGTTCCTTATTATTTTTCAAAATGTTTAGTTCTACAGGTTCAATATCTAAAGAATCATGTGCAGCTCTTACGCTAACTTGTGGGATTAGTAGTACTTCGTTCGTCGGCTTTCCTATCTTCGAGATGCTATATGGAGATCAAGGATTGTCGTATGGTATCTTTCTCAGTTTGGGTGGAACAATATTAGTGTTTAACACCATCGGTATAGCTTATCTACTTAATTACAACTCAGAATCTTCCTCAAGTTGGGGCATGATAATTAAAAAACTGTTTGCATTTTTTCCATTCATGATATTTCTAATTGCGTTGTCGTGTAATTTACTGGACATTACATTTGCTCCCTCTATAATCAAAATATTGGAACAGTTAGCATCGCCGTTTAGTGTGGTTGCTCTATTAGCGATTGGATTACAGGTAGAGTTAAAAACTATTACAGATTACAAATTTGAAATTATAATTGGACAATTATTCAAACTTGTTCTGGCTCCACTTATCATATATCTAATAGTCTGGGTTATATTTGGTAGAACAGACTTACTTGCAAAGATTTGCGTATTAGGTGCTGGTATCGGATCTATGAATGCTATTTCTATATTGACAGCTGAAAAAGGTGTTCAACCCAAGCTTTCAATCGTTATGCCTGCGATAGGCATTCCAATATCATTATTTTCCTTATTTATTATCGATAATCTTTTGAAATGAACTTAACTAATGTATCTAGAATATTAGGGCCCCTTGGATATGTATTGATCCTATTTTTCTTCAAGCCTGAGGGATTATCCCCAGCGGGTGTGGCGGTCTTAGCAGCTACATTCTGGATCGCCTTGTGGTGGATCACCGATGTTACGCACATCGCTGTTACAGCTTTGTTGCCCATCGTGCTATTTCCATTGACAGATGCCATAAGCCTATCAGACACTACTACTGCTTATGGGCACAAATATATCTTCCTATACATGGGGGGATTCTTCTTAGCAATAGCCATCGAAAAATGGAACTTACATAAGCGCATCGCACTAAACATCATAGCTATGGTAGGGGCAAGCGTCTCTCGCATAGTGCTCGGGTTTATGATGGCAACTGCATTTATGTCGATGTGGATATCCAATACAGCAACAAGTGTGATGATGCTACCCATTGGACTTGCAATCATCAAACAGCTAAAGGATCATCCAGATACCGATGAAGATGAAAATGAAATCTTTGGAAAAATGTTGATGCTATCCATTGCATACAGTGCATCTATAGGCGGTATTGCAACACTATTTGGTACACCTCCTAACCTTGTTTTTGCAGGGATCATCAAGGAACTCTATGGAGTAGAAATATCTTTTGCCAAGTGGCTAAGTATTGGTTTACCTATATCGCTTACGCTACTAGGTATAGCATGGATCTACCTTACCAAGATTGCTTTTAAGATACAAATGGAAGAATTTCCAGGCGGTAAAGAAGAAATACTAAGGCTTCGTTCCGAATTAGGAAAGATGAAAAGAGGAGAAATTATCGTTTCAGTGATCTTTGCGCTGACAGCAATTCTACTCATATTAAGACAATGGCTCCAAAACTACTTACCCCAATTGGATGATACCATTATTGCTATGGTCGCAGGTATCTCTTTATTTATCATTCCATCAACTGATAAAAAAGGCGGGATATTAAATTGGGCAGAAGCTGTCAAAATGCCTTGGGGAGTACTTATTCTTTTTGGAGGCGGTATGGCTCTGGCTGCAGGATTTTCTCAAACAGGACTCGCGGTATGGATCGGATCGAAATTCGTACTTCTCGACCACCTGCCAATTGTAGTTCTCATCCTTGTGCTCACGCTTAGTGTCAATTTTCTAACCGAGATTACATCCAATCTAGCGACTACAGCTATGTTGCTCCCTATTCTGGCACCCATCGCACAGACAATTGATGTACATCCATTCCTTCTTATGATTCCAGCCACCATCGCTGCTTCATGTGCATTTATGCTGCCTGTTGCCACGCCGCCGAATGCAGTCGTATTTGGATCAGGATTACTGAAAATTTCTGATATGACAAAAGCAGGATTTCGACTTAATCTAATATCAATAATCCTTATTTGGGTATTTGTATACTTTTTTCTAGAATACATTTTAGGTTATCCTTTAGGACAATTTCCATTTTGAATTGGATTAATGTGCTATCGCAACTAGCTTCCGACCTAAGGCAGGGTGATATGTTATCTCTTGGTTCTTCTATTTCATGTCTGTTGTAATTGTTGGTGAATAAACTCTTTGAAACACATCACTAACTATGAATCTATAAAATATGGATTGTTATTATACCAGCTAAATCTTTATAAATCAAAGTTAATCCAATTCAGAACTGATTTAGTTACTGCATTTGGAGTATTTGCTTTCCATAGGTAATTGCAGATTAAAACAATTTTTTTTTAAAATTAAGACTTTCAATTTTCAATAACCAATTCCCGTTTTGACTGTTCACTATATCAAACAGCTAAACACATGACTCGAGAAGAATCACTCCTCCACATAAGACCGAAAGTAGATACACAGATCAACTATGAGATTGCACCCAGTGAAGCATTTCAAAACGACACCCTCCGTCCAATACTGAAGTTACAAAATGATCTTTTTGTGCATCTTTTTAGGACCAATAAAGCCATTATCAAGATTGACTTTGAGAGAAAAGATGTTATTGGTAAAAAGAAAATCATTACTGATCTTTTGAAAAATGAAATTAAGTTAAAAGATAAGATTGAGGCCAGTGTGTTTTCATTGATGAGTCTGAAAGAAATTGATTTCTATTTCGAAAACAGGTCTGAGATGAAGCGTAGGATTAATACCATGGTGATTGAGAGGTTGATTGATAATTTAGTTGATTCATAGGATCTTTTGATCTAATAAAAACTGCTTTGCCATTTATTTATTTCGAAGAAAGTCTTAATAATTCTTAGCTGTCTCTGCAAAATCCCATCGCTGTTTGCCTTCCCAGACTTCATCATATCCGTTATGCTGAGCTATCAGCTGTATGACTTTATCTAGAATATCAATTGTTGCTTGCTTATGTAATAGGATACACCGAGACCTTCTGCACAATAGATCTTCAGCTGTTTCAACCAACTCTGCTTCGATATACTTTTGTAATTCATTCCATGTGTATGGTAGTTTAGAATGGATTAGTTTGCCAGTTTGTTTTGGTGTGCCATTATGGATTTTGATCTCTTCTGACTTGGATTCTTGATTCGGCAACTTTCCCTTTTTGATGATTTTATCTATCGCGTCTTCGCCCATCTTGCGGAAGGTTGTCCATTTGCCACCCAGTACACTGACTAGTCCAGCTTTAGAAACTACTACTTTGTGGCTTCTTGATATTTCTTTGGATTTCTTGCCTTCTCGTTTTGGAGCCGCCAGTGGTCTTAATCCTGCAAATGTGGATAATATGTCTTCTTTCGTTGGTTTTCGCTCTAAATATTCGGCAGCATTATTTAGTATGAAGTTAATTTCCTTGTCGGTTGCTTTGGGTTCCATCGTGAGTTCGGGGGATACTACATCAGTCGTACCTACGATGACTACATTGTGCCAAGGCACTAAAAACAAAACTCGACCATCGCTCGTCTTTGGGATCATAATTGCCTCATCTGACTGGAGAAATGAACGATCTAGTACAATATGAGATCCTCGTGCAGGTACGATCTTGATATCTGTATCTTCTGACTCTAGCGCCATCGTTTGCTCAGCGAATACTCCTGTGGCATTGACGACACTCTTGCTCTTGATCTCGAATGTCTCACCTGTCATTTCATCCTTGGCTATACCACCATTGATATTGCCTGACTTATCATATGTAAATGAATCCAGCGCACAATAATTAAGTACTGCCCCACCCGACTTATTGATCGTAGATACTAGGTCGATACATAATCTAGTATCATCAAACTGACCGTCGGTGTATTCTATTCCTCCCTTGAGTCCTTTCTTTTTTAAATTCGGAAGTAGTTCGAGCGTTTCTTCTTTTGAAATTTTGCGCGTAGTACCGAGGCTCCGAGTACCGGATAGTATGTCGTAAGTCTTGAGCCCCGCCCAGTAGTACCATCCTTGCCAAGTAGAATAATGTGGAATAACAAACTTCTGGATATGAGATAAATGTGGTGCTTGTGTCAGTACAAATTCTCGTTCTTTCAATGCCTCTATCACAAGACCAACATCGCCATTCTGAAGGTATCGCACACCACCATGAAGCAATTTTGTTGCCTTACTTGATGTCCCTTTTCCGAAGTCTACCCGCTCCAGAAGTGCCACTTTGAATCCACGCGAAACAGCATCAAGAGCTACTCCTAGTCCCGTAGCTCCGCCTCCTATAACCAAGACATCGTATTCTTCTCCAGATTTTAATTGAGTTAATATTTGTTTTCTATCCATTTAAATTCTTTGTGACAGATCGTATGTTTTCTAACGAAAAAGTATACCTAATTTGTACAGACAACATAAGGTACTCAATTCAAGTATAATTTATCAATTCTATTCCTTAGCCCAACCTAAACATCTATCTACGGCCCTGTGCCAATTTCTTACTTGACTTATAAGAACATCTTTATTCCCGAGAGGTTCAAATCTTTTGTCTACTTTATAAAATGATTTAATCTCTTCAGTATTTTTCCAATACCCAACATGCAATCCTGCAAAATAGGCAGCCCCTAATGCTGTTGTCTCTAGTTCTGTAGGTCGAACTACTTTTGTCCCGAGCACATCGGATTGGAACTGGATCATAGAGTCATTTGCTGATGCTCCCCCATCTACTCTTAACTCAACTAATGCTTCTCCCATGTCTTTTTCCATCGCTATGACTAAGTCATTTACTTGATAGGCTATGGCCTCTTGAGCCGCTTTGGCAATGTGTCCTTTAGTCGTATCCCTACCCAATCCGATCATCATTCCTCTAGCATATTGATCCCAATATGGGGCCCCAATTCCTACAAATGCTGGCACGAAATACACCCCACCATTATTCTCCTCAGTATTGGCTAGCGCTTCCACATCCTCCGCTTTATCTATCATTTTCAATCCATCTCTTAACCATTGTATCACTGCCCCTCCGATAAATACCGAACCTTCCAACGCATAAGTTACTTGACCACCAATTTGCCATGCGATCGTAGTCAATAGATTATGTTTGCTTTCTACGACCTCACTTCCTGTGTTTAACATGGCAAAACAGCCTGTTCCATAGGTACACTTACCCATTCCTACTTCTGTGCACATCTGCCCAAATAATGCTGCATGTTGATCCCCCGCTACTCCTCCTATCATTACATCAGTACCATTGACATTTACCATTCCAAAATTAGAAGAACAAGGTTTCACCTCTGGTAACATGCTCTTTGGAATATCTAAGAGATTCAGAATATCATCATCCCAATCCATATTATGAATATTATATAATAAGGTTCTAGATGCATTGGTAACGTCTGTATAGTGATTTTCTCCTTTTGTCAAATTCCAAATTAACCAACTATCTACAGTTCCAAATGCCAGATCTCCAGCTTCCGCTTTTGCTCTTGCTCCCTCTACATTGTCAAGAATCCACTTGACCTTTGTACCAGAGAAGTATGCATCTAACACCAACCCAGTTTTTGCTCGGAACATATCGGCATGTCCATCTGCTTTCAGTTTATCACAGTATTTTGCGGTTCTTCGATCCTGCCAAACTATAGCATTATAGATCGATTTCCCTGTCTTGCGATCCCAGACTATCGTTGTTTCTCTTTGATTGGTAATTCCGATAGCAGCAATTTCATCTACTGAAATACTACCTGTAGACAGCACTTCTGCCATCATACCAACTTGAGAACCCCATATTTCTTGAGGGTCATGTTCTACCCATCCATTATTTGGAAAAATTTGGGTAAATTCTTTTTGAGCCTTTTTAATAATTTTACCTTTAGAATCAACAATCAATGCACGAGAACTTGTTGTACCTTGATCTAAGGAAATAATATACTTCATAAAATAAGAATTTAAGAAGTAGGAAAGATATGTATTTTTTTGCTTTATCCATGATCCAAAATATAAGAAATATAAGTGTGAATTAATTGGCCTTTATCAAAATAAATATTTATAAAATCTGCTATCTACAAGATAAAATTAATATACCTTCGCAAAACTAATATCAAACTTAACCTAACCAAACTAACAATCAATGATAATAGGAGTCCCAATAGAAATTAAGAACAATGAAAACAGAGTTGCCCTTACTCCGGCTGGAGCAAAGGAACTAATTAAAAGAGGTCACACTGTACATGTGCAAACTGCCGCAGGAAATGGTAGCGGATTCTTTGATGAAGAGTACATTAATGCAGGTGCATATATTCTACCTACAATAGAGGATGTATATGGAATCTCAGAGATGATCATGAAAGTAAAAGAACCCATCGAATCAGAATATAAACTGATCAAAAAAGATCAACTGGTATTTACTTACTTTCACTTTGCTAGTGGTGAAGCATTAACACATGCAATGATCGATAACGAATCTGTTTGTCTTGCGTATGAGACTGTGGAAAAAGGCGATAGAAGTCTTCCATTATTAGTTCCCATGAGTGAAGTAGCTGGTAGAATGTCTATCCAAGAAGGAGCTAAATACCTCGAAAAGCCAATGGGCGGTAGAGGAATATTATTGGGAGGAGTTCCTGGTGTACGACCTGCCAAAGTGCTTATTCTAGGTGGAGGAGTTGTAGGGACAAATGCAGCAAAAATGGCGGCAGGAATGGGTGCGGACGTAACCATCATGGATATATCTGTTCCGAGATTAAGATACTTAGATGATGTAATGCCAGCTAATGTAAATACATTCATGTCAAATGAATATAATATCAGAGAGTTATTATCATCGCATGATCTAATTGTAGGTGCAGTATTAATACCTGGTGCTAAAGCTCCGCATCTTATCACAAAAGGGATGCTCAAAGATATGAGACCAGGAACAGTTGTTGTTGACGTTGCGGTCGATCAAGGCGGATGTATAGAAACATGTAAACCTACGACACACGAAAATCCGACCTATGTTGTAGATGATATACTACATTATTGTGTAGCTAATATGCCAGGTGCAGTGCCTTATACTTCTACCCTAGCATTGACAAACGTAACGCTTCCATATGCTATCCAACTGGCTAATAAAGGCTGGAAAACAGCATGCAGAGATAACAAAGAACTAGAACATGGACTTAATGTTGTCCAAGGGAAAGTATGTTATAAAGGTGTATCTGATGCATTCGGATTAGAGTATACTCCGGTAAGTGAGATACTAGCTTAAATAAAATATTTTATGTCATAAAAGCCCTTTTAAAATCTTTGGATTTTGAATGGGCTTTTTAGATTGTATGCTACATTAAAAAACTTCTGTTAATCCTCTAATTATAATTCCTTCAGGAAATATTATTAGATAT
>Ga0209187_1001918_pt1 | contig 21712 bp, 16 predicted proteins | sample BantaG_FD_187430 | JGI IMG/M metagenome (GOLD analysis project Ga0209187, IMG submission 187430) | Marine algal microbial communities from Bantry Bay, Ireland - BantryBay_4 metaG (SPAdes) (version 2) | ecosystem: Host-associated > Algae > Red algae > Unclassified | place: Bantry Bay, Ireland...
TCGGGCAATTGCCTGATTGCTTCTACTGCCATATCTTTTAATGAAATTGTTGCCTGCATTTTTTTATTTTTATACAAAAAAATTATTGGTATCAATAACAAATCTAACTTTTCTCATTCAACCAATTCTCTAAATCGTCATTTGTGATATTATTCCCGTCCATCGCTTTTTGAACATTGCTTGTCAGCTTATTAGCGAAGTATTTGGCTAACATGGTCTTGATATTCACCAAATCCTCATTCGACGGATTAAATGAATAGACTTTTAATAGTTCTAATTGTAATTCACTCAATTTTTTCGCGCCCATAATTTTACTTTTTACAAAAATAGTGTTTTTTTTCGATAGAAACAAATATACAAAAAACCCCAATTCCCCCTCCCATTCTCAGCACTAAAAGTGTGTATAACAAATGGCACAAAATACCCTTAACGTCGCTACGACATTCCAATGATAAGCCCGTCTCGGTTCAGCCGATTCGGTATGCCACAAAGTCAAATAGGTCGCGCAAATTGAGTGTGTCACAAATCAGTGGTCAGTCCAAAAAAATAAAAAAACCAAAAATCAACCGTCACGGTTGTTACCCCAATTGCCATTGAGCCTAAAAGCAACTAAATCAATGTGTTATCAATACTCCCGTGGCGATAGAGCAAGTTAAGAAAACACATCAAGAAAGTGAGACGGGAACGCAACTTATCCATTAAGAAAACAGCCGCTATTATAGGTGCAGTGAAGGACGTTATCCCTCGCTGGGAAGCGAACCGGACGGTGCCGGAGAACAGCAAGGTTGGGGACATTCTACGTTTCTTGGGCTACAATCCGCTAAAGGATAAAATTAACTGACAGTACTGGCGATACAATTCTACTATTTTTCATCATACTGTTGCTTAATCAAAGAGCGTAAGAAAGCGGCTTCCTCTTTAAATTCCTCTATACGCTTTTCAAATAATTCACGCTCAATTTTTGAAACTGCATTGTATGTGTTGAACATCCCGACTTGTTCACATTGTTCACTTTTGAACACAACCTTATCGTCATACGTCAACAAGAAAACGGGATCAATCGCTAAAAACTCGCGCAATGTGTTCAATCTGTTCTTTGTTGACCTCTCCTTTATCGGACTCAATATTACTACACGTCCTTTGGCTGACATTCAATTCCGTCGCCATATATTCTTGAGAATAGCCCCTAAACTCGCGTAACCTTTTAATATTCTCGCCAATTTCAAATGTTGTTTTTACTGACATATCGTGACCTATTTTTATGAATTGCTAAGTTAGCAGCTATGAGCAAAGATTAGCATTTTTTTAGTAGCTATTTCCAAAAAAATATCCTGACTTTAGCCACATAAAGGTACAGCTTTTCTACTGTCCCATCTTACAATCATCGGTGTGCGTGCGACGAGTGCGCTCAAAGCCAATCTCCCTGAATCCGCCGGATGTGGCGATGATGAGGAAATTGTATATGTACCACGCTACGTGCTTACTAACGCCAAGCGAGATATTCCTGATTACGAGGGATAGTACAGACACCCAAAAACTGCTATACTGTTGGAGTATGTTTTGGCAACTGCTCCAACAGCATTTATTTGACATCATCCAGACCATTTTTCTTGTGCTTGGTTTTGGCTTGGCTGCAAAGTCGTATCAGGACGACGACCGTTCCCGACAAGTCGGACACCTTATTCAGTTAGGGGATAGCTACCATAAAATCATCAACACACTTATCGAAAAATCAACTTGTAAGCAGCTACCCGCGAAAGCAAAAAGTTGTGTCAAGGGCGAGTTTGTGGGAGCGGCTCGTGTGTAAGTAACTCGTTTATATACCCTTTACACTACTTTTTGCGAAGCTATCTTTGCTTGAGAGTTGATTTAATTTCTCTAAAAAGCCGCAACTTTCAAAAAATAAAATAACTATACACCAAACTCAATCCTTCTTCAATTCCATAAGTTTTTAAAAAATTTTAATAACTTGCAGCTTTCGGACTAAATTCCGGTAAAAATCTGACAAGTCATGGATAAATTAGGCTTTTTAAAAACTAAAAAAAATAGTCATCTCAAAAACCGTCAGCTCAAACAACAGCGCAATATCATCCGGTATTTAGCGCAATCCAAACAGTCTTTGACCATTCCTGAAATCGTCGAACACCTCAAAATAAGTTTCCCCACCGGTCTCAAACTCATCAAAAAGCTCGTTGTCGATGGCTACGTATTAGAAGAAGGAAAAAGAGCCACCGACAATGGCAGGCGACCCACTTTATACTCCCTCAATTACGAAAAATCCTATGTAGTAGGCGTAGAGATATTGCCCGGATTTATTCAGGTCAGCGTATTGCGATTAGATTTAGAAACCATACATAAATCACTCAACAACAAAGATTTCAAACTTTCCGACACCGCCGATTGCCTTGATTATATCACCAAATTTATCCAAGACACCATTAAAGATGCGGGCATCAAACAAAGCCAAGTCATGGGTGTAGGCGTGGGTATGATTGGCAATAATTTCTATGTCAAACCCTACTACACCGAAACCGACAGCGACAAAAACCAACCCGCCAATTACTTCAAAGACAAAGGCATTTCTCTACAAGAACACCTCGAAACCACCCTCCAACTTCCCGTCCTCATCGACAATGATACCCGCACGATTGCCATTGCCGAACAGGTCTTGGGATTGGCAAAAGGCGTGGACAATGTACTCGTCGTCAAGGTGAGTAGTACGCTCGGTCTGAGCCTCATTCTCGATAAGCGTATATTCAAAGGTAGTCTCGGCTTTGCCGGAAATTTCAAACATACCCAATTCCACAAAAACAGTCGCTTGTGTGTCTGCGGTAAAAAGGGCTGTCTCGGAACTATTGTCGGCGGTTATGCCCTCAAAGACGACCTCCATGAAGCCCTCAATACAGGCGAAACCTCCCTACATTTCCAACAAAAAAACATCGACCAATACAGATACCACGACATCCTCGACGCGGTTCTAAAAGGCGACGAACTCTCCATTCAAATCGTTCAAAATCAAGGGAATAAACTCGGCATGGCACTCGGCAATCTCCTCAATTTATTTGACCCAGACCTCGTACTCATCAGTGGCGAATACGTCATGGTACAGGATTTTTTCTTGGATGCCATCAAGACAGGTCTCCGAAAAACCGCCCTCCTCCACGTCCTCAACAATTGCGCCGTCGAAGCCTCCACACTCGGCAGATACCTTAGCTCTACTGCGGGTGCTTGTATGTTTTTAAAGGCTTGTAATATGATTGAATACTGAGTAAAATGTAACGCGGTACTTCCAGTCCGCGCCCCGTAGAACGGTGCTTCCAGCCCGTTCCCTATCGTGAATAGCTAAACTAACGCAACGCGGACTGGAAGTACCGCGCTACATTTTACCACAAACAATAATTTTGCTTTTCCTTCATTTTTAAAATTTAAACCATCATTTCTAAAATATTTCTTACAACATTATTTTATTCTTAAATAAATTTAATAACTTAGCGTTTCTAATTTATTTTTTTTGATAAATAGAAAACAAAAGACCAAAATTGGAAATATTCCCCAGCCTAAATTATCTAATTCAGGTTTCGGATTTTGCTTATCAAGTTATCTAACTCGATACTCGCAACTCGATACTCGCAACTATTACACTATGAAAATTAAATACCTCTCCATACTGATGTGTTTGTGTTTTGTGCAATTTGCCTATGCACAACGCACCATTACGGGAGTCATCACAGATGAAAGTTCCGGTGAAACACTCATCGGCGCAAACGTCGTCGTCACAGGCACACAAATAGGTGTTACTACCGACATCAACGGCGGCTTTTCCCTCAAAGTACCCGACGGAGCCAACTCACTGACCGTCAGCTATGTAGGCTATGCCGACCAAAAAATATCTATCGAAGGACAAAACCAAATCAACGTCATTTTGAAGCAAGGAACAAGCCTTGACGAAGTGGTCGTTACGGCATTGGGGTTAGTAGAAAAGAAGTCGAGGATTACCTATGCCGCACAAAAAATAGATGCCAAAGAATTGAACGTATCGAGGGTCGGAGATGTCGGGCAGCAACTATCGGGGCAAGTTCCCGGCTTGGCGATTACTACCAGTAATGGCTCGGCTGTACAATCCTCCAGAATCATTTTGAGAGGAGAATCTTCGCTGAATGTCAACCGCAACCAACCGCTTATCGTGGTGGATGGTGCCTTGATTTCCAACGAATATATAGGTATCGGTACTGATGCTCACACCGGAAGCCTACCCATTGATTACGGCAACTCGCTGACCGATTTGAATCCCGATGATTTTCAAGATATTACCGTCTTGAAAGGACCGAAAGCCGCGGCATTATACGGTTCGCGGGCATCGAATGGCGTATTGGTCATTCGCACAAAATCCGGTCTTGCTAAGAAAGGTGTAGGCGTTGAGTTTTCGACAGGAGCGCAGTTTGATGTCGTCAATCAATTCTGGGACGAACAGTTTGAATACGGCGGCGGCGGCTACAATTCAGCCAATGGAATGTACAACCAATTTCGCTCCGATTGGGGCGGAAATTTCGGTCCGCTCACCGATGGCAGTTTGGTCGCACAATCAACACCGAGCGACCCCAGCCCCGAAGCCACGCCATTCGAGCAACGTGCAGACCGCAAAGGATTTTTTGATACCGGAATCGGAACAAATACCAACCTTGCCCTCTCTTTTGCCAACGATGATATTTGGGGGCGTTTGTCGCTGGGGCGTTTGTCCAGAGACGGCATTATTCCGAATACCGCTTATGACAAAAATAACGTTGGTTTGCGTTTGGGAACAAATATTACGGACAAATTGCGACTTGATTTTTCAGGAAATTATATCAACTCAGGTTCTGATAATGTACCCGAAATTGGTTATGCTTTCGGAGAGGGTTTGATGTTTCAGATGTTGTGGGTCATGAAAAATTTTGACTTGGATGCCTACGAAGATTATTGGTTGCCCGGACAACGCTACAAGGAGCAAAATTACTTCCTAAGTTGGGGCGTAAATCCGCATCTGATTGTCAATGAAAACCTCAATGGTTTTACGCACAACCGAGCTTTCGGAAATGTAAAATTGACCTATAATATACTCGACAATCTCTCCGTTTTTGCCCGTATTTCAAGAGATGCTTACGACGATTTGAGAACCTCTCAAAAAGCACCGGGACAACCCACCGTTGCCAACGGAAGATACCGCGAGCAAGATGCCAGTCTCTCCGAAATCAATGCCGATTTTTACATGACTTATGTTGAAAATCTATCGGATAGAGTAGAATTTAAAGCCAATTTGGGTGGGAATTTATTTACCCAAAACATCACAAATAAGATAGCCGAAACCCGCGATTTGGCAATTCCCGGCATTTACAGCCTATCCAATGCCGCTGACATTCCGCTGATTGACCAATACGATGCTGAGAAAAGAATCAACAGTATATATGGTGCGATTAATTTGGGTTTTGACGAAAAAATATACCTCGACCTCACAGCGCGAAATGACTGGTCATCCACCTTACCTTCCGACAATAATTCTTACTTCTATCCATCGGTTGGTGTGAGTGCGATTTTATCCAATATGATGAAAATGCCCGCCGCCATTTCTAATGCAAGATTACGCGCAAGCTACGCAGAAACAGGCAACGATACCGACCCCTATCTCACCAATAGAGTCTTTGCAACGGGGCTGATTCCCGGCTCCATTTCCAACTCTGATTTATTGGTCAATCCCGAACTAAGACCCGAAAGAACCGGAGCGATTGAAGTTGGTTTGGACTTAGAATTTCTCAAAAATCGCTTAGGACTTTCATTAGATTACTATCAAAATACGACTCAAGACCAAATCCTACGAGCCGATATTTCTCATGCTTCGGGCGCGACTGCCAAGCTCATCAATGCCGGTAAAATCGAATCATCAGGTATCGAAGTCCTACTCACAGCACAGCCTGTGCAGACCAAAAAATTCGGCTGGAATACCATGATTAACTGGCAAACCAATCGGGCGCAAGTCTTAGAATTGGAAGAGGGCGTAGAGACGTTTATCATCGCACAAGGACCGGAAGGCGCGACCATAGAAGCACGTCCGGGCGGACTCATGGGCGATATCTACGGACGCGGATTTGCCCGTTCTCCTGATGGACAAATCATTTACAGCACTTCCTCCGGCATCGCTATTCCTCAAACCGCCAGCGAAAAAGTCAAAGTCGGCAATTATAATCCCGACTGGACAATGGGCTGGATAAACAACCTGAATTTTGGAAAAGTAAACCTCCGCGTTCACTTAGATTATAGAAGCGGCGGCGACTTTTACTCCTTGACAGGTTCGCAATTATACCGTTCCGGTTCGGTTACGGAGACGCTCGAATACAGAGAACAAGACATCGTACCCGAAGGCGTAGTTGAAAATGCGGACGGCACTTTCTCCCCCAATACCGTCAGTTCACCGGGCTACGATTATTACCGAAATTACTGGGTCAGAAGCAATATCGAAGCCAATACCTACGATGCTACCTTCCTCAAATTAAGAGAAGTGGCACTCGGTATCGACTTAGGAAATGTTTTGCAAAAATCAGTGCCCGCTTTCCAAAATGCCCAACTCTCCGTCTTTGCCAGAAATTTATTTACATGGACAAAAACCGATTTCGTCAGACACTTTGACCCCGAAGTGATGACCTTCGCAGGCGGCTCATACATTCGCGGATTTGAAACCGGACAAATGCCCGGAACAGCTACTTTTGGATTTAATCTGAAAATTGGTTTGTAGGAAAATATTGAACCACGAAGCGCACAAATCCCGATAGCTATGGGGAGAAAACTAAACAGACGCAGAGTACACAAAGTATTCCTAAGTAATTATTTAATTTTTATATAAAAAATATTTAATAATATTTTCATTTTAAAATAATTACAAAACTAAAATATTATTTATTTTTATTAATTTTATTTTATTAAAAATTATTTATTAGTATTTTATAAATTATTAAAAATTAAAATAAAAAAATATTTATTACAAATAAAATTCTTATATAAACTTAGTTTTCTTTCTCCCGATAATTATCGGGATAATTTGGTTTCGTGTCCTTTGTGTCCTTAGTGGTTCAGTCCATTTATTTCCCCTTAATTATGAAAAATAAACAAAATGAAAAATTTAAAATATATCATACTCACTGTTTTCATCTTGTCCGCAGTGGGCTGTACACAAGATTTTGAGGACATCAACACCAACCCCAACGCGCCTACGGAAGCGAATCCCGGCGGTTTATTATCCAGTATTATTTTTGAGCCACTCATCTCTCATTTAGATTTACAAACTTGGCTGACCAACCAAACGATGCACTACACCGTTTGGAGAAATGAAAATAACCTAGACCGCTATGACATCGCATCGGGCGATGGTTTTTTCTCTGAATATTGGAAAAATACCTACCGCGCCATGATTGATTATAACGATTTGGCGAGCAATGCCGGAGAGCCTGAATTTGCTGCCTATGCTTCGGTGGCTAAGATTATGATGGCATTTTATATGGCAACGGCTACCGAATTGTGGATTGACGCGCCTTTCACCCAAGCCGGACGCGGATTGGATAATTTGCAACCTGCCTACGATGGTCAGCAAGAAATTTACACACAAATTTTGCAAGACCTCAAAGATGCCAACAACGAACTTTCCGCAACCAGTAGCTTCCCGCAAGGCGGTGACATCCTCTTTGGTGGCGATGCCATGATGTGGAAACGCATGGCAAACTCACTGCGATTAAGGTACTTACTCCGCCTTTCCAATAGAGAGCAAGTCAATGCCGCTTCCGAAATCAACGCGATTTTCTCCGACCCGATGACTTACCCAATCATCAGTTCCAATAGCGAGGCAGCGATTTACGACTTTTCGGGCATCGCACCCAACACCTCTAATTTTTCCAATTCAGCTGGTTCCATGAACGTTTCGGAAAGGCTCATCGCCACCCTCGACGGCGCAGATGACATCAATAATACGGCAGACGACGACCCGCGCCTTGCTTTCTGGGCGCAACTCCCCGACTGCAATTCTATCGCCGAACCCGACCCGCTCTGCACCGGACAATATTTGGGCGCACCCAACGGCGTTTCTCGCGAAGTCGCACAAGGTACAGGCGGCAATGCAGAACTTTATAGTTCCGACCATTCCGATTATTTCAGAAATGAAAGAGGCGCATTAGATTTCGTCTTTATTAGTCATTCCGAAGTCGAATTCATCTTAGCGGAAGCCGCCATGAAAGGTTGGATAACGAGCAATGCACAGGCGCATTACGAAGCAGGTATTCAGTCGAATCTCGATTACTGGGGCATTGCGACCCCAGCGGATTTCTACTCCAGAACCGATGTAGCATGGGACAACACGATGGAAAGCCTGATGAACCAAAAATGGATTGCTTTTCTATGGAATAATACCATAGAAATGTGGGGCGAATACAAAAGAACCACCTTACCCGACCTCACCACCACACTCGGCGAAGTAGCCACAAGCGTTACAGGGGGCGAAATTATTACGAGAGTATTTTATCCGACTTTAGAACAATCTGTCAATTCAGCCAATTACAGCTCCGCCTCAAGTGCATTTGGTGTCGATAATGCCGCAAAAATCACCGCTAAACATTGGTATCAAGACTGAGCAAGTGCAACTTCAACCTCAACCTCAACCTCAACCGCAACCGCAACCGCAACCTCAACCGCAATTTCAAATGAAAATGAAAAATTCAAAAGTAATTTCAAAGAATTTGAAATAGATATTTTTTTAATTTGTTTTTGTAATTGAATTTTATTTGAAGTTGAGATTGAGATTGTAGTTGAGGTTGAAACACCGTAGCACATGCTTCCAGCTTGTGCTGCGTCCTACCATTCGTAGGAACAAGGCATGCCTGTCCCTACGAATGAGCGCGGCGCAAGCCGAAGGCATTATGCTACGGCAGTATCAAATTATTTATTTTTTGAAATTGTTTTTGTGAAAATTTGCAATTGAGGTTGAGATAAAATCAAAATGAAGGAGTCCTTAATCATGATACCGGGAACACTATGCGATGCGTCCCTTTTCAAACATCAGGTTTCGGGCTTGGCAGATATAGCGAATCCGCAAGTCGTCAGCAACAGTAGTTCGGATGATTTAGGCGAAGTAGCCGCGAATATTCTGCAAGAAATCAATGGCAATTTCTCTATCATGGGCTTGTCTTACGGTGGAATTATTGCCTTTGAAATGTGGCGACAGGCGCGACAAAGAATCAACAAATTGATACTGATGAACACCAACCACAAAAAACCTTCAGAGACAACTCGCGCCAATCAACAACGATTTTTAGGTATGTCGGCATTGGGTGAATTTAGGGAAATTACAACCGATTTCCTCAAAGATGCCATGCTATATGACGAACATGCCGAAGATGCAGCATTACGAAAAACCATTTTGCAGATGGCACTCAATACCGGACATGACAATTTTTTTAAGCAAATAAAAGCACAATTAAATCGTCCTGATAGTATCCCTGATTTACCAAACATAAAATGCCCAACGCTGATAATAACAGGCAAACAAGACAAAGTCTGCACGCCCAAAATTCATCAGGAAATGGCGCAATTGATACCAAATTCAACCATAAAACTAATCGAAAAATGTGGACACCTGAGTACGCTCGAACAACCTAAAGAGGTTAATCGCATTATACGAGAATGGTGGGCATAGCAACCTCAACCTCAATTTTGAATACAAAAATACAAATTAAATAAAAATACATTCAGTTCAACTTCGTTGAAATCATTGTTGAGGTTGAGGTCGCACTTGTCAGGAATATGAGAAAAAATAGAATCAAAGAAATTTGGAAAAGCGGTAAAACTGCATTTTGCGGATGGTTACACATCCCTGATACATGGACGGCGGAAGTCATGGCAAATGCCGATTGGGACTGCGTGACGGTAGATTTACAACATGGTCTGCATAGTATAGAAACCGCGATTCGGATGCTGCAAGCCATTTCCACAACAAATAAAATTCCCTTAGCGCGAGTCAATTGGAACGAACCGGGCAGCATCATGCGAATGTTGGACGGTGGGGCTTATGGCATCATCTGTCCCATGGTCAATACGCGCGAAGAATGTGAGGCATTCGTCGGTGCATGTCGTTATCCGCCAGAGGGTTATCGGAGTTTTGGTCCGACTAGATCCCGGATATACGGTGGCATGGATTATGGCGAACATGCCAATGAAGAAATCCTGACTTTTGCTATGGCAGAAACCAAACAAGCCGTCGAAAACATTGATGAAATATGTGCCGTCAAGGGCTTGGATGCCATTTTTGTCGGCTCCGGCGACTTGCGCTTGTCATTGACCGGAACAAATAAACCGCTCGAAGACAATAGTTTATTTGAAGAAGCGATTGATAAAATCTTAGCTACCTGCAAAAAACACGGCATTGTACCGGGAATATGGGTGCCAGATGTCGAAGCCGCAAAAGCGATGCAAAGCAAGGGCTATCGGTTCATCGCCCTAAAATCGGATAGTATGATTCTGATGGAATATGCCAGAAAATTAGCCAGCGAATTGAAAAAAATCTAAAAAATTCCATTGTCGTCAGACGAATCCACTTATGAATAGAACACATTTGAACGGTCAAACCACCAATTTTTATAAAACCCTTCGTCTGCCGACTATTTCAACGCTCACCCAAAAATTCGCGTAAACTTGGCAGATATTTTCAAAATGTCCGACAAGTTTAGACGAACACCCCGCACCGACGACTTTTAGCCGTCGCAAAATAAATACAAACATATTTTAAGTGAAATAAATAAAATATACCTGACGGCTAAAGTCGTCAGTACGGTAAAGCCAACATGATTTTTATAGAAACAACGGAATATACACTAGACGGTGCAAAACAGGAACTCCCCGGTTTTGATGAAAAGTATGTGAATATTGTAGATTACATTCTCAAAATCACTGATGAAATATGGGAAAAACGAGCCATTTGGGTGATTTATGATACTTACGAAAATGATGTTATCATTCATATTGGAGCTGGACAAATTCATGGCATTGAATCCGTTGTGTCGGGAACAATAAAAACGCTTTCCGCTTTTCCTGACAGAAAGATGGGTGGTGAGGCGGTCATCTGGTCGAAAGATGATGAAAATACCTTTTTCTCTTCACATCGAATTGCCTCTACCGCGACCAATCTCGGGGCAACAAATTTTGGCGAAGCAACAGGTAAAAAAGTCTTTTTCAGAACGATAGCAGATTGTATGATTCGTGAAAATCGAATTTACGAAGAATGGCTCGTCCGCGACAATCTCAGCTTGATTCAACAACTCGGTTTTGACCCCGTGGAAATGGCGAAGCAAGCGCAACTTCAACCTCAACTTCAAACTCAAACTCAAATGCAATCGCAAGGGAAAATTCAACACGGAAATGAGGCGAGTGGATTGATTTTTTCTTTATTTGAGAAAGTCTGGAAATCGCGTGATTTTGAAAAATTAAGCAATTACTATACACCTGCGAGTACCATACACGCGATTTGTAATAATGATTTGCAAAGCCATGAATTAGGTACTTATCTGAAAAATCTGTTAGCTTGTTTTCCCGATTTTCAACTTGAAATTCAGCGAATTACCTGCAATGAAAAATCCGACGAGATAGAAGTAGCCGCCCGTTGGAAATTGATCGGAACACATACCGGAGATGGTTTTTTCAGTCCGGCAAGCGGCAAACAAATTGTCATGCCCGGCATTAGTCATTACATCATTAAAGGTGGAAAAATAGCGGAAGAGTGGATGGTTTTTGACGGTTTCGATGTCTTGTGCCAAATTCATTCGAACGAACAAAACCAACAACATAATTTCAGCACAAACGACACGACAAATTCAGCATTAAATAATAAAAAAACGACCTTGGCTTTTATCAACGAATTGAATAATGCAGCCAACGACCAAAAAACGATTATTGACATTTTAAAAAAATATATTTCAACAAATATTACCCTCGAAATTACCAAACCTTTTGAAAAAATATCAGGTATAAAAGGCTTTGCAGATGATTTCTGGCTACCGCTTTTACATGCCTTCCCTGACCTCAAAAACGAACCTTACATTCTCATTGGCGGACATTACGAAAACCGTGAATATGTAAGTTTTACCGGAAATTTTGTGGCTACATGGGAAAAAGATTGGCTGGGTATTCCTGCCACCAATCAACCGACTTGGTTACGATATTCTACTACTTTTTTATTTGAAAAAAATAAAATCATAAACGCTTGGTATTTCTTTGATGTATTGGATGTTATGCGTCAGGCAGGATTCAGTTTTTTCCCGAGCAAAGGCGTACAACATGTCCCACCCGCACCCACGACGGGCGACGGCATCAAAGCGTCATTCACCGACAAAAAAGAAGGACAAATCACGCTCGACCTCACCAATACCATGCTCAATGCACTCGGAGATTACGACAAAAAAACACTGGAAAGCATGGGACAAACCCGATTTTGGGATGTACAAAATATGATGTGGTACGGACCCGGCGGCATTGGTACGACCAGGGGCTTAAAGGGCTTTGAAAATAACCATCAAATTCCCTTCCTCCTGAGCTTTCCTGACAGGGGCATCACACCTAAAAAAAGAAAAAATTACTTCGCCCAAATCGGTGACGGCAATTACAGCTGCGATTTCGGATTCCCTGCCATGTACGGAACACATAGCGGCAACGACTGGCTCGGACTAAAAGCAACAGGCAAAAAAATCACCTTACGAGTAGTGGATTATTGGCGAAGAGAAGGTGATAGATTAGTAGAGAATTGGGTGATGATTGATATGGTGGATATACTCGAACAATTAGGTATTGATGTTTTTGAATTATTGAAAAAAGCTAAATCAACCTCAACCTCAACCTCAACCGCAAATAAAAATTAAATTTTAACGAAGTTAAAACTGATATTTTTTTAATTTGTTTTTCGTTTTTGAATTTAAATTTGAGGTTGCAGTTGAGGTTGCAGTTGAAAAACCACGTTATGTCATTAAAAAAAAGACTCATAAAATACGACCAATTGATACCTTGTAAAGCGGCATTTATTGATGCTAAAACACCGGGTAGTCACCTCAAAGATAATTACAGCATCATTGGCGGTGGTGTTTCTGAAAACAAGCATCAGAAGGTTAATCTAAGTCTCAAACATGGCTTTTGTATCGGTGCGGCAGGGCAACCGCCAAAGATAAAAAACTCACCACATTCGCATTTTACGACAGAGGTATTTATGGTGTTCAGAGGTAGTTGGCGGTTCTATTGGAATAATGACGAAAAACAGGAAACGATACTCCATCCGGGCGATATTATTTCTTTGCCCATCAATATGTTTCGTGGTTTTGAAAATGTGGGCGATGTGTATGGGATGTGCTTTTCGATACTTGGTCACGACAACGCAGGGGGCGGAGTCGTGTGGGCATCTCGCGTGATTGAAGAAGCCAAAGGACATGGACTGATTTTGCTCGAAAGCGGAAAATTGGTGGATACAACGATTGGCGAAACCATCCCCGATGACCAACAAGCCATGCCACCACTGACCGAGGCACAAATGGCGACTTTCGACGAATACACCCTCGAACAAATGGCAATCCACGTAGGCAGGGCAGGCACATACACGCCCTCTGCGTACAAGGGTTTTCCCAACCAAACACCCGACACGCTAACCTACTACGACATCATCGGACCTATGGATAGCAAAGACCACAATTTTCAAGTAAAACCGGGCGATAAAAACGGCGACCAATTCAACGTTTACGGCATCGAATCATCGGGCGCAGGGCATACCGGAACATACAGTCGGGAAGCCGTAGAGGTCATGCTTGTACATCGCGGTGAGTTTGACATTTCCTGCAAACACGAAGGCGAAACACTCCATGCCACGCTCAAAGACGGCGATATTATTTCCTTCCCCAAAGGCGCGGTCAGAAGTATCTCGCCGCTTGGTGAGGGCTTTGCGTATTTGGTCGTGGGTGGTGATTATCCCGATGCGCCGATGCTTCATTCGTAGAGAAAAATCATGAATTTTCTCTACGAATGAAGGCGGTACTGTGCGTCCGTAAAATCGACATGAATACATTTAAATTGACCACAATTACGAATTTATTTTTTACTAAAATGTATTTTAAAATTTTCTAACTAAACGATAATACAAATTCATTTTCTTGTTTATTATTTTGGTTCTTTGACAGTTTTTGGGAATAAAATTAGAGACTTGTGCCTTGCGTGTTCCTCCCCCCAGCCCCCTCCAAAGGGGGAGATTCTTCGCTTCGCGAAGAACTTACTCGCGTTAGTCTCCCCCTTTGGAGGGGGCTGGGGGGAGGAAAAGCGTGAAAAACTAATGTTCAAAACATTCCTAAAATCAAAATAGAAAATAGACTCGCTAATTTCTCTTTTTGCAAAAATTGTTAAAGAATCATTATTTTTTTAATATAAAATAATTTTAAATAAAAAACCGTATTCGATTGCGAATTTTCATTCATATAAAATACAATAAAATCGATCTCCATTTCGCGTTAATAATGAGTGTATTATTAATGGGTTGTCGGGAAAATGTAGTGCCTGTTACAGACGCTAACGTCGCCCCAATTTCCATAGAAGGACTACGCCAAAGAACCTACGAATCCACCCTGATTTTTGAAAAACAATCGGTAGGAACAGACGAATATGAAGCCGCGCTAATATCCTATCAATCAGATAGTTTGAAGATTTACGCGCTCTTGAATACACCAAAAACCGAGCCGCCGAAAGCGGGTTTTCCGGTGCTGATTTTCGGACATGGTTTTCACCCCGAACCCAAAAAATACGGGGTCAGCAACCAAACCGGAAAGGACTGGCGACCCGGAGATTATTATCGGGGCGTACCAGAGGCTTATGCAAAAAAGGGCTTCCTCGTCATCACGCCCGACTATCGCGGACACAATATTTCAGACGGATTTGAATATACAAAAACCGCATATCTGGCAAGCACCTATTACGCGATTGATGTATTGAATATGATTGAGGGGCTATCCGATTTGAAAAATGCAGATTTAGAAAACGTCTTTTACATGGGACATTCGATGGGTGGCGATGTGGGTTTGAAAATGCTGTTGGCAACCGACAAAATAAAAGCCGCAAGCATCTGGTCGGGCGTTACTGCAACGGTATGGGAACAAGCAATTTATTACGGAAAATGGACTGACGATAATTGGAATAGCATTACCCAAAATTCGATGAAAAAATACATGGCACGTACAGATAGCGTCATTCAAAATTTAGGTTTTGACTACGACATTGATGTCGGCGACCCGATTCATTTTGTGCAAGACCTTTCGATACCAATTATTCTGCATCATGCCACAAAAGAAACATCCGTTCCGTATCGCTGGTCAGAGAGTTTGGCAGCAAAATTATTCGCACACAAAAAGGAGTTTGAATTTTATAGTTACGAAAGTGAAAATCATTTATTTAAAGGTGAAAATAAAATAAAAGCCGTTGAACGAGATGTTGCTTTTTTCTCAACTTCAACTTCAACTTCAACTTCAACCTCAACTTCAACCTCAACTTCAACCTCAACCTCAACCTCAACTTCAACTTCAACTTCAACTTCAACGAAGTTGAAATAAATAAATTTATAATTTGTTTTTCTTGTAATTGAATTTTATTTGAAGTTGAGGTTGCAGTTGAGGTTGAGGTTGAAACGACAACACAATAACACATACCATGGCAATACAATACATAAAAAGAGGCATCACAGCCCAAGATTCGGCAGCAAATCAGACCAAAACTCGTCAGATAGTAGAAGGTATTCTAAACGATGTTGCTACGCGGAAAGACGAGGCAATACGCGAATTGTCTCAGAAATTTGACGGTTGGAATCCCGAATCTTTCCGCCTGTCTGATGAGCAAATTCAGGACATTATCGCCACCGTTCCGCCGGAGACGCAGAAGGACATCAAATGGGCGCAGGCGCAAGTCCGCCGCTTTGCACAAATCCAAAAATCTGCCCTTCGGGATGTGGAAATTGAGACCATTCCGGGCGTGGTATTGGGACATAAAAATCTGCCCGTCAATAGCGTTGGTTGTTACGTACCGGGAGGGCGTTATCCTATGGTCGCTTCGGCGCACATGAGCGTACTAACTGCCAAAGTAGCGGGGGTCAAAAAGGTCATCGCCTGTACGCCACCCGACCCGAAAACCAAGTTGCCACCAGCCGAAACGGTAGCTGCCATGCACTTCGGTGGTGCGGACGAAATCTATATCCTCGGCGGCGTACAAGCGATGGCGGCGATGGCTTACGGCTGTGTCGGCATGGAGCAAGTCGATATGATTGTAGGTCCTGGAAATCAATACGTTGCAGAGGCAAAACGACAATTATTTGGACAAGTTGGGATTGATTTATTGGCAGGTCCGACGGAGGTATTGGTCGTGGCAGATGAGACGATGGATGCAGAAATGGCAGTCACCGACCTACTCGGACAAGCGGAACACGGACCGAATTCTCCCGCCATTTTATTGACCAATCACAAGCCCCTCGCTATGGCAGTTGAGGCGGAAGTCAAACGCCAATTAGCCGTACTCCCAACGGCAGATGTGGCAGGCGCAGCATGGGAAAATTACGGCGAAGTCATCTTGGTAGATACCGTCGAAGAAATGGTACAAGTTGCCGACGACATCGCCAGCGAACACGTTCAAATCAACACCAAAAATCCTGACTATTTTCTGGAGAATATGAGCAATTACGGCGCACTATTTCTCGGCAATCGCACCAATGTTGCTTATGGCGATAAAGCGATTGGCACGAACCATACCTTGCCGACCAAAAAAGCGGCGCGTTATACAGGCGGTTTGTGGGTTGGTAAATTTATCAAAACTTGTACCTATCAAAAAGTGCTGACAGATGAAGCAAGTGCTTTGGTGGGTGGATATTGCTCTCGACTTTGTGAGATTGAGGGTTTTATGGCGCATAAAGCGCAGGCGGATTTGAGAGTAAAACGGTATGGAACCGCAACTTCAACCTCAACCTCAACCGCAAATTAAATTTCAATTTCAATGTCAATTATAAATTAAAATGAAACAAATTTGAAAATCAAAAACTGAATTAGATAGCTTCAACCGCGAGTTCAATTTCATAATAAATTTCAACGAAGTTGAAATAGATAAATTTTTAATTTATTTGTTTTGAAATTGAAGTTGAGGTTGAAAAAATAAATCATGGAAAAATTTGAAAAGATTTATGACTACGAAGATAGATTAGTACGATTTGCGGGAGAATCAGCTTTATTCGCCGAAAAATTACCGGATACCTATACCGCTGTTTATTACAGAAATCAACTTATCAGGTCATCTGGAAGTCCGGTATTGAATTACGGAGAAGCACAAGCTACTGTTACAGATAAGGATTTTATTCACAAAATGAGTATCTCGGTCAAAGAACTGAAAGAGTCAAGAGGATGTCTAAAGGTCTTGGCTTACCTGAATTTAGGTGAACAAAAAATGAGGGAATTACTTTTATCCGAATGTGAAGAACTCATCGCAATCGGATTTTCAATGATTAAAAAAAGGAAAGCAAAATCAACTTCAACTTCAACTTCAACTTCAACCGCAACTTCAAAATCAAAGTGAATTTCAACGAAGTTGAAATAAATATTTTTTTTGAATTTTTTTTTGAATTTAAATTTGAATTTAAATTTAAATTTGAGGTTGAGGTTGAGGTTGAGGTTGAAGTTGAGGTTGAAGTTGAGGTTGAAGTTGAAAAACACATTATCATGGAACAAATAGGCACACTAAACTGGTCAATCATCATCATTTACCTACTTGCAAACCTATTACTGGGTTTTGTTTTGTCAAAAAAGGTAAAGACTGCTGAAGATTTTTATGTTGGCAGAAAAACCACGCCGTGGTGGGCGATTGGCATATCGGTCTTGGCGACTTATGTGAGTGCGATGACTTTTTTGGGTGCGCCGGCTTGGTCTTATGGTTCGGGGCTTTCCGTCATTGCCATTCACTTGAATTATCCCTTAGTGATTATTATCGTCATGGCGATGTTTGTGCCGTTTTTTATGCAGACGGGCGTGGTTTCTATTTATGAATATCAGGAAAAACGTTTTGGGAAATTATCGCGGGCGGTCATTTCGATAATATTCTTGGTGACCCAATTGCTTTCTTCTGCGGCGGTCTTGGTGGCTTCAGCTTTTGTGATTTCATATATTACGGGTGTTGATGTGCTGCCGAGTATTATTATCGTGGCGATTATTACCCTGATTTATACTTCACTCGGCGGAATTACGGCGGTTATTTGGACAGATGTCTTACAATCCGCTATCTTTTTAATCGGCGGTATTATCGTCCTTTTTGCCTTGCTGATAGATATTCCCGAACCACTTAGCGAGGTCTTATCCTCCTTAAAAGAAAAAGGAAAAATCAATCCGATTGATACGAGTATTAACTGGACAAAAGACACCACAGTGTGGGCAGGAATCATCGCGATGAGCGTTTATCATGTGACCGTTTATGGTGCCAATCAAATGATGATGCAACGCACACTTGGCGCAAAAAACATGGGAGAAGCCAAAAAATCGCTCGCTTTGATGGGTTTTGCGGCATTTTTTATATATTTTATGTTTATCTTTATTGGTGTATTATTTTTCCACTATTATGGTGGAAAAACATTTGACAATAATAATAATATAATGTTAGAATTTGCCCAAGAAAAAGCCTTTCCCGGATTTATCGGATTGATTGCGGCGGCGGTACTTGCGGCGAGTATGTCAAGTTTATCTTCGGCACTCAATTCCTTTTCGACCATCTCTACTGAAGGTTTTTATCAAAAATATTTCAGACCCAATGAATCGCCCGAACATTACCTGAAAGTAGCAAGACTATCTACCATTTTTTGGGCAATTATGATTATTATTCCCGCTTTTATTTTTTCGGACGATACGGAAAGTGTGTTGAAATTGCTCACCAAAATCGGCTCCTATTTCGTAGGCGCGAAATTAGCCATGTATGGATTGGGTTTTTACTCCAAACATACCAGCGAAAGAGGCTTATTGGTCGGCGTGGTGGTCGGATTTATTTCATTGGCTTTGGTTTCGCAATTCACCGATATTGCCTGGCCCTGGTATGCTGTCATTGGTGCAGTGGTCAATATCGCGGTATCCATTATCGCCAGCCTCTTATTGGATGGTCGTCAGGCAGAATGGTCGGCGTATTCCATTCCCGGACAAAAAGCGAGATTTAAAGCCGAAGGTCTGCCCGAAAAAGAAAATGGTTGGTACGTTGTTCCCGGCAAATTGGATAAAGTCAGCTATTATTTATTTGGATTTTTTATAGTGACTTTGGCGTTTTTATTGGGATTTCAATTTTGGATATAAACAACTTCAACCTCAACTTCAACCTCAACCTCAACCTCAACCGCAAATAAAAAAAAGGCAAAGACAAAAGAATTTCAACGAAGTTGAAATCAATAAATTTTTAATTTGTTTTTTGTAAAAATTGAAATTGTATTTAAAATTGAGGTTGAAGTTGAAGTTGCACTTGAGGTTGAAATCGAAGTTGTGGGTGTAATGAGAATATATAAAACGCAAATTAGCGTGGTAGAACGCGGATTTTTTTATTATTAATTTAAAAACAAAATTAACACGAATTATTTATTTTATATTTATGATAATTAAAAAACGTTTTTTATCGAATTTTATAAATTTTAATTTGAAATAATATTTTAATAATAAAATAAAAATACGTATTGAATTTTAATTAAAATGTAAAAATAACTACCTAAGGGAAGACGAAAAAAATAATCTACCCGTCTGAATTGTTTTTTTCTTATATGTTCCACTAAATCTTCCTTACGTAGCCCAGCTATGCGCGTCAAATTTAGCCAAACATATAAAAAAAATAACGGCTTCATTTGGGGTAGATTATTTTCTTCCTCTTCCCTAATTTAACGACATTACAACAAAAATGAAACAAACACTCATTATCATTTTGGGATATTTATTTGTGAGCGGATTTTCGGGAGAATCTGAACAGAAAGATTATGTCCAATATCATAAATATTTTGTTCAAGTAGAAGAATTAATAACGAATGAAAAATTTATTGAGGCAGAATCAAAATTAGATACACTATTTGAGAATTATCAAGTAAAATTTGCAAAAGACTATTTAATAGCCGGACAAGTTAGTCTAATAAATGAACACAAAAGCAAGAGTATAGAACACTTAAGGAATGCTTTGAGAATGGGAGTTAAAATCGAATGCTTAAAATCAATCAAGCTACTTAAAGATAAAATAAATGAATTGGAATGGAGAAGTCTTAAAAATGAAGAAAGACTATTTAGAAAAGACTATTTGAAAAGTATTGACCTTGAATTGTATAAAGAATTTCACAAAAGGTATCGGAACGAACAAGATTCTAAAGGAACTGATAGATATAAATCCGTTGTCCATTCTAATTTCAATCGAATCAAGCATTTCATAGAATTAGATAGTTTTGTCGGAGAAAATTTAATCGGATTAGATAATAAAACTTTAGCAAAATCAATATCGGATTGTGGTTGTGGAAATTCAAAAATCATTGTGACTCTTCTCCATTACGACTATCCGATAAGTGAAATCGGTGAAGAAAGACTAATATCCGAAATAAAGAAAGGGAATTTGCACCCAAGAGAATTTGCAACAATCTACAACTTTGAAAGAAATAGGGTTTCTGTTCTTTACAAAGAGTCGAATAAAAAATATGAAGAATTGCCAAAATATGAGTTTAATTTTCCATTTGGTGAAAAAGAAACTGATATAGAAAGAGTAAATTCAGATAGGCAAAAAATTGGAATATGCAAATATGAGGTTGACAAAAAGAAGAAAGAAGTAAGCCAGAAATATGGAATAAAACTCAACTTTGGTTATAGATAAAAATGATGAATATAATAAAGTGCAGAATGTTCACAGCGGCTACTCATCTGCAAAATTCACTCAAAATTCAGCATTAAATCCAATTCATGAAAAGTAAAAAAACAGCACTCGTAACAGGCGGAAGCGGCGGTATCGGTTCGGAGATTTGCAGACAACTGGCAGCGGCAGGTTATCAGGTCATTATCAATTATAACAGTAGTTTGGAAAAGGCGGAAGCGGCGATGGCGAACCTGAATCACAACGGTCACAGCCTCTTCAAAGCCTCCGTAACGGATAGCCGCGAACTGGCACAAATGGCGGATTTTGTACAAGAAAAATATGGTCGTTTGGATGTCTTGGTCAACAATTCGGGCATCACCAAACCCGTTCCGCATAATGATTTGGAAGGCTTGGAAGACGACTGGATTGACCGGATTATGCAGGTCAATTTTCGGGGTGCATTTGCCTGTATTCGGGCGTTTGAATCGCTTTTACGCAAGGGAGAAAACGCTATTGTCATCAACATATCTTCGATTGCGGCACGTACAGGAGTTGGCAGCAATGTCGCCTATTGCGCCTCAAAGGCAGCGATGGATTCAATGACCCGTTCATTGGGCAGGGCATTGGCTCCGCAGATTCGGGTGGTGTCGCTCTCGCCGGGATGGGTGATGGGCGAATATGCCAAAACATTTCCCGAAACTTACATCCAAGAACAAAAAGATAAAACGCCCTTAGCACGAATTGCATTAGCGGAAGATGTCGCAAAGGCAGTCTTAGGAATAACCAATTCATTTACCTTCTCAACAGGCTGTAT
>Ga0209187_1001919_pt1 | contig 21694 bp, 20 predicted proteins | sample BantaG_FD_187430 | JGI IMG/M metagenome (GOLD analysis project Ga0209187, IMG submission 187430) | Marine algal microbial communities from Bantry Bay, Ireland - BantryBay_4 metaG (SPAdes) (version 2) | ecosystem: Host-associated > Algae > Red algae > Unclassified | place: Bantry Bay, Ireland...
TTGATAAATATATCCTGTTTTATAACAAAGAATTAGCAAGGTGCGCCAAATGGAAGTTTAAAGGATTCACTAAAGGCAAGAAATTAAAAAATGCTGCTTAGTAGGAACTTTTGGGATGTACCACTAGTGCGTCGGGAACTAAATACCAAACACCTTATACGGCCTGTTTTGAGATCACACTTCTTTACTCATCAGTCGGGTAGCTACCGGCTATCCTTCTTCTTCGTGCATCGTTTGATCCCAAAATAGTCTCGCCTAAGGTATCATCTACCTTGATCCCGACGCATTAGGAATGAAATTCAGCGCAAAAAATAGCTATTAGGGATATTTTACCGAAGGTCACATATAACTTTTATTATATATTTACGTATGTAAAGATATTGTATAAGTTTTTTAACTTAATTTTCATTCCATGATTTTTGACCTTAACCACTCGCGACAATATGAGACGAACAATTGTAGACTCGAATATTTATCGCAGAAGAGCCACCATCTTTACGAAATTTTACGTGATTCTCTGGAATTTACTCGAAAAATGGGATTACCTACCATCGGTAATCCAGTATTGAAACTGAAAAGTGAGGTACTGACCCTTATGTATAGTATGATGCAGCATCAAATCAACTGCGAATTATATGGAGAGTTATTAATAGGAGATGCTACCGATGCTACCGATGCTGCTTTATGGCCTCAATTAGGCAGTCTCTTCGAAATTACCAGTGTATTGTCGGTGAGCTATTACGATTTTTTACTGGAATGGGAGCTGATAAAAGATCAGCAGGAGAGGAGGATTATTTCGCTTAACGAAATCAAAATATCTGTTCCTGCCTAGTTAACCATCCGGTTAGTAAGGGCATCATCAAGTCTAAAGGAGATAACGGTGATAGAGACCATTATAATAATTAAGGTTTTGATGCACTATACCGTGGTGGACTAATGCGTCGGGAACTAACTAGTGTCTAATATCACCCAAATCCTGTTGTATATTAATTGGTAAAGTCGCCTGGATAGATTGTGGATTCAAGATTAGAGATAGGTCTTCCACGGAATAATTGAGGTAGTTATTATTGGAAAGTAATTCAAAAATTATTTTAGAATTACTGGACTTAAGATGATTCCACATAAGAATAAGTAATCGATTGGCTCTGCTAAAGTTTTCAAACTCCACAATAAGGTTGTGCGCATAAGCTGCTGAAACATCATCTGTAATCTGAAAAGGTTTCTCCGTATTTTCGGCTAGCTGATCCGTTTCAAATAGTTTTTGCTGCATAAATTTTATATACTGCATTCGGGAGGAAATAATGCAGGATACCGTAGTAATGAATTTGGTCGTACTCATGATTCAAAGGTAGTATTGACCGGTTGAGCCAAATGGTTATTTGATTTTCATTGGTTTGGTAGGTTTAAAGATGTTTACTTGTAATTATCTGTGGCAGAAAAGATGAAAAAACTAGAAGATTATCAGAATTTTATCCGGATTATTTTTTCTAGTTGTTCTTCATCATAGTCTAAATACGCATTACCTTGGAGAAGGTTGCCAATAGTAGTAGCATTTTCTACGCAAAGCCATACTTTTAGGGTTTGCAGACGTTTAATATCGGCATTAATGTCATTTATATTACGTAACATCCTGTCTAATTCCTCTAATAAGAAATCTTGAGAATTAGGTAGACTTGAATTGCTCAGGTCTGGCATAGTATCGTTACATTTACATTGTAAACGAATAATACAATGCTCAATTTTTTGATAGATTTTAGTGGTTCGTTCGTTCCACGCCATATTAGGCTTGAAACGTAAGATATTCACATTCATAGATAGTCATAGTCTAAAATAGTCTGGCGATTAGCAATCGCAAATGGGTCTCTGTAACAAAATTAGCCATAAATATTTAATTTTAATATATGTTGAGGGTGAACGGTAGTAATTAATTACGGAACGTAACAAATAATATATTTACTGAATGTGATTGGGATGAATTGATGCCTTATATAATAAATATTAAATAGCTTTTTAAGGAAAAAACGGAGTCACAACGAATACCGAATATAACCGGATTTATACCTGTTCTAACCTTTGTGTGGAATTTTGGAAAAAAAATGTTAAATTTGTTATAACGGACTAGAATTATTTGTCAAATTTTAAACTTTGATATTTAAATAATCCTAGCTATAATAAGAATTTATCTACTCGATATAAAGAATGTTTTCATTTGGTTTTTTGGGTTAGGGAGGAGCTTCTATAGCTCCTCTCCCTTTTTTTACTCCTTTCGTTTTATCTTCTTTCCTTTTTTTGTACATTTAACCTTAAAGAAGTTGTTTAAGAATTAAGCACAATGGTTACGGATAAATCATTGACAATTATGCAAATTTGGACAACCTGTTAAACCGACAGTATTGATAAAAACTGTCTCAGAACTCCCAAAATATTATGAGCAAAATCACCATTAAGAGCGGTAAAGGTGAAATTACCCTCCAAAAAAGTAGTCGCTACGTAGGTTTAAAATCTGAAAAGCCTGTCACAGATAAAGATGCGGTAAAAAAGGAAGTCCTCTCCAATCTGGGAGGATTTAACATCGTAACCCTCAACAAAGACGGAAAATCCATCGATGAAAAACTCGATGAGGTGCGGAAAGAAAAGGATGTCGAAGTGGGTACCCACGTTTATTACGTGTCTGGCTTGAGTCAGCGCCCCATGGTCCCGACTGGAGAAATCTACGTGATATTCCAGGAAGATGTCAGCGAAGAGGAACAACTGATCATTCTGGACGAATATAACCTCGAAATGGTCGAACGCCGTTCCTCCGACCGAATTATTCTCAAAGTAACTGCTAATTCTCCCAATCCTCTAAAGGTCGCCGCAGCATTACAAAAAATCTCTCTAATCAAGATGGCCGAACCGGACCTGGACGCGCTAGTGGAGGAATACGAATTTAGAGAGCCATTTGATACCCTCTATCCCCACCAATGGCAACTTCGTAATCCCGGATTTATTACTGATGTGCAATGGACTACCAAAAAGGGAGCAGATGCTAAAGTGGTGGATGCCTGGGCCCGTCTTGGTAACACGGGGTCGAATGAGGTAGTCATCGCAGTAGTAGATAATGGCTTTGATATCAACCATCCCGATCTGGTCGGAAAAGTGCATAAACCATTCGATCTTTGGAGTAATTCTGCACAGATTGAAATGGGGGATGCTCGCTTTACGCACGGAACGCCCTGCGCAAGTGTAGCGCTTGCGGCCAGTAATGGGGTAGGAATCGTTGGTTCAGCTCCCGCCGCCAAGTTTATGCCCGTCAGTGGTACTTCCTTTAGTCTTCAGGCGACCGAAAAAATATTTAATTATTGTATAGACAATGGGGCAGATGTCATCAGTTGCAGTTGGGGAACCACCGACTCGGCCTTTGATCTAAATCCCATGAAAATTGCGGCTATTTCAAAAGCAGCCCGTGAAGGACGTAACGGAAAAGGGTGTGTCATTCTTTTTGCGGTGGGCAACGACGATCTAGATTACGTGAGTTACTACGCCGCGCATCCGGATGTAATTGCGGTAGCCGCCACCACGAGTAAAGATGCGCACGCCGATTATTCTAACCGGGGTAGAGAGGTAACAATTTCTGCTCCTTCCAACGGTGATTGGCCCATCACCGCAGCCCGTGCTTCCTGGGATGAAGGCATTTCCTGGGAGACCGGAGAATATCGCTGGTGGCGAGATGGGCGTTCGCGGGGGAGTAGCTACAAACACTTTGGCGGTACTTCCTCTGCTTGTCCCCTAGTCGCCGGTATCTGTGGCCTCATCTTGTCGGCTAATCCAGAACTGACCGCTACGGAAGTTAAAGAAATTCTTACTCAAACAGCGGATCAGATAGGAGGCCCCAGCGAATATATCAACGGTCATTCGCTCAAATATGGATACGGTCGAGTCAACGCTGATAAGGCCGTCGCCGAAGCTTTACGTCGTAAAGATTCTGGTAATGAACCGCCCGTTGTGGATGATAGTACGATTGCTGCTGGACGAGGTATCTTTCGGTTTCAGGTGCGACGACAGGAACCGACCGGTTATGGTGTACAGATTGGGGCTTTCGCCGAATATGGCAACGTATTGATTCAGGCCGAAAAGCTGGAATCCCTTTTCGACGCTCCCATCGTAGTAAGCATTAATGAACTGAATGGAAAAACGGTTTACAAAATTGTGGTAGGTGCTTTCGACGATAAAGATGACGCCAGAACCTTGCTTAATCGGGTGAAAGACCAGGGAATTAACGGATTTGTGCGAGCAATTAAAGATCTTGCTTAGAGAAGTTGTTTAAAAAAGGGAATTTTACCTTAAATATTTTTGTTCCTGCTTTTAAATTAGGGTATATTTGCGGACGTTTTTGGCGAGGTAGCCCCGGCTGCCAACCAAAAATAAAAGTAATGGCGAGGTAGCTCAGCCGGTTAGAGCGCTAGATTCATAATCTAGAGGTCGGGAGTTCAAGTCTCCCTCTCGCTACTAAAAAAATCCTGTCTCGGCAAAAAGCCGAGGCGGGATTTTTTTTACTTATAAATTAGGTATTTATCAATTTCAGTATTACACATTTTCCATCCAAAGCCACTAGTTGAGTTTCCCTGTTTTTGACAAGTGTTGGTTTCCAGTGGTTGTGGCCAAAGCAAATAATAGAAGTACCTTTCGATGCTTCCATCGCATCTCTCATACTATCACTACCACGTAATCTGGGATCTAGATGATTAGGTCCTTCGTGTAATAAAATAAAATCAGGTTCTTTTCGAAATAATTTTTTGAGTTCTTTTAAATGACTTTTTTCTTCATTTCTAAAATGCTTGGTGGGACGTCCAATAATTCCACTGATACCTCCGATGGTAATTCCTTTTATCGGCTGGATTTCTTTGTCAAGAAAATAAATATCGGATTCTGATTTAAATGCTTCAAATTCTGATGGACTACCAAAGTCATCATGGTTACCTGCCACGCCCGTCACGAAACCAAAGTTTTGGTTGAAATTTCTCCATACCGGTTTTACGTCTCCTTTACCACCTCTCTTTTTCAGATTTGCGTAGAGATCACCGCACAGGAGTACACCGACTTTTTGTAAATCTGTTGCTGGAAATTTTGTCACAAAAAGAAGTTGTAAATAATCGGGAAGTACCTCGCCAAGTAATTTCATCTCTTTTCCATCTGCTACCATACCTTGCAGGTCGGAAGCCAGAATAAGGTACTCGATTTCCGCTGTTTTTAAACCACTGATAGTCCCCTGATAAATGGGTAATTGATTCTCAATAACAGCAGTGCCACCCGTACTATTTCTACCACCTTCTCTTACCATTTGGTAGGAAAAATAGTCGAGAGGTTCTGCTTCGTTGATGGTTATCGTCGTCATATTATTCATGAAATAGTGAGCTACAAGGCACTAAGGAATTTAGCTTTTTCCGTAGGAAAAAGTCTTCGTGATTTTGTGTCTTTGTGGCAATCATTAATTTTGCATTTTACTTTGAAAACCCGGTATCATCTTCCTAAAAGTCATACTAATCCGGCCTAAATTAGAAATCACCTTTGGCAGTCCATGTTGCCAGTCCTCTTGCATATCATTGGGCATATAAAATAGAGAGCCCGGTGGTAAAATATAATTATACAATTCCGTAGGGTTTGCTTTTCTACGCACTTGCATGATTCGGTGATCGCCAAGACTGACAATCGCAATTCCCGTATCTGGTACGAGCATTTTAATCGTGTCGCCATGAAAACCCATTTTAGAACTGCCGTCTTCGTAATAATTTAATAGACAATTATTTGGGCGAAAGCCTAATTCCTGTTCAAGTAATTCGGCTATATTTTCCATCTGATCACTCATCGGTTGGAAGTCGTACGCTTGCTCTGCGTAGTCGTAAGGTTCTCCGAAGCAAGCGGTTTTCCTCGATCTCATATTGGTATCCCAATCTGTATTTTTTACTAATTCAGTAAAAATTTTTTCTGAATCAGGAATGAAATTTCGGATAAATAAAATCTTGCTGGTGATATGGTGCATGATGTTTTTTTAGATAAAACAACTTCATGGGTTGTCTATTTTGAAATAACATTTTTAAAATAACGTTTAGTTCCAGAAAGGGAAAATTTCAATTTTTAAAGAGAAATTATTTACACTTTTATTGAAAAAAATAAAATAGTGGGAACTAACTTTTCAAAAAAAATGTCTTTCTTATTCAATACTAATCTTTCTCTAATGGAAAAATTTGCCATTTCAGACATCCACGGATGCGCTAAAACATTTAAAGCATTGTTGAAAAAAATCAACTTCTCAAAGGAAGATGAGTTGTATCTATTAGGAGATTATATTGATCGTGGACCTGATAGTAAAGGCGTGATTGACTACATCTGAAATCTACAAGCAGATGGATACACCGTTCATTGTTTGTTAGGCAATCACGAAGCGATGTTGCTGTCAGCCGTGTTAAAGCCCAGTGATTACTATTCCGGAGATATTGAAACCATCGCTTCTTTTGGCATTCGTCACTGTCAGGATATTCCAAAAAAATATATTAACTGGATTCAAAATCTGGATTATTTTTTAGCGGTAGACCAATACATTTTGGTACATGCCGGATTAAATTTTAATTCCCAAAATCCATTAGAAGATTTTACAGAAATGCTCTGGATTCGTCGCTGGAAACGAAATCTGAATAGAGATTGGCTGGGAGATAGAATCATCGTGCACGGACACACGCCGACCAAACTGGAGGAGATAAAAACGGAAGCGACCAACCTGGCTCAAATGCCCGTGCTGGATATTGACGGAGGCTGTTGCTTCGAATTTGAAGGTTTGGGGAACCTGGTTGCTTTTGAATTGAGTACGCAAAAAATATACGTACAACCTCGTATTGATACCTGGTCCGAAAATATTATAGCGTTACAAGAAAAAGAGGAAAGGAAGGTCATCGATCAAACAGTCAGGGCAAAAAAAAGGACCAGGGTATTATTTTTTAATATTGAAAATACTTTACAGCAGCTAGACAAAACTCCGAAGACTGCTTTACAAAATGGTGCTTTGGAAAAAGCCGTAAAGTCCGCTAATTTTGATTTTCTAATTTGTGTCAGTGAGGAAATGAATACAAATTTTGGAACTTTGAAATTTGACCAACAGAAAAAAAAGATGCAACTTAAATTAGCGATATTTTTTCGGAATAAAGACTGGTTTACAGAAAAAGTATTTCTCCTGAAAGATCCTGCAAATCGATGCAGTTACCTCGACTTAGAATCCGATTGGTATTATTTAGATGGTGATGCGCAAGCTTATTTTACAAAGGCCTACGGTGAAGAAAAATACCACGAAGCGATGAACCATCGTATTTTTCAACCCGAACTTAAAAGCGATGGAGCCGATATTTTGGAGTGGTTGTATCAGTTGATAGATTAGATGGGGGAGTAATGCTTCTTGGTCGGCTCTTCCGTGGATACAATTCATGAATTGTATCCACGGAAGAGCCACCTCAACACCTCAACAATTCTCCCCTTCATCCTTCCCAAACCGCTCAATATGTGCGATAACCCCTTCTTTGGAATCATACAATCCAAGGTCCAGATTTTTTAAGTCACCCCGCAGAGACATAAGTTCTATCACGGGATAGATCGGACGCTGATACGACCAATATTCTTTATTCATAAAAATCATTGGACTGGCAAGACCAAGTGTACAATAATGATTTTGGGTCAAGTCCTGGAATATTTCCTGGATGGTACCCGCATTGCCGGGTGCGAAGATGACGCCCCCTTTGGCGATGGTCAGCAGACCATCTTCCCGGACACTATTGGCAAAATATTTCGCAATTTGCGACGCAAAAGGAGTGGGTGGTTCGTGACCGTACAGCCAGGTAGGAATGCCCAGACTTTGATATTTTGAGTCAGGATATTTGTCTAAAACTTCAAAGGCCGTTGGAAGCCATTTTTCGTCATTGTAAAGAGGGGCATCGCCTAAAATTTCAATCGCCTTGTTCAATTCATCTTCCGATTTTCCCGCCATCCAGGCGCCCAGATGTGTAGCTTCCATCGCACCCGGTCCGCCGCCCGACACCATCAGGTATCCTTTTTCGGTTAGCTCCCGCGCAATTTCGGCGACTTTTCGATAGGTGGCATCTTTTCGACTGATATTATGTCCACCCATGATGGCCACGACGCTTTTGGGCTTGAAACCTTCTAAAAAATCTTCTACGGCGTCGGTGATCGAATGGTCGTGTAATCTACGGGTGAGGGTTTCTCTGATCGAGGTAGCTTGCTTGCCGGATTTTATATAATGGTCATAAACTAACTTATCGTAGGTCTGATCGTAGCCGCCTGGTTTTCGAAAATCATAATCATTATAAAGTGTCTCTTTGGTATATAATTTATTGGGATAAATCTCAAAAGGAGCATCGAGGATGGGGAAAATAAAATTATCCGTTTGCAGATAATCCAAAAGTTTTTTGCTCATTTTACAGCCTAAAAAAAGGCAACACTTAAAATGACAGCGTAGCATCTTTTCTTCCAGCGTGGTGAGGTCGATCGACTGCACGGCAATATCATTGATACTTTCATCGGTTAAAATATCATTTAACTCGGAGATGGAATGGAATTCTTTCATAAGACAATGATAGCAAAATCTTGCCTAAATGATCGTCCGTTTCGTTAATTTTCTATCACCTTGATCTCTACCCGACGATTTTGGCTCATCTCTGGTTCTTTGTTGGTGTAAGGAAATTTCATCTCTGAATTACCGTATCCTTTCCACGTAATTCGGTCGGGATTAATATCATTTTTAATCAAATAATCATAAACGAGTTTTGCCCGATTTTCTGATAGTTTTTGTTCTGTTTTTACTCGCAGTCATCCGAATTGTACGGTGTTGCTAGGGGAGTGAAAGTAAGTAAAGGGTCTAGTTATCGAGTCGGTTTAACCCAGCTTTTGCTTTTCCGTGTAGGCTTTGTTTGTATTGATTGGGCGACATGTCCAGGCAGGTGTTATAGGCCGCTTTTGCTTTTGCTTTTTCGCCCGCCGTTTCGTACAGTAATCCCATTTTTAAGGCTGCGTTACAAGCATAGTAATATTTTTGGGAGCGACCCTGGTCAATGGTTTTTTGGTAGTATTTGATGGCTTTTGGGGTTTCACCACTTTCGTGGAAAATTCGTCCGAGCCGGTATATGTATTCAAGATGTAGACCGGCATCTGCAAAATCTTCCGGCTGATAACTAAGCAGCGAAGCCTCGGCCCGGTCATAATAGCCACCGTCAAATAATACTCGTGCTTTTAATAAAACTGGATTAGGTTGGTCTTGACTTTCTGCTTCGGTCTGCGCACTTTTATCGCTCCCGACGGAAGTACGACCGTAGCTTTTACAGAAATCCATATATTGACGGTACTTGAGTTCATTCCCATGCAATAGATGGTACCAGGCTATTTTTTGGTAAGCCTCCTTGACATAATTGCCGTTGCCCATACTGCTAATATAATTTTGCAAATACTGTGGTGCGTTCTCATCTAACCGTCGAAACCGAGCCAGTCCCAGCATAAAATCGAGGTAGGGCATCTTATAAAATTTAGCTCCCCGTGGACGATCTTCCAACATTTTAATCGCCAGATCATTTTTACCAATTCGCATGGCCATATTAGATAAAACAAAGCAGGCCAATGCACTCGTCTTGGGATTTAGCTCTCCGCTATTGAGAATATTCCAGGCGCGATCGTTGCTACTATTATTTAAGTGTAACATTAGAAAAGCGTAGAAAACCAGTGTTTCCGTTTCGAATAATTTATCTCCATTTTTGCGATGGAACTGGATCACCTCTTCTATTTCTCGTTTTCCCTGTTCGATGGTACCATCCATGCCCGCCAAAAATTTAACGGCCCATTTGTAGTTGTCCGGAACGGTACCTACGAGTGCGTGTAACAATCCCAGACTCTTTTTGCTGGCGATAAAATCCGGATGTTTTTCAAGATTTTTATTCAACATTTTATAGGCAGAACGAATATTTGACAGGGCTGCCAGGTAGTTGTCAAATTTTAGGTCTAGCAAGGCCCACTGTAATTTTATTTCGGCCTGCGTATATAAATAATAGGGGGAATTAGAATCACCCGCTTCGATCAGTTCCAGGCGACGATCTTTATTTTTGGTGAGCAATTCAAATGCATCTTCATCTTCGTCAATAAAAACCCGCATAAAATCCAGGTAATTTTCTACGAAATAGACCATATAATTATTAGGATGCTCCGTTTTTTCGGTAGCGAGTAAGAGACTCGATTCCTGGACGCGCAGTTCGAGCGCCCGCTGATAAGCCAGTCGTACCTCGTCGGTAAACCTAAAATAGGGAGTCGTTTGGGCCTGACCACGCAAATTCAACAACAAACCCAACATCAAAACAAAAAGTACTCTTATTTTCATAACGGTATAAAAACGCCTCAGATGGGAGGATTGTTGCTTTTATTTTAAAGGAGAAAGTGGAATTAACGTGATCTTAGGATAATTAGAAATGAGTTAATAATAAATTTACGTTTTTGGCTTGATCTTTTTGCCGCTAGTCTCGTTAAAAAGCCTCATGATAGCGCGGCTATCCCTACATTTTTTGCCTTACTAGCAACAAAAATCGCTAACCCAAAAGTCTTAATTTATTAATACCTCATTCCTTAGTGGTTTTCGTTGCTATCTTCTAAAGATTAACCATAAAAAAGAGGCATAATCTCTATCCGAAATCATACCTCTTCTAAGGGTGTTATGCAATTCTTTATTCAAAAAATCACCGAATTTATTTTGTCATCAAAATCGTCGATAATTTGTGATTATATATTCTTCCTTCCTACAACACACAGGCAGGTTCAACAATTACTTAAATCTTCTCGGTCTTAATTGAGCAACCGATCGCTTTGGTAAAATTAGGATCTGGCTTCGTTCCTTTTTCCAGTGCCATGATCGCATCTTCTACGTAGTTGATCGTTACTGCTTCCGGATTTTTAGCGTTGTTATCAATGGCGCCGATGTATTGTACGACCATATCTTTATCCAATAGGAAAACGTGTGGGGTACGAGTTGCACCAAATAGCGGATACACTTGCTGGTTGTCATCAAACAAATAAACGAAAGGAAACTCCTTCTCCTTCGCACGCTCTTGCATTCCTTCAAAAGAATCTTCAGGTTGTACCTTCGGATCATTTGGGTTGATGGCAATTACTGGATAACCTTTGGCGGCCATTTCATTGTGTAGGTTAATTAGACGATCTTCGTACAAAACAGCGTACGGACAGTGATTGCACGTGAAAGTGAGGATATAACCCTTGGCATCTTTCATATCAGCAAGTGACACCATCGTACCGTCGATATTCTTTAATTTAAAGTCCGCAGCTTTTTCACCGACTTGATAACCTTTACCCTTTTTGTTGACAACGTTTACTGCCTGAGCAGTTTTATCTTTGGCGACGTTGAGAGATTGCTTGGCAGTTCCTTCGACTGTTTCGCTAGCATTATTAGCCACTTTGTTGGTATCGCTACAAGCAGTAAACAAGAAAGCAGACATTGCTAAAAGTAATAAAAGAGAAAATAAATTTTTCATGAACGTTTTTTTGATCCAATAGATCATTGCTAAAAAAGATCTAAAAGGAATGTTTATTTTAAAAATTCGAATATTGGCTTCAAAGCCGAGTAGTATTTATACATATCTTTAAACGCACTAATACGCGCTGTGTTTATAAAAATGCAAAAAAATCAGTGTATTTCGGTCTATTTCAGGGTTTCTACCCAATCTGACAACTCGGGGAAATCATGGAAGGATTTCTCGGCAAATATTTTATTGTTAACATTATAAACCATCGTGGCGGGAATAGCACCTGACCATTCGGGGTCTACTGCCGGAATCCAGGTATTAGAATTCGAATCGTCTAGTACGATAACTTCACCTGGTAAAGGATTCTTTTCCAGAAATGGAATCAGCTTTTTTTGAATTTGCTTTGGGAAATCGAGGCTGACAAAGATAAACTTATACTTCTGTCCTTCATACTTTTTTTGCAAATCTACAAAATAAGGTAATTCTGCTACACACGGCTTACACCAGGTAGCCCAAAAATTGATGATATAAGTCGTGTCGGATTTTTGCTCAAAAATAGGCGTAAGGCCAGCGAAATCCACTACGGGAATTTTGGTGGCGGTGTTTGATGTTGTCGTTACGGCTTTTTCGGCTTTAGCTTCCTGGGGAGTATCGGTAGTACAGGCTATTAAAAAAGCAAAGGACAGCAATGAAAGTAATCTGATCATATTTTTTTTGGTAATAACGTTAATTAGTCTACTTTGATTTTGTCAGGAAGGCAAAAAAATTTAAGTAGTGTTACTTTCTGAAGTAACTGACGTTATGATAATAAAAAATGAAGCTAATGAAAAATTTTTCTCTAAAATGTGGTGCCATCATCTTTGCCCTATTGCTAATCGGCTTAACGAGTTGTAACGTAGAAACTGCCAAAAATGATCCTGATGCCCCTGTGTATCCCCTCATACCAATGAAAGTAGTCGATCAGGAAAGCGATACCATTATCACTTTTGATCCAGCGACTTATCAAGAGTCTATGACCGTAATCAATTATAAAAATGGTCAAGCGGATACCGTACAAGTTTACTAGGAATTTTTTTATAGTAAAATATTAACAGGATTTTTACGAAAGTAAAAATCCTGTTAATCTTGTCAATCCTGTCAAAAATCGTCTCAAAAACGCAGCCCCAAAAATCCACCTAAAAAATATACCGCTCCTTCCTCCGAATAATTCTGCACGGCCCCCCGGAATCCCAATACCAATGGGTCAAAAATATAATGATAGTTGATCAGGGCGCTAATACCTGGTCTTAAGCTGTTGGTTTTAATTGCAATATTAGTCGCTCTTTCCACACCCTCCACCTGAAAGGAACGCGCCGAAATTCCCAGTCCCAGTTGAAATTGATTTTTATCATTATCTAAAATACCGTAGAGGAAATTAAAATCCAGATTAAAAGTCGTCAGGTCATAGGTGTCCTGTGCGTCAATCACCCCTTTGGTCGTAGCGAGGCCGCCGCTCACACCGATGGTGATCGGAGGATAAAAAGTACGATTGTATTCCACAAAAAGACCCGGTACAAAACTATTTTGTTTGGCTAAATAGACTTGGGTATAGCCGATTTTAAGGATGTCGCGCTCGTTGTTTTGGGCGGTCAGGAATAAAGGTAGACCGCAAAACAGAATGATAATAACTTTTAAAGGCATATTATTAATTTTGAAAATTAAAAATAGCTTAATTTTAGACAATGAAAAAAATAATAACCTGTTTACTGCTTATTACGACGATACATTTATCCGCTCAAGAAATTGACGTCCACTTTGACCATTACGCGCTGCTAGTTCGAGACCTGGATTCTACGGCCATTTTTTATCAGAAAATTTTAGGGTTGAAAGAAATAGAAGACCAAACCCAACTGGATCATATCCGCTGGTTTTCAATGGGTGGAAAAACGGAGTTGCACCTCATCGAGCAAAAAGATTTTAAGGTCTCCGATGTGATCGGTGTACACCTTGCCTTACGCGTCTCCGACCTAAATGCTTTTATGAAAAAACTTTCGTCACATCATATCTTTTTTAAAAACTGGTTTGGCTTGCCCGGGCGTACGAACACGCGACCCGACGGTATTCGACAGGTATATTTGCAAGATCCGAATGGGTACTGGATTGAGGTGAATGGGGAGTAGGGGAGAGGTTGTCAGCAAGGATGGTTAGAACTGGTCATTGGAAGAAAAATAAATATGGATGAGATTTTACTTAAATCCGTTCAAATTCCTGGATAAACTCTTTAGGTGTTTGAACGGCTAGATTACTCTTAGAATAATCTTTTATATTTCTTGTGATGAGTATTTTTATACCATTTTGATCTGCACAATAATTTTGAATTGCGTCTTCAAAATCTTTAAATTCAGAATAAGCTGCTTTTTCTACTATCTTCTTATCGACTGATAAAATATCTACTAACTTTAATAATGATTTTATTTTTTCTCTGGACTTGGCTTTGTTTTCAAGCCGACTTACCAGGTAGTGAATGTTACTTATACTCAAGGAAGAGATGTTTATTCGTAATTTTTTTCGATTACTATACTCCATTAATTTCATGGCTTCAACTTCAAACGGGGCGCGTCTTGTCAAAAAATCTATTAAGACATCCGTGTCCAGGAATACTTTTCTCATTTAAGATATTTTTTAGCAAGTTCTTCTGACAGGATTGATTTATAATCATCTTCAGCCTGAATGGGTTTTACAGATCCCCACAAAGAAGCAACTAAAGGACTTATTTCAAACTCGTTATCTATTTCTTTCTGCTCTATCAAAGATTTCAGGTATTCTTCAATAATATTAGACAGACTTCTTCCATTTGATTTAGCATACTTTTTGGCTTCCTCAATAATTTGTTTATCTACGGTTAAGGTTAATTTGGTACTCATGAAATAACATTACGTATTAATTGATAAATAAAAATACGTGTTTTTTGTTATTTATGCAAGCTATTTTACCTTATATTCCACTCCCAGTTTCTCTAACTCCTTCACAAATTTATTATCAATATTCACTTTTCTTTCTCCGCTGACCAGATGTAATTTTGTCTCATGCGCTTTGTCAAGTAAAGAAAATTTCAGTTTGTGTTTGCCTTTGTGCTCTTTACAAATTTTCTCCAGTCCAAACATCAGTTTCTCATCAATTTGTTCGATGTACAATTTGAGGACAATGGAGTGGGATGTATTTTTTCCGACGCTGTCCAGTTGTTGTACTTTCGTAAGCTTCAGTTGATACTCTTCGCTGTTGTAGCGTTTTTGGTAAAGGCCCGTGATAAACAACACTTCGCCCACTTGCATCAGATGCTTAAATTTTGCGTAGTCTTCGCTAAATAATGGAAATTCCAGACTGGTGTTAAAATCCTGAATGACAAATAAACCCCAGCCCGTTCCTTTCCGGCTGATCCGGTGTTGAGCGCCGATGACGATGACGGCCAGTTTTACTTCTCGTCCTCTAAAGCTATCAATTTTATCCAGGGAACAAGACGCCAGTTGTGCCTCCAGTAAATAATCATCGAGTGGGTGACCAGAAATGAAAATTCCTGCTACCTCTTTTTCTTTCGTTAGTTTTTCTACCAAACTCCATTTTCTACCTTCCGGTACATTGGGCTTGGGAATCAACGCTTCTTCACTGGCACCAAATAGAGAGTTTGCTGCGTTTGATTTCTGGCTTTGGTAAGCAGCACCATAGCGGAGAAGGTGTTCCATGTAGGTATCATACTTTCCGCTTGGCGCAAAATAGGTAGAACGCTCCAGCTCTTCGTAAAAGTCAAATGCACCTCCCAGTACCAAACTTTCCATCGCTCTTTTATTAAAAGACCCAAAATTGATTCGCTGCAGAAAATCGTAAACATCCTTGTAAGGACCCTCTTCTCGACCTTTTATAATATCCAATACCGGACCTTCTCCCACCCCCTTCAACGCGGTCAATCCAAAACGAATTTGTCCCGCTTTGTTAACGGTAAAATTATCCACCGATTCGTTGACGTTGGGCCCTAAAACTTCGAGTCCCATTCGTTTACATTCTCGTAAGAAAAAAGTCATTTTGGTAATATCACTTTTGTTATGTGTCAGTACTGATGCCATAAAAGCAGCGGGGTGGTGGGCTTTCAGATAAGCTGTTTGAAAAGCAATAAAGGCATAACAAGTAGAGTGAGACTTGTTAAAAGCATAGGAGGCAAAGGCTTCCCAGTCTTTCCAGATTTTTGCGACCGCTTCTCCCTCGTGGCCATTGGCTTTACAGCCTTCTACGAATTGTGGAAACATTTTATCAATCAGGGCTTTCTTTTTCTTACCCATTGCCTTTCGCAGCATATCTGCTTCCCCCTTGGTAAAGTTGGCCAGCTTTTGCGAAAGTAACATCACCTGCTCCTGATAAACGGTAATACCGTAGGTTTCCGAAAGATACTCTTCCATTGCTGGTAAATCATAAACGATTTTTTCCCGTCCGTGTTTTCTGGCAATAAAATTTGGAATATATTCCAGTGGTCCTGGTCGGTAAAGAGCGTTCATCGCAATCAAATCCGCAAATTCTGTGGGACGCAATTCCTTCATGTGCTTCTGCATTCCGCCACTCTCATACTGGAAAATTCCGACTGTTTCACCACGCTGAAAAAGTGCATAAGTTTCTTCGTCGGTCAACGGAATTTCATCCGGATCAATATCAATACCTTTAGTTTCTTTAATAATGGTAATGGCATCCTTGATGATGGTCAGGGTCTTTAAACCCAGAAAATCCATTTTCAATAATCCCGCATCTTCCGCTACGCTATTATCAAATTGAGAAACCAGTAGATCAGAATCCTTGGCCGTAGTAACCGGAACATAATTGGTAATATCGTCCGGAGTAATGATGACGCCACAAGCGTGAATCCCCGTATTTCGAATCGAGCCTTCCAGCTTTTTGGCTTGTCGGATAACCCGTCCGATATCATCCTGACCTTCCGCCAATGCCCGAAACTGGTGGGCCTTGTCCATATCATCAGAATTTAACTTTCCTTTTAGCTTGGGCGCAATATCCCCTTCGGCAAGTACATCTTTTAACGTCGCACCGAGTTGTAACGGAAATGTTTTGGCGACGCGATCTACGTCTGACAGGGGCACATCCATGACTCGACCCACATCCCGCAAAGAAGATTTTGCGGCCATTGTACCGTAGGTGATAATCTGAGCTACCTGATTTTTTCCGTATTTATCAATCACGTAATCGATTACTTTTTGTCGACCGACATCATCAAAATCAATATCAATATCGGGCATTGAAACCCGTTCTGGATTCAAAAATCGCTCAAAAAGTAAATCGTACTTGATGGGATCTACGTTGGTAATTCCTGTACAGTAGGCCACCGCAGAACCGGCAGCAGAACCTCGTCCGGGGCCTACGGCTACGCCCATTTCACGAGCCGTACTGGTGAAATCCTGGACAATCAAAAAATAGCCTGGATATCCACTCGCCGCAATTACCTTTAATTCGAAATCCAGTCGTTCTCGAATTTTTTCGGTGATCACTCCGTATCTTTTTTTAGCACCGGCGTAGGTCAGTTGTCGAAGATACTCGTCCTGGGTTTTGATCCCTTCGGGCAATGGGTAGGCCGGCAGGAGTACGTCACGTTCCAGTTTGAGGGTATCAATTTTATCGTAAATTTCCATGGTAGTGTCCATAGATTCGGGGATGTCCTTGAAGAGGATAGACATCTGATTTTGGGTTTTAAAATAAAAATCAGAGCTGGGAAATTTAAACCGTTTTTCTTCTTCGAGTAAACTGTTGGTGTTGACACAAAGCAGAATATCGTGGGGTTCCCAATCTTTTTCTTCGACGTAATGTGAATCGTTGGTGGCGATAATTTTTACGTTGTGTTTACGAGCGAGTTTGATTAACTCCTGGTTGATGTCTTCCTGGCTAACGCCGGTTTGATCAATATTTTCGAGGCCACTGTGCCGTTGTAATTCGATATAATAATCTTCTCCAAAAATATCCAGCCACCATTTGAGGGCCGTTTCGGCTTCTTCCAGGTGGCCACGCAGGATGAGTTGAGGAATTTCGGCTCCCAGGCAGCAGCTGGTAGCGATGATACCTTCGTGGTATTGCAAGACCAGTTCTTTGTCAATCCGCGGAAATTTACCGTATTGTCCTTCAATAAAACCGAGGGAGCAGAGTTTACAGAGGTTTTCGTAGCCTTTGCGATTTTTGGCGAGCATGAGTTGGTGGTACCGTTTATCGGCTTCGCCTTTGGCTCGGGAGAAGGATTTGATGTGCCGATCTTTTACTAGATAAAATTCACAACCAATAATAGGTTTGATATTTCTTTTAGCGGCTTCCGCCACAAATTTAAAAGCCCCGAACATATTTCCGTGATCGGTTAGGGCAACGCCCTTTTGACCGTCAGCAACTGCTTTGTCCATCATGGTGGCAATATCGCTGGCTCCGTCAAGAAGGGAGTATTGAGTATGGCAATGGAGGTGTACGAATTCTTGCATTGTGTTTATTTCGAGGTTTTTAAATTTTTTTTGACTTCCAGATATTACTTCCTCGTGCGCTTCCTTCGGTCGCTTACTCAGTCGTAAATCCGGAAGGAAAAATTTAAAATTCCTCTCAACGAGGAACTTTATTTCGAGGATAGCTTTTCGTTGAAGAGAGAATTGATCTATGGATAGTCAGATTTTAAAACTTGTACTATCCGCCTATCAGACAGCTCTAACAATCAATATTGGACATTGATGATTCAATACCTGCGCCGGCAAGCAGGTTCAATATTAAAAAAGCGTTTCTCTAAACGGTAAGCGTATCGTCAGTAAAATTGACATTTATGCAGCTCGATGGCCTGAAAAAGGCGAATGAGGCTACGAAAGATGTGTAATTTTTCTCTAGTTGTCTGTTTTTCAAAGATAAGCAAAAATGGGAAAGGGTAGGGTAGTGCAGGAGGAGAAAATTTTTTATTTCGAGGTTTTTAAAATTTTTTTGACTTCCAGATGTTACTTCTTCGTGCGCTTCCTTCGGTCGCTTACTCAGTCGTAAATCCGGAAGGAAAATTTTAAAATTCCTCTCAACGAGAAACTTTATTTCGAGGTTTTTAATTTTTTCTCTCAACTCAGATTTTACCAATTTCGTCGAGGTAGATGGCTTCCTGAATTATTTCGTTCATTGCATTTATGGGGATTTCTGCTACGGAGGCGAATTCGATGCCGCTGACCATCTTTCGATCTTTATGATTAAGGAGGCCTTGTGCGTTAGAAAGTTCGCGTCCGCGTAGGAAGACGAGTTCTATTTTTGCATCTTTTGTGGGGTTGAGATAACAAATCCAGGTCTTGCCATCGTAGAAAGGGATTTTATAACGGACTTTATTGGTCAGTTGGAGTTCTTCGGTGAAGAGATGATGAAAATACTCTAGTACGGCTCGTTGGTGGCCGGAAAACTGGAGGATGAAATTTTCGGTATCGGTCATAAATATTTGAGTTGATTCATAAAAATAAAAAAAGATGGCAACCGGAGTCACCATCTTCTTTATTGTGTTAAACAGAAAGTCTGTTTTTTATTTTGAATTAAATTAACGTCCGCCGTCTAGTTCGTCTTGTAATTTTTCTAATTCTTTCCACTTACCTTTAGCAGCGAGGTTGGATTGCTTTGGCCAGCTACCTGGGTTGTGCATTTTATAGCGGGGTCCGGCAGCGGTCAGAACTTTCTGAATACGACTTACCTTAGCGTCTGCTAATTGCTTCCATGTGTGGATACCATCTTTGTTGAGTAGTTGCTCAATTTTTGGTCCGATACCTTCGATTTTTTTCAAATCATCTTTCTTGCTAGCTTTTGCTTTACTGGCGCTTTTTTTAGTGCTTTTGGTAGACTTATCTTTTCCCTTGCTTTTTGAGGAAGTAGAAGTAACGGTAGATCTGGAAGCTGATTTAGACGCTTTTTTCTTGGATTCTTCGGCAGCTTTACCAGTTAACAACGTTGTCTTTCCACGAGTAATGGTTGCTTTACCACGAGTGGTGGAAGTTGTTCCTAGCTCTCGACGATCTACGATGGTTGCTTTTTGAGCAGTCCGGGTTTCTCCGACTACTTTCTTGGAAACCTCTACGGTTCCCATTTTAGCCATCATTTTTTTGAGGGAGTTAAAATCAATTCCTTTTACTACTTCGACTTCCTTGATGATTTCGACGGGTACCTCCTTGATTACTTCTATTTCTTTGATGATGGTTATTGGCACTTCTTTAACCACTTCTACTTCGCGGATCATGGTGATTTCTTTGATCACTTCTACGGGTACTTCGCGGAAAACCTCTACCTCGACGATTATCTCGTTAACTACTTCAACGGGTACTTCTTTGATCACTTCTACTTCTTTGATCACTTCTACTTCCTTGATTATTTCGACAGGTACTTCTTTGATGACCTCTACTTTCTTGATGACCTCTACTTTCTTAATCACCGGTACGTTTACTTTTTTGATGACCTCTACCTCTTTGATTTTTTCTACTTCGACGATTTTTTCGACGATTTTTTCTCTGACCACTTCGACCTTCTTAACTTTTTCTATTGTATTCTTGGATTTTACCACCTTATCTCTAGAAACTTTAACTGTTTTGATGGTTGGCTTCGATTTAGCTTTAACGGCTACTTCGTGCTTAGCCTTAACCGTCTTTAGAGACTGCTGTCGGAAAGATGGTGTTTCTTTAAGGATTGTTTCGTAAGCTGCCGTCGCTTTAGCAACGGAGATACCGGCTGATTTACTAACCATTGCGATTAGTTTATTTTTAGCAATTAATTTTCCAGTAGATTTTTTGCTAGCGGGTGTAGATTTTTTAGTAGTCGACTTTTTAGCGGTCGATTTTTTCTTACTTGAGCTTGCCTTTTTGCTAGTAGCGCGAGGTTTTCTTTTAGTTGTTTGCTTGTCCTTTTTCATTATTCTATAAAATGTTAAGTGAGAAAATTATACCTTGGAGTTTAACAAATATAGGGATTGCGTGTCCTACGCAACCCCTTATTATTAATGTTTATTTTTTACGACCACCGTCGAGTTCATCCTGTAATTTCTTCAGCTGATCCCATTTATCGGCGGCAGCTAATTTTGCCTGACGCGCCCAGGTGCTAGGATCATGCATCTTGAATCTGGATCCGGCATTTTGCAGAATTTCACGTAGAACGGTTACCTTGGTAGTAGACAATTCTTTGAAGGTCATGATTTTCGCTTTGTGCAGGAGTTGTTCGATCTTTGGTCCAATTCCTTCGATCTTTTTCAGGTCGTCTTTTTTAGTACGACGGGTTCCGGTAGTTGCTTTCTTGGTAGTAGCCTTGCTTTTAGCCTTGGCGGTAGTTTTTCCTTTAGCTTTGGCAGCACCTTTAGCTTTCTTGGTAATTGCTTTGGTTTTCTTAGGACGTTTTTCTTCGGTTTCTTTCGTCGTTCGGGAAACTTCAACGGTACCTAACTGCGCCATCAATTCCTCTAAGTTGCTAAAATCAAGACCTCTGGTAACTTCGACTTCTTTGATGACTTCTACCTCGACCTCTTTAATTACTTCTACCTCTTTGATGATCTCAATGGGTACTTCTTTGATGATTTCGACTTCGTTGATGATTTCTTTGATCACTTCCACTTCCTTAATCACTTCGACGGGTACTTCTTTGATGACCTCCACCGGTACTTTCACTTCTTTAATTACTTCTACCTCTTTGATGACCTCCACGTTCTTAATCACCTCTACTTCTTTGATGACTTCTACGGGCACTTCGACCACAGTTTCTACGGGCACTTGAACCTGCTTGATGACTTCAACCTCTTTGATCACTTCGACGGGTACTTCCTTGATGACCTCTTTAATTACTTCGACTTCCTTGATCACTTCTACGGGCACTTCGACCACAGTTTCTACGGGCACTTGAACCTGCTTGATGACTTCGACCTCCTTGATCACTTCGACGGGTACTTCCTTGATGACCTCTTTAATCACTTCGACTTCCTTGATCACTTCTACGGGTACTTCGACCACAGTTTCTACGGGCACTTGAACCTGCTTGATGACTTCAACCTCCTTGATCACTTCGACGGGTACTTCCTTGATGACCTCTTTAATTACTTCGACTTCCTTGATGACTTCTACGGGCACTTCCTTGATGACCTCTTTGATCACTTCGAC
>Ga0209187_1001920_pt1 | contig 21693 bp, 24 predicted proteins | sample BantaG_FD_187430 | JGI IMG/M metagenome (GOLD analysis project Ga0209187, IMG submission 187430) | Marine algal microbial communities from Bantry Bay, Ireland - BantryBay_4 metaG (SPAdes) (version 2) | ecosystem: Host-associated > Algae > Red algae > Unclassified | place: Bantry Bay, Ireland...
TTCAAGCTTACCTTGATGAATTTTGTTATAAATTAAACAGAAGATATTTTGGGGAAAAACTATTTGACCGGCTTGTTTTAGCAATGGCTAAATCCTACTGGTAATTATGAGTACATTCATTTTGTGCAAAGCCCTTATTCATTGGATCAAGTTTACACACCCATATATTTAAATACTTTTCTGGATCCCACGGCTCAGATCCTTCTTCAGCTGTTTTCATTGAATTAAAATCTGAAAATTGACCTTTTGGTGAATCTATGTAAACCACTCCATTCGTATTCCTTCCGCCTTCGTCACTTTTCGCAAGACAAAATTCTATTAACGTATTTTTTGCAATCGACCTAAATCTATTTGATACATCGTTAGAATGATCTCTTAAAATTTTCCTTAAAGAAAAATCTCTATTTAATGCATCGATTTGGGACAGAATATTCTCCGCAGAAACATCTGTTCTGCCACCAATAACATGAAAAACAATAGGCACTTTCCGATTGCGAGGATCCTCTCTAGAAATTTTATCGTTATAAAATCGAGCAGATTCTTTAGAGCGAGTTATCTGTTCAGTTCTAGATAATTCTTGTTGCTCAATGAAATCATTGTATTCTAATGAACTATAATTGCTGTACGATTCCTGTTGGGAATACACAGATGATGTCAATAGAAATAGTAAAATTGAAATTGTAATAATTCTTTTCAAAATAAGTAATTTGTAAAGTAAAAAAATGTTCTACAAAGACTAATTCCTAGCTAATACGACTGGAAATGTTATCCATGACATTAGATATCCTATATTTAAAATATAAGGCCATCTTGAATAAAATTGACTTCTAAAATCTAGTTAAATAGTATAAAGTTTATGTCTCAAATTCAAAATTAGTGTTCTAAGTAAAGTAATAGTGTCTTAGTAATAAACATAAAACAAATAACTAAAACAAAAAAATAATCTTTAATTTTTTATAAAAAAACTGAAAGGGAGTTGTGCTTTACCTTAAGGGGATATGTTGATTTAATGCAATTAAGAAAGTTGTCCTGGATATAATTCCATTGTTTGACTTTCGTTAGTCTCGAAATCATAGGAATTTGGAACTTCCTATCAGTGCTAATATTTTCTTAATAAAATTATCTACTTTTTCTATACCGTTGTAGTTAGACTTTGATTCTCTATCTGCTTGATCCATCCAAGGCCTATTCATTTCCATTCTAAGTGGATAATAGTCACCTTCCCACAAGATTTCTTCTGGCGTTTGTATTTCTCCATCCTTATTCAAATCAGAATACATCACTCGTACATTACCTAAGTGATCTCGAATGTAGCTGCGAATATATATTATGATAAAAAATTAGAAAGATTGTACTTGGCTTGTATATAATACGAATGAATAGATGTTCTAATTTATATAGGACTTAACATGAGTATGCTGAAACATATATTTTTGATTGCTTCGTAGATATCATTTATAAAATCCTAGATAAGTGAAATTTGTTGAGTCTTAAATATTGTTACCCAGAAGTCTCTATCAAATTTACATAATTTTTAGCTCTCTTCAGGTTAATAGATTAAAAACCCTTTTTAAAATGTTGATTAGAAAACCATACTTATTAGTCAAATCTTTAGGTAGGTAAGATATTAAAGAAGTGGATTCTGTGTTATTATTATCTGGAGAGGAAAGTAGATGCTGCACAGTATTTTTCATTACAGGCACAATGTCCAAATCTGTCACATTCTTCTTCAAATTGTTTTCTGCTATTTCAATTTCAAATTTCAACTTTGCTATTTGTTGGTCTATACTCATTTCGTTGATTTCAATTTTATAGTTTATAAGGATTATTTAAGTTCATCAAGTAGTCTTGGTTATGTTGTCTACCAAATTTTGAAAGAATCTATAGAAAAGAACACTTCGAAATATATATAGAAGTAAAGTCAGCAGAATAAGAACTCCTATTGTGGCTAACAATGCATAAGGCCATGAACTTAATAATTGAAAAAAGCCAACAGTCATTAATGCTATGAGTAAAATACCTATGAAAAAAGCTATAGTTAGCAATGCTAAGAGAAAAACAAATTTCCCAGCAGCCACGCGGGCAATTTTTACAAACTCAAGTTTTTTAATTTCTATATTATTCTTTATGATGACATTCAAGTACTCGTAGGACTCACCAATGGTACTCATTAATGTTCCAGCATTTGTATTATTATCTGTCGATGTATTCATTATCATTTATAGTTGGGGTAAATTATTAAGATGATTCACTTTGTTAATTATGTGGCATCAGCAATTTTATCTTTAGCTATTTGAACGCCTCTATCAAATTCATCAAACTTATTCGAAGTAGCTTCATTAGACTCATCAACTAATGCTGACATATTATCTTTGCTGATATCTATCCCCGTTTCAATAGCATCTTCGCTAGCATTCAGTAACTCTTTGGAGTTGTCTATTATTGATTTCGTGATGGATTCACTTTGCGATAATACCAAGTCAATAATTTCCTTCCCTTTTTCGCTTTTGATCAAATATATAGCAACTCCTCCCAATAATATTCCAGTTAAAAATGGGTAAAGATTTGAATTTCTTTTTTTCATAATTGATTTTTTCTATTTTTAGAAGTAAGGACTTTTTCTATTTGATAACTTTTCATCATCCTTTGGTCTTGAAACAACAATAATTAGGAATTGTTTGGTTTTGAATTATCAATCCAAGCTATGAAGAGCTGAGGACATATTCTAGTTTAATAGCTTAGTTTTTCAAATTACCTTCGATGGTTAGTGGGGCCTATCATTTGTCTATGCCATTCAGATCTTTTCATTCACGGATTTATATCGATTTTAGCGATTTAGATTTGAAAAACTCATACATATTGGTGAAGATTTTATATTTTAATGTTAGCAAAGGCGATCAAATAGACATATGGACTTAAATATTGTCTATTTGTCCCATGAAAAAGCTATTTAAAATCAAACAATATATGTTTGATGTCGTATAATATAAATCTAAAAACAATACACTTATGAGAGGTATACTTTGGCTTGTAGCAGTTGTTTGCATAATAATCTGGGTACTTGGCATGTTGGGTTTTACTGGTGGAATGGCAACTGGAAAATTGATTCATGTCTTGTTGGTAATCGCTGTAATAACTATATTATATAATATCATCTCTGGTAGACGACCTATATAATATATTAAAACGGTTCTTTACAAACATTTTTGAAAAGAAACAGCCTATCGGCTTTCTGGTCTGGATGACTTCTTCAGATAAATCTACTAATAAAAAATATGAAAAAAATAATAGGAATGTTGTTGATTATACTCTCCGTTTATCTCGGTTATGTGGGCTTTACAAAGTTCAGTAATAGCGGAGAATCAGTAGAGGTCATAGGCATAGAAATCTCTGCTGAAGATGAAAAGCAAAAGTCAACTTCTTTCATATACTTGGGATTGGCGTTTGCGTCTTTAATTGGTGGTGTATCGCTAGTTAAGGATAAAAACTAATTCCTTCAACGAATTGACATCTCTTCTATACATGAATAGTTAAATAATGGTATTAAAATACCATCTCCAAAAATGAGCTCCATAGTACTTAGGATATCTAATACTCTACCGCAGATGTTTTATTGAAGTTTAAAACGAGTCGATCATATTTATAATGAACCAAGACATCAACTTCATCTGATGTATTATACCTAAGATATTATTCCGAAAATGCTAATCAAGTTGACCTATATCATCATAAGTCACCTTGTAATCATTATACTCATATGCTGCTCTCAGATATTCTCTTTCACCGTTCAATTTTAGTCGGTAAGAGCTCCGTTTACCTGGCAAAACTAATCCACCCTTCTTGATAAAAGAGTCATTGGACACTTGAGATATGTGGTCCAAATGCTTGACCTTATAACCTGTACTTAGAAAGCTTTGTGTATCAAAATAATGCCACCAGATATCTTTGGTCGTATGATGATCATGCTTTTCAGGAAAATATTCGACTCTTAGAACATGAACTTTGCTATCGTTAAAATCAACTTCGCCTTCGTAAGTAATAGTCGCCGTTTCATCTAATAAATTAAAAGGGACATTCATGACAAAAGTAGCAGCTAGAATAGAATTTTTTACTTGGGTTGCATTTACATCTCCTTCCAATTTGCCATTTTTTAGCTTTTTAAAAACTCCTTCCGTATGTATTTGCTCTATTTTATCACCATCATCTTGCCAAGTCATATAAATTTTACTGGGTGTATAGTGATGGACTTGATTCACACTTACCTCTTCAGCTCCAGTTGCATCATATAAGGCATACCACTTTTTAAAACTTAGGTATTGCTTTGAATTCCATTTGGACAATCCACCGTATGCCTTGATGGATTTTTTGAGGATAGATTGTGCTTGAGCATCAGCTATGTGAGCATACGGGTCCTTAACGGTCGAACATCCTAGAAGTATAAAAGAAACAAGGAGAGCAACTATATAACGACTATACATTTTCAATTATATTTTAGGGAAGGTAAAATGAATTTTTAAATATATGAATTTATGGAAAGCACCATTTAATTTTTCTCAGCACCATTGTCAAAATATTTGTTGTAGAAGAAAGTACATGCATAAGTACAATAATTTCTTCCTTACATAATCTTTCTATACCAAATAGAAAGTAGTTTGAGACTTTTATTAGTCAAATACTTTTATCGTAATCAAGGCGAGAACCGAAGTGAATATAGATATTCACAAGAATTTTATGTTATGAGTACGGATAAAAGATTGGCTAAGAAATTCCGAAAATAGCTCCTTTTTGGTATAACGTTACAATAAATAAATAATATATATCTGACTCAAAAAAATAAATAGCATTCAGTTGCTCATCCAATTTTGTTTGAATTGCTAACAACTCGTTATTGACTTTACCCAATTTATCTGCGAAGACCTTACTCGAACTACACCTACAGTCAACAATAAAATTGCTAGAATAATAAGTCCCCATTGTCCAGTCGTAGGAATGGTTGCCATAGATTGACAATCAAATTCCATATCTTGGAAATAAACACCAGTCATAGCGACAGATACGCAATCTTCACCAATTCTATTGACTTCATGAGCTGAAATTATCTGACTAGGAACTAATCCAATTGGCCCTTCTACCATAACTAGTGCGTCATTATCGGTAAAAGGAACAGTAGCTCCATTTATCGTAACAATGGTAGGATCAAAATCTTGGTCATCTGATAGGAGTAAAAAGCCTGTGGAATTTGTAATCGAATTAGGTACTGTAAATCCAGAGATTTCGCAATTAATATTCATGCTGTTAACAATAGACACTTCATGTCCATCCTCTATAATTAATGTCCCTGAGTAATTTGCGGCTGAATCACTGTAGATAATAAACAATGAAGCACCGTTTGTATCTGGACTATCTCCTGGGATAATAAAAGTCGGGAGACCTAAAAGCGAGTATGTTCCATCTCCACTAATGGCTGATGTCACATCATTTCTATATGTTGCTGAACCAGTTGTCCCCCAACAAGCTGAAGGTCCAAAAGCAATGGCATTAGTTGTATAATTGCTGATTAATCCGTCAGGATTAGTAATATTAAAAGAATAATCTTGTGTATTTCGATCTACTCCTTCGATAGTATAATAAAGAAAAGCACTTTCTATGACTGCAGTAGTTGGTAAGCCAGCTATTACGATTGAAGCTGGTTGCGATTGCGCAATGTTGAAGCCACCACGTCTCTCGTTTAATATAACCTCCTGATGGACATAATTGAGACCACATTTGGTTTCAGCATATATAGTAGTAAAGTTCGAAGCAATACGATTAGCTTCCTGTGTCAGTGATTCCCCTACATTATCAGAAGACGTGCCGTTCATTTGAGCGCTCAGATTACTCCACAGCATGATATTTACCAAACTAAGTACTATTATTCGTCTACATTTCCAGAAAGCTATGATCATAATTATGAGTATTTTATAAATATTATGCTAAAATAGAAAAGTTGCTAAGGAAGACTTACTTTTTATAATAAAATTCATTTCACTACATGATAACTCTAGAAGTAGTAACCATGAGGGCATAGAATAAACCCATTTAGCAAGGATTATAATTATGTTAAAAAATTTAGAAATCAATTGTATTAACACTGATCATTCTATTATTATCCTAATGAAGCACTTAGTACTTTTTTTACTTATTACTATTTCTATCGTTAATTGCAAAAGCAGCAAACACAAAGAATTAGAAGAATACGAAACAATTGAATTAAGTTACAGTGAATCACCAATCCTTTTGGGTGATGTTGATGCCAAAGTGGTGACAAATATGAAGTATAAAGATTTTGACAACACCATCTTTGATATTTTCTTGCCAGAAAGTATAACCCCTTCCCCACTGGTCATTTACATTCACGGTGGAGGTTTCATCAATGGTGAAAAAGAACGTGCCTATGAATACCACGAAGAAGACATTCCAAAATTCTTGAAAAAAGGGATCGCTTTTGCAACGATAGGTTACCGCTTTATCCAAGATGTAGATAATGGTGTGATTGACTGTATGATGGACAGTAAATATTTCTTACAATACATAAAATATCATGCAAGCTCATTCAATATTGATCCAGAACGAATTGCATTATTTGGTCAGTCTGCTGGAGCTGGCACCTCCCTATGGATCGGCTTGAGCGATGATATGGCAGAAGAAGAATCAGATGATCCAATATTAAGACAATCAACAAGGATCAAAGCAATTGGTGCATTTAGGTCACAGGCGACTTATGATATAATGAGATGGGAAGAGGTTTTTGCTGAGTACACCATTGATATGTCTAGAATACCGCCAGTAATGATGGATCAGTTGGTCGCATTTTATGGAATTGAGGATTCTAAATTATTGGACACAGACAAAATGATCAACTACAGAAAGCAAGTGGATATGCTGGAATTAATATCAGCAGATGATCCACCTATCTTAGTTATGAACGATGGTAAGGATGGCCCTCCATTATTCAATGATCCTCAACACCATCCACTCCACGCCAAAACATTAAAACAGTATGCAGAAAAGCAAGGAATCAAACATGAAGTTTATGCTGAAGATTTAGGAACGACAAGCTATCCAGAGGGTAGAATTGTTGAGTTCTTTGCTGATTCCCTAGAGGAGTAAATGAGTCAATCACGATACTTTTAATACTTTTTTACTGAAGTAAACTCCTATCTAAAACAAGGGTAAACGCTTATTGACAAAACAAGAACAATTAGCTATTTTTGTCACTCTATTAACATTGTATAGCATGACATACTATAATCATTTGCTAGCTATTTTGTTACTGATCCTAATAGTCATTAATAATTCTTGGTCTCAGGAGTTTATTGGAGCAGGCAACAGTAGTGGAATAGCCATTACATCCAGTAGCGAGCAAAGCAATTCGAATTGGCCAAAACAAGCCAGAGGCATAAATACAATCAATGGAGAAGGATTAGATGCACCTATCATGGAAGCGTCACGTCTTCTTTCACAAGCTGCAATGGGATATGACATGAGTACCATTAATGATGTGGTAAACATGGGAGTGGAAACTTGGATTGATGACCAAATGGCTAAACCTCAAACCCTACTTTTACCTGTTGTGAAAGACATTTACACAATTATTCTGGATGCACGCGTAGCTGCTGGTGAAGAGACTAACGAAGATGAATTTAGACCGCGTTGGCCAGAATGGAATTATGCTTATTGGAATGAGATGATGACCAATGAAGATTTGTTGAGACATCGAGTCGCTTATGCGTATTCTCAAATTTTTGTGATCTCCAGAAAATCTGATCTCGGTAATTTTGGAGATGGTTTTGGTGCCTATTATGATATGCTGGCATCACATGCATTTGGTAACTTTGAAGACTTATTGCTCGATGTCACTCTCCATCCGACAATGGGCAAATACTTGAGTCATCTCAACAATCCTAAAGCTGACCCAGATAATAATATACATCCTGATGAAAATTATGCAAGAGAAATCATGCAATTATTTTCAATTGGCTTATATGAATTAAATCTGAACGGAACCAGAATGTTGGATAACAACGGCGATTTTATACCAACTTACGGTCAAGAAGATATTAGAGAATTTGCAAAAGTATTTACTGGACTCAGTGTTAGTGATACTGTCAAATGTCACCCATTCGGTAATGGTGAATTAAATTGTCATCCATATGAAGATCCTCTTACTTTATATTTTGGTAAAGGTCTATGGACTGCTGATGTCACCAAGCCAATGATGATGTATGATTATCAACATGAAACTGGCTCTAAAACATTATTAAAAGGGATGGTACTTCCAGCCGATCAAGATGGTATGACTGACATCCGAATGGCCATTCACAATTTAACAAATCATCCTAACACTGGTCCGTTCATTAGTTATCGGTTGATACAGCGGCTGGTAAAATCAAATCCAAGTCCTTCTTATGTAGAGCGAGTCGCAAGAGTCTTTAATAATAATGGTAATGGTGTCAGAGGAGATATGGCAGCAGTAATTAAGGCAATTCTCATGGATGCTGAGGCAAGAGCCTGTTCCTTCCAGCTCAATGATCACAATGGTAAACTCAAAGAACCATTAATTAAATATATGCATTTTGCCAGAGCCGTTGATAAAATAAAACCGCTAGATCGATATTGGAATATTAACTACAATTTCAGTTTTGATGTAGGTCAGGATATATTCAATTCACCAAGTGTCTTTAATTTTTATTTACCTGATCACATACCTAATGGCGAATTAGCAGATAACGATTTGGTCGGTCCTGAATTTAACTTGCACAATACATTATCAGGACCAGGTTATGCAAACCAGGTAAATACTTGGTCAGCGGATTGGGGTAACCTCATGCATACATGGGACTCAGATATATTTGAAAACGACCGAGTACATTTTGATATTGCAGCCTATAAAGAGTTAGCAAAAGATCCAGAAACATTTATAAATGAGCTAGATCGTGTGTTCACTCATGGCACTTTATCAGCTAGCACTAGAGCCAATTTAAAAAACATGCTGACTCAGTTAAATCCTGGTAGTTATTACGACTACCAAGAGTATAGAGTTCGTCTCGGTGTGTACTTACTCCTTATTTCTCCAGACTACGCAGTGATGCGCTAAATGTAAAAAAATGGATCCAAATAAATTAAAACACCTATTGTCTCGCCGTAAATTCATGGGACAGATCAGTTGCGCTGGTATGGGTTATATGACATTGATGAATTCGTTGTTGAACTTTAAGGCAATGAATGCAGCAGCCATTTCAAATTCTGCATCTGGTGGTTACAAGGCTATCGTCTGCATTCTACAAGCTGGTGGCAATGACTCATTTAATACTTTGATACCAATTACGGATCATGCAGAGTATGCGCTTACTAGATCAAATCTGGCTATTCCTAATTATGATTCTGGAATTGAAACTGAACCTATGAATCCAGCCTATTTGAACAATGTGCGTCTGTTAAGTGGCACTCATCAAATGGGTAAACAATATGGCGTTCATCCATCTCTCACAGGAGTACAGAATTTATTCAACAACAATAAACTCTCATTTATCTCCAATATTGGAACCTTAATGAGCCCAACGGATAAAACTCAGTACTTTAACAATACGAGGACACTTCCATTAGGGCTTTTTTCGCATTCAGACCAGATTCAGCAATGGCAAACGGCGATAATGGATAAACGCACAGCAACTGGATGGGGTGGAAAAATTGCAGACTTGATTGGTGATCAGAATATGAATCAGAATATCTCAATGAATTTCACCTTGTCTGGCACCAACATTTTTCAATCTGGAAATTCAAATGTAGAATACGCCATTTCAGAAAATGGAAGTATTGGCATTAACGGCTATGACCCTAATTCCACGTGGATATACAATCAACTGCGTACACAAGCAATTGATAATATGCTTAGTGAAACTTATCAAGATGTTTTTAAGAAAACATATGTCGACACCATCAAGCAGTCAAAATCTGCTCATGAAGAATTTTCTATAGCAATTAATAAATACAATGAATTCGAAATAGACGGTGCGCACGAAAATGTATTTAATGCAGCTAATCCTATATCTCAGAAACTTAAGATGATAGCGAGAACAATAGCTGTCAGTACTGAGGAAGCCAACAATGGCAATGTAAATTCATCAGATGTTCTTGATTTTAATAGACAAATTTTCTTTGTAAATTTTGGAGGTTGGGACCACCATGACGAATTATTGGATTCACAAGTTGGTATGCTCGGCGTTCTTGGTAATGCGCTTGAAGAATTTAATGAAGCGCTACAATTAATTGGAATGGAAGATTGCGTCTTAACTATGACTACGTCCGAATTTGGAAGAACACTCACTTCGAATGGTGATGGTAGTGATCATGCTTGGGGTGGCAATGTCATGGTCATGGGTGGAGATAATTTGATAAATGGTGGCAAAATATTTGGCACTTATCCATCTCTTCAATTAGGTAGTGATAATGAAATTGGTAATGGTGTTTTGCTTCCAACAACAGCTACGGATTGTTACTTTGCAGAAGCATCAAAATGGTTTGGCGTATCCAATGGCGATATAAATAATATCTTTCCAAGACTCGCAGAGTTTCATAGTATTAATTCATCACCTAGACCAATCGGATTTTTAAAATAGCAACTATGAAAAAGTTATTCTTATTTATAAGCCTATTTTTATTCATACTGTGTGAATCAATTGGGCAATGTTGTCCAGACAGACACAGCACAAATGCACATGACGGTTGGATATCCTGCAGCCCTACTTTTAATCCTATAGCAGGCCTTGGCAATTCACACTGGATACGGTATGACTTTGGACAAGTCCACAGCTTACATCAAAGTATTTTTTGGAATATCAATGACCCTGGCCGCCTAGCTGATAATATTCAAAAAGCCAGAATTGATTATTCTACTAATGGTACGAATTGGACATTTTATGGATTGGTTGACTTTATCCAGGCAACAGGTGATCCTAAATATGAAGGTTTTACCGGCCCTGATTTTAATGGGCTTTCTGCTCGGTACATGATTATTACACCTATTCAAAATTTTGGTGGCAGTTGCTATGGCTTCTCTGAAATGAAAATATATACAGAACCTGCAGAAGCACCTGATTTTGTAATTAATCTAAATACTTGCATCAACGATGGCGTCCAATACAGCATTGAAGGAGGACTCCACAAGGGTGGCACATATTTTGGAAGTGGTGTTGTCAATTCTTATGAAGACAAATTTGATTTTGATCCCGACGCTTCGGGTCCAGGACGCCATACGATTACATATCAATATCAGGAAAATGGTAATTTATTCACGGAGACAGCGACAATAGATGTTGGTGATTGTGGTAGTGGCAATTGTGCGCCTTGTCCTCCTTGTAGCAATACGTTTCAGCCCATACTTGATGGAGATCCAATCTTAAATGGGACTTATTATGATGCTCCTGAACTTAACTCTGTAGGAAATGTCAATAGCGCATTCGACGTTGATTTTAGAGGTTCTGAAACTGTTGAATTAAATAGTGGTTTTGAAGTTAAACAGGATGCTCGATTCCATGCACAAATCAGAAAATGTACGCCAACGAATATGCTGATAAATGGAGATTTTGAATCTGGTTCATTGGCTCCATGGGTACTAGAACTTCACAATCCAGCATCAGCAACCATGTCTCTAGAAACTAATCCGGTACATGTCTATAATGGAAATGCTTCTGGAAAAGTAATCACAACAACAACGACGGATATTCCATGGAATATCCAGTTTAAACAATTTGGACCATCCGTTAATGATGGGCAAACATATATACTTACATTCGCAGCCAAAGCTGATAGAACTGTACAAGTTTACTCATCAGTTAGCAGAGAAAATGCACCTTACAATGGTTATGGGGGCATGACTAATAATCTGACGACACAATGGCAAAACTTTAGCATTACAGTTGTCCCAGACGAAGACAACAATGGCTTTGTCAGAGTTGCAACTCACTTAAGTGATATCCCTCCAGGTGTCTATTGGTTTGATAACTTTGTCTTAACTCCACAATAATGAAAATAATAACAGTATTAATTATAGCTCTCAGTTGTATCAATGGAAATGCTTTTGGGCAGTCAAAAATAAAAGTAATCCATAAAGCAGAATTAAATAAAGAGCAGTCCTTTTCATTTACTGTAAAAGAGCAAGCTATTTATACTGCGACAATAATTCAACCTACAGGTGAATTATTGAGCAAGCCTATTTATAAGAAAGAATATAAAGCGGGTGAAAAAATGCAATTTAATTATAAACCAGAATTTTTAAAAGCGGGCAAATACAATATCGTTATTTCTAATGAACGACGTGAAGTAAGTCGATCTTCTTTTATCATAGACGCTAACAGAAAAGAAAAAATAGAGTTAGAAAAGAAACGATATCAATCAGAAGGTAAGACAAATTATAGATGATTGAAATCAAACATTATAATTATCTAGGTTGCTGCCATTGTTGCTCTTATTTGTTTCAATCGAGTGACAAGACTTATAATTAAAACCATTGCATCGATGTTTTCATTGACCGCTAATCCAAATATAGTTTTAAACCCCTTATTTTTTCGACTCGCTTTTGCTATTTCATTTTCGTTCTCAATGAAACTGATGTTTTTAAAACTCAGTTTTGACTTCATGTAAATTGTTGACTTAGAAAATTGAATTAACCATTCAGATGAAAACCCATTTTTAAGTCCAGCATCACAAATAAGAACGCCATCTTTGAAGATGTCATGTCGATAAGAGAACATTGATCTTTTTTTCATTGTATATCTAGCTCCTCCAAAATCTACAGCATTCATCATTCCCGAAAACTTAAATGAGATTTGAGTTATTGAATTTTCAAATTCATCTAGTATTTGATAATAAGTTTTGAAACCCTTTCTCTTTTCTCTGATGATATATTTATTAATTTTCATAGTTCTGTTTTAATAGTGAATTTGTGAATCCTGATCAGCTTTAGCTAGTAATGTTTTATGAAAAGCTGATATTACAGAAAGCAATAAATAGTATGTAAACTCAATATCCGTATTGTAAGATAATCCTAAGAGCGAGAAAGCCTTTGTAGTCTGGTTGTTGCGTTAGCGGTAGATTTTAAAGAAGGAGCTAACTACCACACCATTTGGACCAAATGATACGTTCAGGATTCCCAAACCTTCTGTTACTAATTTATTTAATCTTTGCTCTGCTGATTTTATTAAAGAAGATGCAGATAGCATGTGACCGATCTTGACAAGTTTATACTCTTTCATCTCTGTTGCGTTTTATTTAAAATATGGAGAACAAGTATAATTTGCAGATATTCTCGATGGAGATGGATGGAAATTCGACAAACAAGGGTGTTAGTGATTTTTTGCTTTGTCCCTTTATTAATGACCCGTTATCTGAAGTTTGTAACTTCAGATTCAAATGATTGGAATTACAATCGTATTACTCTGAGGACACAGTCCTCAGAGAACGAAAACGAGTTTGCAACTTAAGAATCATATAATTGAAACTACAATCGTATTACTCTGAGGACACAGTCCTCAGAGAACGAGTGAAGGTGGATCGAAATTCGAAGAAGAGAGTTTTAAATACCAATTACTACAATAGCTAAACCTTAAGCTTAGGGATATGACAGATGACTATTGTGAAAACAATACTTTACTTTGTGGTCTAAACTATAAACTACAGCATGCATTCGGCAATTTCAGACCCCATCATAGCACAATCCACCGCCTCAGGCGAAGCAGCGATAGCAGTCATTCGCTTATCTGGTGATGGTGTTATAGATATTGTAGATGCTGTTTTCTGCGGTAAAAACTTAAGCAAAGTAGCTGGACATACCGTTCATTATGGTAAGATTAAAAATGATAAAGATCTTATCATCGACGAATGTATGGCTTCGGTATTTAGAGCACCAAGATCATACACCAGACAAGACAGTCTTGAAATTTCTTGTCACGGCTCTAGTTATATCATCCAACAGATCATTCAGCTGTTTTTGACCAAAGGTGTGCGACTTGCTCAGCCTGGAGAGTTTACCATGCGCGCCTACTTGAATGGTCAATTGGATCTTGCCCAAGCAGAAGCAGTTTCAGATTTAATATCATCCCAAACGGCATCTCAGCACGAATTGGCAATGAAGCAAATGCGCGGTGGATTTAGCAATATGATTGCCAAACTCCGAAAAGACTTGATCGAATTCGCCAGTTTAATCGAGTTAGAAAATGACTTCGGAGAGGAAGATGTAGAATTCGCAAATAGAGGTCAATTAATTCAAACAGTGACAACGACGAAGAGCTTTATTAATGAATTGATCCAGTCCTTTCAATATGGAAACGCTGTCAAAGAAGGGATCCCTGTTGCCATCATCGGCAGACCAAATGTTGGTAAATCAACACTTCTCAATCAATTACTAAATGAAGAAAAAGCCATCGTCAGTGATATCGCAGGAACGACCCGTGATGTCATCGAAGACAGCATCCAAATCGACGGTCATTTATTTCGATTTATTGATACAGCCGGATTACGAGAAACTGATGACACCATCGAATCATTAGGAATCCAACGAACGAAAGAACAAATTGAAGCCGCACAAATTATTCTATACATTGACGAAATCGCCGAAGACCATCAAGAGATCATCTACCGCTACAAAGAATTAGAATTAAATAAAACCAACAAAACTGTCATCCTCTTATTAAATAAAACTGACACTTTTCATGCTTGTCATTCCTATGATGTGGAAGAAGCCGTAAGCACATTACTCGGTAGAATTCCTGTGATTTCTTTTTCTGCGAAAAAGGGAACACGACTAGATGCCATCACAAAACAACTGACCAAAACAGTTGCAAAAATGCACATCGGTGAAAACTCTACAATAACCAACCTTCGACACTTTGAAGCGCTAAGCCAAACCAATGAATCTTTAAATAAAGTTATCTATGGATTGGAAGAAGGGATTAGTTCTGATTTGGTTGCTTTGGATATCCGACATGCGCTGCATCATTTAGGTGAGATCACAGGTGAGATATCTACGGATGATTTATTGGAGAGTATATTTAGTAGTTTTTGTATAGGAAAGTAACCAAGAAAATCAGTGGAAAATAAGAACAAACAAAAACAACCATAACACACTGATTGTCAATACTCATCGAATCACTCTTTTCCTCATATCTTCTTTTACTTAGTCTTTAGTTGTTGTATATTTGTACCTTATTTGTACCTCGTAGCAAATTTGGACCATAGAAACACATTAAAGGGGAGATGATGAAACATACTGAAACATCAGGAAACATAGAGAAACATCAGGAAACAATGAGAAACATCAAGAAACAAGTTGAAACATCAGATCACCTATGAAATTCTACTTTATAGCAGGAATAGTGACTATCCTATTAGGGATCTATATATCAATTGATTTTTTTAAAGAATTGGATTCAAAATATTACGGAGAAACTATTGAGGCAGAATGCACTACAATACCTGATGTGTGTTTAAGTAGAAATAATTGGATTGAAGTTAAATATCAAAACAATTCATACAGCATTAGAATTGGGGATTCACAATGCATAGAGCAAGATTATAAAGTAAACAAGCTTTATAAATTCAAGTACTCCGTAAGGTTTGATTATATGACAACTTTACATCGGAAACCAGAAATTTTATTTCCATTCTTAATCTTCATTTTTGGGATAACTATTTATTGCTTTTGGAAAATGCAAAAATCATAATGACTTCATACATCAGATTAAGGAAGGTATGTCAACATTGTGGCAATGATTTTACTGCTAAAACAACAGTGACAAAATATTGTGGTGATAATTGTGCCAAAAGAGCTTATAAGGAACGCAAGAAGATTGAAAAGATCAAAGCCAGTAATAAAGAAGCAACAGGACTTATACAAAGACCTATCAAGGAATTGCAAGCAAAAGAGTTTTTGACAATCACTGACACATGCAATCTAATCAATGTCAGTCGAACCACCTTATACAGAATGATAAAGGACCAAAGAATCAAATCTGCTAAAGTTGGTAGACGTGTCATCATTCGTAAATCAGACTTAAATCAACTATTCGCATGAATACAACCAAAGTAACACTTAGAGAAAAGAAGATCAGTAAAGGACGTAAAAGCCTATATCTGGACTTCTACCCTGCTATCCTTAATCATGACACAGGCACAAAGACTAGGCGCAAATTTTTGGGTATGTATGTTTTAGAGAAGCCACGTGGTCCATTTGAGAAGCAACACAATAAAGAAACCATCGCTTTAGCAAAATCAATATGCGCTCAATTTGTACTAGACCTTCAAAAAGAATCCTTTGGCCTGACATCAGAAGCCAAAAAGAACAAAGACTTTATAGACTACTTCTATAAAATGACCTTATCCAAGTATGATAGTCAGGGTAACTATGGTAACTGGAATGCCTGCTATCAGCTACTTTTAGATTTCAGACCTGACGGCATGACTTTTGGCGAATTGAATAAAGAATCTATTCATCAATTTAAAGCTCATATTTTAGCGAAAGACCTAAAGACTAATACTAAAGCCAGTTACTTTAATAAGTTCTTAGCAGCCATTAAACAGGCATATAAAGAAGATATTATAAAGGACAATCTGGCAAAACATGTTGATCGTATTAAAGAAGAAGACACACATCGAGAATTCTTAAACGAAAAAGAAATAAAAAAGCTAGCTAAAACTTCATGTGAGAGTCCAATTCACAAATCTGCATTCCTATTAAGTGTCTTTACAGGTTTGCGCTTTAGTGATATCCAAAATTTGCAATGGAAGGATATCAAAGGAAATAAGAAGGACGGCTTTTATATCAGATTTAGACAACAGAAAACCAATGGAATGGAAAAGATAGATTTGGCTAATCCTGCATTAAAGATCATTGGTCCAAAGAAGAAAGGGAATGAACATGTATTTGAAGGTTTGGAGTACTCTGCATGGCACAATAAGCAAATAGAAAACTGGGTAAAGGCAGCAAAGATTGATAAGAAAATTACCTTCCATTGTGCCAGACACACATTTGCAACTTTACAGCTAACCAATGGAACGGACATCTATACTGTATCAAAATTGCTAGGGCACAAAGATTTGAAAACAACTGAGATTTACGCAAATGTTGTAAATGCTAAGAAGACAGAAGCAATTCATAAATTAAATGATATAAAAATAGAACTATGATACCATTCTATGCATCCAGCCAAGTAGAAAAAGTTGTCATCTCTAGAGGTGAACATAAATACAACATTCAAGAACTACATGGTAGAATTCAGGAATCATCTATAAATTCGATGATAGAACAATTGGAGTTAAATGAGGTGATAGACTTTTTAGAATATCACTATAAACAGAGTGAATTCAAAACCATATTCATAAGTATCATCTTTGCTAATTCATTTAAACGTCTGGATAAAGAAAAAAAAGATTTGGTAGTAAAGTGGATTGAGGATAAATGTAAATTCAATTGGACATACCTACAGCCATCTAAAGATTATTTTCGCATAACAAGAGATAGGGCAAATCCCTTCTTCGATGCAAAGAAGTGGTACTTTATCTTACATGAATTTTCTGTGGGTAAAGGTCAGACCGAGTTTATGAAATTTTTAGAATATGGTAAAGTAATGTTGCATCAGGAATACGACTTACATTTAGTTATGTGTAAGGATAATTACAATTGTACAAATTGTGATCAGCTCCGATTGAAGATTGAGAAACTAAATCTATTCTTCACTGATCTCACAGATAAAATTAACTCAAATAAAAAGCCTGAAAACAGACAAGTTGTTGAAAATAAGATAGTCTGGAAAGGAACTCAAAAGAATTAGCTGAACTATTTATAGAGCTAAAAAAGAATGACTGGATAGATCATTATGATTATGATACTATTAAAGTCTGCTTCACCAAATCCAATACAATACAGCAAGTTTTGAAGCCTGCTACGGATACAACAGCAGGTCGAGACGACTATGATCAGGTATATACTCCAATCTATGAGCCTAAATTTCACGGCATATCAACTAACCCAAAGCCATAATAACTCATTGATTATCAGTAGTCAACTCATTACGGTAATGACACCGTAATGGATTTATAGACCATCTTTCACAAATATTGGTCCATCAAATCATGTAATGATGGACAAAGTAATTCTTATGTCAATTCCTGAAACAACGATCAAAAACATCGTTGAAGAAGCTGTTTTAAAAGCAATTGGAAATATTCAACTTGGTGTAACTGACAATACACCAATGACCTTCAAAGAAGCAATGGAATATTTAGGCTATAGTAAATCACATGGCTATAAACTAACATCTGCAAACCAGATCCCATACAGTAAGCGAGGCAAACGATTATTCTTTTCAAAAACAGAACTGGACCAGTGGCTCTTATCCAGTAAGGTAAAAACCGCAAAACAAATAGACAAAGAAGCTGCTGATTTACTCAATTCAAAGAAGCTTAGAAGAAGAAAATCCAAACAAAATTTGGGTTTTCGGAAGGGTGATCTGGATACATTAGAACAACGGGGTACACAACATGCAGACAAACAATATTCTGAAAACACCCAAACCCTATTTGGCAAAGGCTCTTCGATGCAATCAATCACTAATAGATCAAAGCGAAAATATGTGAGTCAAAACCTCGCTCTAAAATTAGTTGATGTGGCAAAAGAAGAAGGCAGCAGTCTATGGGAAAAAAGATACTGGACCACATACCATTGCCAGAATGATCTGACTTTATACGAGGGACGCACCTATGGCACATACTGCAGACGAAGGTGGTGCACTGCATGTGCTGCCATTCGAAAAGCAGAAATGATTATTAAGTATTTACCAGTTATGCAAGAGTGGTCCGAGATGCATTTTTTGACTTTAACTGTCAAATCAAAACCAAAGCAAAGCTTGCAAAAATGGATTGATGGAATGTTTAGAGCTTTTGACAAAATACTTAGAAAATGTAGAAGAAAATATAAAAATGGCACTGGACCAAAACTGATAGGCATCAGATGTTTAGAATGCAATTATAACCCCATAAAAAAGTGGTATAACCCACATTTTCACCTACTCATTCCAAATAAAGAAATCAGTGATTTAATAAAAAAAGAATGGTGTGCTTTATGGAATCGTAGATATGAAAAAAGCCGAAATTGGAAAAGGGATATGTTAGCAGCTCCAAGATTACAAGTGAATGTAAAAGTGAAGAACACAATCAAAGACTATATAGAAGTCATTAAATACGGTGCAAAGGTATTTACAGACCCTGAGATGAAAAAGGGTGAAAGTGGAAAGTGGAAAGTCTATGCAGCAGCATTACATGAAATATATAAAGCATTTGAAAATAGACGATTGATTTCATCATTTGGAATAGATATGCCGACAGCGGAACTAAACAAAACCGAAACAAAAGAAGTAACTGGTACACAGAAAATAGTATATGATAAAAGGTTAAAAGATTGGATAGATACAGATACGGGAGAATTACTTACTGGATATGTACCAACAGGCAAACTAGACTACTTAATTAATCAATGTATGAATACGGAACAGAATTAATTGGACTAATTATCTAACTAAATCCGATTAAATACAATATATCATTAAGTTTCTTAACATCATACTTAAACTTTTTTACTAGGAAGAAAATTAACATATAATATTGATATTCAAATATTTACATAATTATATTCATTTTTTTCTATGGGAAAAAGGGGAAATATTGTCTTTTAAGATTAAGGTCATGACTTTACCTTGCTGGCATAAATATTTATTTAATTACTCAAAAGAATTAATCATGAGCATAAGTGAAAAATTAGAAGAAAAAGTATTTTTCAACCTTTCTGTTAAAACGATATCATTTATTATAGTTATTTGTTTTGGAATGTTTTCATCATGTAGTAAAAGTGAATGCTTAATATGTTGTTGTGCTAGTGGTTCAGGTTTTCCCGAAAGTCCAAACTTAGAATATTGCGAGGACGGTGACCTAACATTTATGGGAGATATTTATCCAAATTTAAATGAATTAACATTAGCAATAAATCAATTTGATTCAAGATATCAATGCCGTGTTCAATAATTATAAAAACAATTAAAAATATCAAAATGAAATTTATAATATTAATCCTTTCATGCATCTTACTTATATCCTGCAGCAGTTCAAAAGAACTTACTAAATTCGACCAAGCGACTAGTCATCATCAAAGAATTGCTATTATTCCGTTACAATCCACCATTAAACTTAAAGAAAAGGAAAAAACTAATATTACAGAAAGCCAACTACAGGAAATGGAGGTTGCACAAGCAAAAGATGTCCAAGATGCAATAGAATCATATCTTATTGACAAAGACATAAGAGTTTCTATTCAGTCAGCAAACATGACTAATTCTAAATTAAAACAAAAAGGAATTGACCTAGAAACTATATCCGAACAAGATTATACGGTATTAGCAAGTCATTTAGAAGTAGATGCTATAGTTGCGGGAGAAATAGAAACTGAAAAGCCAATGGATGAAAAAATGGCAACTGGATTGGATATAGCTAAAGATTTAGAAAAATCAATTTTGGGTTCTTCGTTTGGAGGAAGAATAAATACAAGCACTAACAAAGGGTATTGTAAATTGAATTTATATGACGGAACAACTGGGGATAGGCTTTGGTCATATAACTATGAGATTGAATTAAAAACAGGATCAACAACTCAAGACATGATTAATGTAATGATGAAAAAGGGAGCAAAAACATTTCCATATTAAGATTAAGTCTCTTCATTTGAAGTAGGCTAGTTAAATACAGAATCATTAATAAAAGAAAGATGATCACTTCTCACAATGATTTTCTTTCAGGACAATTGAAGTTAATTTTATTCAAAAGTCGATTTCTCCAAACTAAGATAAAACTCTTGAAAATCAACTAAGGTCCTTTCAATAGTAGTGTCGAGAAAATCTTTTCTTTATTCGTGACGACTGTGGTAATACTATTTCTTTAATTAAAAGCTTTAAAAACAATCAAATATATAATAGAATTAATATGAAAACAATAAATTATTACTTAGCATTTATTTTATCATTAGTGGGTATATTTATAATGAACTCCTGTTCCGTAAATGAAGATCCTCAAATAGATATCTCCCAGATCCAAGCCATGTTGGATGGCGGTACAACACCAAAAACATTATTTGATAACGGTGTCACTTTGGAACAACTATACGGTAAAATGTATGAGGGTGGACTTATTTTCTATCTCAACACATCTAATGGCACTGGATTCGTAGCAGCTACACGAAGTCAAAGTAATGGGGCAGTATGGGGATGTTACGGAACAGAGATAAGTGGAGCAAATAGTGATGCAATCGGGTTTGGTGCTCAAAACACTCAAGATATCTTGGCAGAATGTACTATAATTGGCATTGCTGCAAAACTGTGTGATGAATTGGATCTAAATGGCTTTGTTGCATGAATATTTCGAGATAAAATATGGCATTAATTCTTTTTTCCTTTAAAATTTAATTTTCAACTACAACTGAAATAGGCATGCCTGTCCTAGTCATTTTATTCAGACAGCTTATCTTAATTAAATTTTCCGTTTTCTGCTTTTCGAAAATTCTCGAATACATCGCTGGTCCTAAAATGGTTTTATACCGCATCATTGCCGTTTCTGATA
>Ga0209187_1001923_pt1 | contig 21682 bp, 13 predicted proteins | sample BantaG_FD_187430 | JGI IMG/M metagenome (GOLD analysis project Ga0209187, IMG submission 187430) | Marine algal microbial communities from Bantry Bay, Ireland - BantryBay_4 metaG (SPAdes) (version 2) | ecosystem: Host-associated > Algae > Red algae > Unclassified | place: Bantry Bay, Ireland...
AACGTATATAGATTTAGCAGCGGCCACTAAAAAAAATAAATCACTTACGAATCAATTGAATGCATTTATTAGAGAGCAGGACAAAATGATGAAACAACATGAAGTGACTACGCTTTTCTTTCCCATTGATCTGGCAACCGCCGTTGCACCAGCAGGAATCTCGTACAAAAAATACGAACCGAAGGAACCAGCAAAACCAGTCGATCGGTCGGTTAAATACGATGGTCAATATATTACGACGGGTGGAGAAACCCTAAATGGTACCTACATCTTTAAAACTGGCCAGAGTGCAAACCCAAAATTTTATCAAGAGGGCAACGTAAAGTTTATTTATAATAATGAAAAAGGAGAAAAAGAATTAACACTCACGGCTAGTAGTTTTAGAGGCGGTACTTTCAACGGTAGAACTTTTAAAATCATGAAAAGAAATCCTGAAATGAGTATTAAAAAAGCACTCTTCGCGGTGGAAACGATTGAAGAGGGACCCAAAATGGTCTTGCTACGCGCCTACCCATTGGAAAAGAAAAAAGATGGATCGACCATCAATAATCAAACCTTGCTAAAAGTAAAGGGACAGGATAAGTATCATAGCGTTAGCAATACCAGCAATCCAAATTTTCTAAACTGGAAAAAAAGTTTTGCCAAGCTCTTTGAAGGATGCGAAGTTCTTTACGCAGAAATCAGAGTAGGAGAATTTGATCGAGATCTGGAATCTATCGCCGAAGCAGTACGTCTGTATAATCAAAACAGTTGTAATTAAAAAGAGTGTAAAACAAATATTAACAAAAAAGAATTTCTAAAATAAAAATAATGAAAAATTTAAGTTTATATATCCTCGTTCTTGTCGTTATTTCCTTGTCAAGTTTTACTTATAATTTCGGGGCTCCTACCGAAAAGAATTTAACCGGAAAGTGGGAATCCGTTTTTAGAAAAGGCCCTGAAAATTGCGGAAATGATTTTATTTTAATTCTTAATCCAAACAAAAATGCCACGCTTGTCGGAGGTAGCAGATATTCGGAATGCGAAGACTCTCAGGTAGAAATGTTCGATTGGAAAGTATCCAAAATAGAAGCATATGCCGGCAGAAAAGCAGGAAAATGGAATGCGATTGTTCTAAAAGATAAAGAGGATGAAGAAAATAATGTAAACATCCTCATCGATGAATTTGTCGGCGACTATATGTCCGTATACCTGGAGGTGGTCTCCGGTGACACCACGGCCCCAAAGAAATTTATTATGAAAAAAGTACAATAGTTGATCCTCGTTTTTTGGGTAATAATGCGAATCAGGGGTTGAAAAATTGCTTTAGGAATGAGGTATTAATAAATTAAGAATTTTAGATATTTAACAAACCTGACCCAAGAGTACGGGGAATTCTAAACATTTTATTAAAAAGATTTTATCTTTGAGACAGTCTTCCTCCATTTTTCAAGTGGATTTAAGTATTAATTATCGATTACTACTGAAATAACTGTTTTTATGAATAAACTATTTACCCTCCTTTTTCTCCTTCTAAGCTCCCTCCTTTTTGCCCAACCTGCCAATGATGAATGTGAAAACCTTATTGACCTTGGCGTTTTGCCATTTTGTGCGATAGATACTTTTTTTAGCAGCGTTGGAGCAACCCAGTCAAATATTGGAAATGATAATTTTCCAATGGATTGTAATCCGGGTGGCGACTGGAATTTTACCGGCAGAGATGTTTGGTTCAGCTTTGTAGCCAGCGACACCATCGAAGACTACTCCGTCACCATTACCGGTATTATGGACAGTCTAGGCGGAACCCCACTCACCAATCCTCAAGTAGCCATTTATCGAGGGGAATGTGGTTTTGACGAACTCGCGCTCCTCTCTTGTGCCCGCGATGAAACCAACGGGGAGACGGAACTTAATTTCGAATTAATAGGACTCAACTCTGGACAAACCTATTTTTTAAGGATTAACGACTGGTCGCCAACCGCAACACCTAATTCGGGATCTTTTCTGCTTTGCCTAGAAAAAAGAGACCCCATTAGTACCATTGACCAGGATGGATCTTCAGCTTGTACCGGAATGCTGTTTGATGATGGTGGACCAGATGGTGATTACAGCGCCAATGGCAATAATTCTTTTTCTATCTGTCCCAATGCTCCATTCAACAGTTGTATAACTTTTGATCTTGAATATTACAACGTGGAAGCTAACATTGATAACTTGATTTTTTACGATGGTCCTGATAACATTAATAGTCCGGTAATCACAGAATTGGGCGGAGGACTGCTTGGCAATCTTAATAACGGAGGTATCTGTTACAGCGTACAGGCCAGTAGTGGTTGTCTGACCATAGAACTGATTAGCGACGCGACCGTTCAGTTTGAAGGTTTTGCTGGAACCTGGGAATGTTCCGCATCTCCCTGTAAAGACAATAGTCCTATTACAATTGATGACAATATTACGGAAGATCTTTTAGTCGACGCCCTTACTACCAGTCAAACGATCATTACCGTAGATCGAATTGATTGTCCCGATGGTGCCCTTGGTACTTTTACAGCCGGAGATGATACAGATTTGGGATTGGATAAAGGAATTATTCTTACTACTGGTTTAGCATCAAATGCGGTGGGTCCGAATAATCTTGTTGATATTGAAGAGCAACATAATGCTCCGGGAGATCCGGATTTGGATTATTTTTCGTCCTTAACCGGTGGACCCCTCTCAATGGATGCTTGTGTCATAGAACTTGATGTATTCGTCGCTACGGACGAACTAAGATTTGAATATATTTTTGGCTCGGAAGAATATCCAGAATTTGTGGGTGGAATATTTAACGATATTTTTGCGCTATTGGTCAAAGGACCTGGAATAGCTGGCGATCCCAATATTAATAATCAACAAAATGTAGCCATCATTCCCGGCACTAATACTTTTGTGGAAATTAACCGTGTCAATTCAGTAGAAAATTGGGAATATTTTAGAAATAATGAAAATGGTACTTCAGTTCAGTATGATGGTTTAACTTCTGATTTTAGAGGTATAAAAAAATCTTTAACCGCTTCTGTTCCCGTAGTACCTTGTAATAATTATAAACTAAAATTTGCCATTGCCGACAGACAAGACGACCGATTTGATTCTGGCGTTTTTATTGGCGAACTTAGAGGAGGGGTTCCCAGCCTATCTTATGATTCTGCCTTCGGAACCGAAGACTTGATAGAAGATTGTAGCGGTACAGAAGATGTGGTGACAATTCGATTGAACAATCCACTGGATGATCCCCAAAATTATACCGTCAATATAAGTGGAACCGCTACCCGTGATATTGACTACATATTAAACATTCCAGATCAGGTGACCATCCCGGCAGGAGATACAGAATTAAGTTTTTCCATTATTCCTATCACCGATTTTCTGACTGAAGGAGAAGAAACAATCATCATTTCCCTTTCAAATGATTTTGGCTGCGGATCGGTAGATTTAGAAAACATTGTCATAAAAATTTTAGACAAACCATTACTTTCAGTTAACCTGGGAGCCGATACTGCCCTGGTCTGTGCAGCAGATTCTAGTAATAGCATTACCTTATCGGTCACTGGTGCCACCGAGTATTTATGGACGCCTTCCAATATTTTTAATGATAATAATGGAGCCCTGGTAGTTGCAACACCACTGGAAGATGGATACGTTCACGTCACCGGGCAACTTGGACCGTTATCCACCTGTATTGCCGAAGATTCAATCTACTTAAGAAAAGTTTTCCCGGAACTTACCATTGAAACAGACGGCCCCACGGCAATTTGTCGCGGAGACACTATTCAGCTTAGTGCCATCAATAATGTTGAAGACCTGAATTTTTCCTGGATACCAACAACTAATTTAAGTAATCCCAATAGTGCAATTACGGATGCTTTTCCAAACTTTGATCAGACTTATATCGCTTCAATTGGGGTGCTCGGTTGTACGGTCACGGATACGATCCTCATCGAAGTAGATCCTTTCGATTTTCCCAATGTGATTCCCGACACCACTGTCTGTCAGGGAACCCCCATTGAACTGGCCAGTCAGATATTTTCTACTTCCACCGAATACGCCTGGACACCAAACGAAACGATCGAAAATCCTATGGTCTCCAATGCCCTTTCCATACCACAAGAAACCACGACTTACGTCCTTACAGCCAATAGTCAATCTGGTTTTTGTAACGGAACGGACTCCGTAGAAGTAACCGTTATTCCGGCGGTAATAGATATCGCCAATGACACTACTTTTGTTTGTATCGGCGATTCTGCTCAGCTACAGACAAACGTAGTTCCACAAAATAATCCGATAGTCTGGTCCCCGGATGATAGCTTTATCAGCGACGTCAATAGTCCTGATCCAATCGTCTACCCAATTAATTCGACCACCTATTTTGCTACTTTACAGACGGACGCCTGTTTAATTGTGGACTCTGTATTTATCCAGGTAGACTCCTTACCGACCATTGATACCATTTTGCTGGATCCTTTTAAGGAAGTCTATTGTCCGGGCGAATTTGTTACCCTGACCAGTGAATTATACGACCCGATGGATTATCCAGATCTGGAAAATTTATGGACACCAATGACGGGGCAAATCACGCCGGACTCTTTGTTTAACCTCGTTATTCAGACCATTCCGGATACCGTTATTTATACCCGCCTGACCACCAATGGCGGATGTCGTTCGTCGGTCAGTGTGGAAATACCCGTTGTTAGACCCGAGCTTACGATCACCCCCGATACCACGGTATGTAGCGGTAGTCCATTCCAGATTTTTGCGGAAACAGTCGATCCAGAAGCGACTTTCGAATGGACGCCAGAAGCTGGACTCAGTTGTACGGACTGTCCCGACCCCATCGTTACTGCGTCGGACAATATAGTTTATAGCGTTATGGCAGAAGTTTTTGGCTGTCCCGTCTCCGGTCAGTACCAACCCGATATTATTCAACCGCCCGTGCTCAATCTGTTGCCCGATCAACGGATTTGTCTACAGGAATCTATAAACATAAGCAATAATATTCCTCAGGCAAATACCAGTTATATCTGGACGTCTACCGATCCAGCATTTGCCACTACCGCTATTATTAATCCAGTGGTTATGCCTATTCAAAACGCCAGTTATACGGTGGTGGCCAACAATGATATTTGTCCCTCCACGACCGAAACGATCAATGTAGAAGTTATTCAACCTGTTTCTCTGACGGTCAGTGAAGACACGGAAGTTTGTCTGGGAAGTGATTTTAGCTTGACTGCGATGGCTAACCCCTCTTCCAGTGCGGATACTTATTTCTGGCTTGGACCCAATGCCACGAATATGGTTGGGTCTACGATTGACCTTACTGCTTTTGGGACCGGTGAGCAATTCTATACCGTTAATTTTGATAACGGCTGTGAACAATTATCCGAAGAGATTCGGGTATTTGTCAACGATGTCATCAGGGTGGATAGTTTTAGTTTTGATCCTTTTCAGGAAAATAGAGAAGATTGTTTTGACGAAGGAGAACGGATTGCCATTACGGTAGCGGTGGATTCCCAGCCATCTGGAGTCACCTACCAATGGACTCAAAACGACCAGAATATTGGGACTAATTCCCGCTCCATAGAAACCCAGATTTTAAGTGAGGATCCAGTTAGTTTCGGGATTCAAATAACGACCAGTAACGGTTGTATCACTAACGAAAGTATTGGACCTTTCTGTGTCAATCCAGCGAGAGCAGCCATGCCAAATGCCTTTACCCCAAGTGCAGATTTGAATAGCTTTTTCAATATTCAAACGGTAGGACTTTACGAAGAAATAGAACGTTTTCAGATTTGGAATCGATTCGGAGATTTGGTGTATAACAATGATAATCCAGCCATGGGATGGGATGGGAGAATTGATGGTAAACTAGCTCCTTCGGATGTCTATTTATACCATATCTCTATTAGAAAATTCACAGGAGCCATCGAGGAATTTAGTGGAGATGTAACCCTGATTCGTTAAGTTTTCTCTAAAAGAAGGGGTAGCCAGTCTCGGCTAAGGAATGAGGTATTAATAAATTAAGAATTTTGGGTTAGAGATTTTTGTTGCTAGTAAGGCAAAAAACATGACTGAACCATGTGAAGGAACCGGAACGGTCGGGCTGCCATAGCCGCGCTATCACGAGGCTTTTTAACAAAACTAGCGGCAAAAAGATCAAGCCAAAAACGTAGATTTGTTATTAACTCATTCCTAAAAGCCGATGGCAAAAAATAAAATATTATGAAAATAGATCCAAATAAAAAAACTATTGTAGTCCTCAGTGGGGCCGGAGTCAGTGCAGAAAGTGGTATCAATACCTTTAGAGATGCAGGTGGATTATGGGAAGGTCACCAAGTCATGGAAGTAGCGAGTCCACAGGGTTTTAGTAAAAATCCGGCGCTCGTTCTGGACTTTTACAATCAAAGACGTCGTCAACTCAAAGAGGTAAAACCCAACCGTGGTCACGAAATTATTGCCGAACTGGAAGCATTTTACAATGTCATTGTGGTTACCCAAAATGTGGATGACCTCCACGAAAGAGCCGGTAGTTCTCGTGTTATGCACTTACACGGTGAACTGAAAAAAGTAAGGAGTACCGGACGGGAAGACCTGGTTTTAGATTGGGAAAAAGATTGCAATCTGGGAGATAAATGCCCGGAAGGTCATCAGTTGCGGCCACATATCGTCTGGTTTGGCGAAGCAGTTCCCATGCTTGGTCTTGCTCAGGGAGCAGTGATTGAAGCCGATATTGTGATTATTATTGGTACGAGTTTACAAGTATATCCCGCCGCCGGATTGATTGGATTTGCACCACTAACAGCCAAGGTGTTTTATATTGATCCAAATCCAGCTACTAACTGGGAATTAGAAAATGTAAAAAATTTACAGTTAATTAAGGAACCGGCCAGTACGGGAATGGAACGGGTAAAGTCCGCCTTGGTTGGGTAAGCATAAAATTCAAAGTAACTTCAATAACGGAGCTGACTTACAAGATTTGAAAAAAGATTATACTTCCAAATATTATGCGGAAAGACAGGTTTAATAATTCTTAAAACGAACTAAAAATTTGTGGCAATTATTTGGTTTGTTTTTTTTGTAATTACTTATGAGACAGCCTCGCTTTTGTGCTTACTTGATCATAGTTCCATGGCACCAAATAATTCGTCTAGATATGCCGCTCGGGTGGTTGTACGGTAATTGTCCCGGCAGTCTTCTACGCCACTTCTCATAATACTGCTACAAGTCCCATTCGCGTTCGTTTCTTCGTCGTGTCCACGCCCTAAAAAGCAGTGACCTAATTCGTGAAAAACTACAAATTCGCGATAGAGATCATTGGTCCGATCCCAGAAGGTTTTGTCAATGGTTACCGCGTTTGGCGCACGATTGGAGTAGGAACACTGGCCCGCTACGTGTTCTTCGTCTATTTCAGAAATTTCTCCAGTAATATTGGCGAGGTAAAGATCAATATCCAAACCACGCTCCGCAGCTTCCTTTTCGAAATTCGAAAAATGAGACCATAAGGCAGGATCGACTCCGGGAAATTCACCGAGGGGGAGAAATTCTTCTTCGGATGTTTCAGTGAGTTCTTCGTCCTCAACGCAGGAAGTAAAGAACAATAAAGTTCCAAAAATAAGTAACAGGGAAATGAAAGAGAATTTTTGATTTGACATAAACATAACTTTTAAAGGTGAAAACTATTGGTAACCTGAAATAAGTATAGTTGATGTCATATATAATATGTAAGAATTTGTTGGATTCCGGGTAAGAATGCCTCGATTAAAGTAAAGAAACTATCTAAAACTTAAATTTATTTTATAGCTTCCTAGCAAATGTAACGATTGATCAGATAGCTGGCATCTTTTACCGTTTCAATGCGATCCACTTCGGCGGCGGAAAAAGAAACATTAAAAAAAGCCTCTAATTTTAAAATCATAATAGAAAAATCAATGGTATCCAGCATTAAATCTTCGTGAAAATTGGTGGTTGGACAAATCCGGTTAATTGGAATATCAATGATCCAACTAATCAAATTAATAACTTTGTAAATGATTGTCATAAGCGCAAAGCAGTTTAAAGTTAGAAAATTACTGGCTTGGGATCGATTAAAAAATAAGTTATAAAGGTTTGAGTTGATTGTGATTCCAGTCTTTGAAAAACCATAGTCGAGCTATAAACGCTAGAGTCAATAAAAATGGTACATTAAACATAATTTTTTTTTGCTGGCTTAAAAAGTTTATTTTTGTCACAAGAGCAGAATTTTTTAAGAAATTGCGCTAATCTTCAAAAAGCAGTGGGGGAAAATTTTAATTAATCGGACAAAAAGAAGGAAGTATTTGTCCACAATACCCTCGAAATCAACACTTTATATGGGAAAAGTCATAGCCATTGCCAATCAAAAAGGAGGAGTAGGAAAAACCACCACCGCCATCAATCTGGCCGCCTCCCTGGCAATTTTAGAAAAAAAAGTTTTACTGATTGACGCCGACCCACAGGCAAACGCCTCTTCGGGTGTAGGTTTTGCGGGTGATGCCGAAATAAGTATCTACGATTGTTTAATTAACGATACCGAACCGGCGAAAGCCATTCTACAAACCGAAACCCCCAATTTGTGGTTATTACCCTCTCACATTGACCTGGTAGGTGCAGAAGTGGAATTAATTAATCGCTGGCAAAGGGAATTTGTCCTAAAAACCATTACCGAAAAAGTAAAAGACGATTACGATTATATTTTTATTGACTGTCTACCCTCTTTGGGTTTAATTACCATCAACGCGCTAACCGCCGCCGATTCGGTCATTATTCCCGTACAATGTGAATATTTCGCACTCGAAGGGCTGGGAAAACTGATGAATACCATCGGATTGGTTAAAAAACAGCTTAACACCGAGCTACAGGTCGAAGGAATCCTGATGTCTATGTACGATCGACGACTTCGGTTAGCCAACGAAGTGGTGGATCAGGTGCGTAAATATTTTCCAGAACAGGTATTTCAGACCATTATCCACCGTAACTCCAAAATTAGCGAATCTCCCAACGTTCACCAACCGGTGATCCTTTACGACGCCACCAGTAAAGGAACCATCAACTATTTAAATTTAGCCCGGGAGTTTTTAACTAATAACAAAGACGCTATTCGGTTAAAATCCCAACGGGATGATAACGACCGAAAAAAGGCAGGGTAAACGTAATGACTGATTATTTTTTTTGCAAAAACCTTATTAACGGATCCCCACTTATTTAAAACCAGGATGTCAAAAAAACAAAATAAAAAAGAAGCAATTGGGAAAGGACTTGGAGCATTACTCTCCTCTTTTGGGAATGAACCCTTGCCTCCGACCGTTAATGTCAATCAGACAGAAGCAACTGGTTCGGTGGTTGAAATCTCCCTCGAAAAAGTAGAAGTTAACCCACATCAGCCCAGAAAGAATTTTGACGCCGGTGCCTTGGCCGAACTCTCCGAATCAATTGCGATCCACGGACTTATTCAGCCGATTACCGTTCGTAGAATGGGGGATGGAACTTACCAGTTGATCTCGGGTGAAAGAAGACTGAGAGCCAGCAAACTTGCCGACCTGGCAACCATCCCCGCTTACATCCGCAAAGCCAATGATAAGGAGATGCAGGAAATGGCTCTGATCGAAAATCTTCAGCGGGAAGATCTAAGTCCGATCGAAGTGGCTTCTACCTACAAAATACTCATGGATAAATATGAGCTTACCCAGGAAGAGCTGGCTGCCAGAGTAAACAAAAGCAGAGTATCTATCACCCAAATTCTCAGTCTATTAAGTCTTCCGCCATCAATTGTTGAAGCTTTGAATACCCAGATGATCAGTCGCGGACATGCGATCATTCTGGCACGTGAGGAAGATTCGGCGTTGCAGCTAATGTTGCTCAATCGGGTCATTAACGAAAAACTCTCCGTCCGGGCATTAGAACAGGCGGTGTCAAACATGAAGAAAGCGCCGGCTTCTACTAATGCCGCTACCCCGACGGTAGGATTAGAATCAGAATATAAGGATGTACAAGAAAATTTAAAGAATTTTTTTGGTGCAAAGGTTCAGCTAAAAAGAAAATCAAACGGTAAAGGTCAAATTGTTATTCCGTTTAATTCTGACCGAGACCTAAATCGACTACTGGATTTATTGGAAGAGTAATATGACAGATTGCTAAAATATCTTATTTTATTACTGCGTTTTAAGGGATGAGGAATAAAAAACTTGTTGTCTCTCAACTATTTGACTCACCGAAGACCATGAAATTTTTATCCTGCTGCTTTTTCCTGCTCTGTTTCAATCTGCTAGTGGCACAGGTACCGGATACGCTTTCTACTACTCCACCAAAGACCGTCCTTAAGGTAGACTCCACCCAGCTTTCTACCAGATTGGATAGTCTGGTTAACAGTGATCAACCCGTGCCTAAAAAGAAAAATTTTCTGGGTCGTTTTTTTGATAGAAAAGATTATCCCAATCCCAAAAAAGCCTTGTATCTCTCCCTTTTGTTACCCGGTTCGGGACAGATTTACAACAAACATTACTGGAAAGCACCCATCGTTTACGGAGCCTATACTTTTGCCATTCTGAATATTCGAAACAATCGAAGGGATTTTAAACGTTTCCGGGACGCCCGGATCGCCGCCCTGGATGAAGATCCCCTTACGGTCAATAATACTGGTTTTGACGCGACATCTCTACGTTCCTTACGGGATGCGGCACTTACCCAGGCCGAGACAGGTTTTCTAATCTTATTAGTCATCCATGCCTTTCAAGCAGCGGACGCCTTTGTATTTGCGCATTTAAAAACTTTTGAGGTGAGTGAAGACCTTAGTCTTCGGATCAGTCCACAAATGGGTCTGGGGCCACAGCAACAGTGGAATGCGGGGGTATACGTGGCTATGTCCTTTTCGGGGAAAGGTGCCCCCAAACCACATCCTTTTTAGAGGATTTCCCTATGTCCTTTATTTAAACTTCCCTTTCTTTGTACAGAACAAAATAAATTGCCACAAAGAAACCAAGCCACAAAAGGTTTTTTCGAAGAAAAAAATAATTTCTTTGCAGCTTTGTGGCTATAAATTTATTCTTTAAAGTTTTTGTCGGGTACTTATTTTACCTTTCTAAAATCTAGCGGTATTTGCCCTAAAATACTTACCTTGCAGCTTCATCAATCCGGTAAATAATCAAACCTTTACAAATATTCTTTCGCTACCTTCGCTACTATTTTCGGGCTACGACGATCTACCGTATTCATTCTCCCTTTGTTTTCAATTTTATCAAGTCAACGCTGGAAGACAATCGAAACTACTACCAGTTTGCCGAGATTGAATCTATTCGAAGACGATTGTTACGCAATAAACAAACGATTGAGGTAACGGACTTTGGGGCTGGCTCTCAGGTAATTACCACCCGCAATCGTGCCATCTCAGATATGGCCAAATCCTCTCTGACGCCTCCATCCTATTCCAGATTATTATTTCGAATCGTCAATTATCTTAAGCCAAAAACAGTTTTAGAAATGGGTACTTGTTTTGGGATATCCAGCCTGTATCTATATCTGCCCAATACCAAAGCGCAGATGACGACCATGGAAGGATGTCCCAACGTGGCAGAAATTGCCCGGAAAAGTTTTCAACAAATGAAAGCCACCGATTTAAAACTGGTCAATGCACCGTTTGATATGGTATTGCCTGAAGTACTGACTGATTTTGAGCAACTTGATTTTCTCTTCGTAGATGGTAATCACAAGCGGGAACCTACCCTGTTTTATTTTAAACAAGCGCTGGAAAAAGTGCACGACCAGAGTTGTTTTATCTTTCACGATATCCATTGGACGCAAGAAATGGAAGGTGCCTGGCGTACCATTCAGGAACATCCAAGGGTGCGCGTGACCATTGATTTATTTTTTATGGGATTGGTATTTTTTAACCCGGAAGTAAAAGAAAAAGAACATTATACGATAATTCAGTCCAAGTTTAAGCCGTGGATTATGGGTTTTTTTAAATAAGAAATAAATCAGCACTATATTCAAATTAGGAATGAGGTATTAATAAATTAAGAATTTTGGGTTAGAGATTTTTGTTGCTAGTAAGGCAAAAAACGTAAATTTATGATTAACTCATTCCTAAGACAGACGTTTTTTTACATTATTTAAACACTTGCAAATAGCATTTTAAGCTGATTTCCAAATTCTAATTCTAATTCTAATTCTAATTCTAATTCTAATTCTAATTCTAATTCCCACTCCTACTCCATCCGTTGCGTTTTACTCCGCCAGGTCATGGCTTTCACTTTTTGATTTTCTGATTTTTTTGGTAAGTGATTCAACGTCAGAATGGTATGGGTGATTAGCGCCGATTCCTGATTTTTAATTCCCTTTCCGTATACTAGCATTGGCAGGTACGATCCGTCAAAACGGCGAACTCTAAGCGGTAATTCAAACTCATTATTATTCAGCAGTTGTTCCATCTTTAGACGTGGCACCAGTAATTTTCGATCATCCGGATGAATGATAAAGGTGGTAAATTTTTTACGAATAAAATCCGGCTCGTAGCCCAGGATTTGTTTGATGGTGGGACTTACGAAAATATTTCCGTGGTCTTCCATCCGGTGAATAATCAGAATTTCTCCCAGACTATTAGACAATAGATTTAGAATATTATGCTGATCTCCCAGATCCTGGTCTTTTTTATTTTCCTGTCGGGCAAAAAGATACCCAATGGAAAAAGTCGAGAAAGCCAAAAAGATAAAGATCAAAACGTAAGCATTCCAATTCAAAAAAACAGGAATTAAAAGGGCGCATACCAATAGCAGTACCATCACCAAAATGGTGGGGTTTATGTTTTTCATAGTAGTTTGTTTTTATCTAAAAAAGGCAAATAAAATTCACTGAGGATCGTTTAAAAAATAAGTTAGGAATGGCGATTAAATAGATTGAGATAAAAGGCGAAATATTTTTTCATCAATCAAGGCGCTAAAATGGGCGTTATGCACAGCATAATAACCATTTTAGTAACGAAGAGTGATGGAAAAATATAAAGCATAGTGTCTTAATTTATTTTATCAACATTCCCTATAAAGGTTTGGGTCGGTTAATTTAATGCTAATCAAGGCGGTGAAATATTAGTCATAATTCTGAATCTATTAGATCGTTGTTCCTTAATGATCCTGAGCCACGAAAGCATAGCTTCATGTCTCTACTACTTTTCTAATAACACAGAAAAGTAAATTCAATAATTTAAATTATAGTGTGGTGGAAGGCTGCCAAAATACAGCTAAAGATGTGGTGTTTACAAATATATATAAAAATATCTATACAAAGAGGGAATTTTGCTTGTTCGCCCACAAATAAAAATGGCTTCCTCCTACGCTAGTGAACGATAGAAGGAAGCCAATGGCCAACAGCTAAAAGCTAGTGCGTCGGGAACTAAATACCTAACACCTTACACGGCCTACTTTGATCCCAAGGCACTAGCCTCTTTATGAAACCGTCTGCTTGGAAAGCTTACGATCGACGATCGACCAAATCTGCTCTACCCTGGCAGTCCAGGTGTTCGAGTTAGCGACGTTTACTCGGTGTTCGATATTTTCGGGACTATTTTCGGCAATTGCTTTGTCAATCAGTTGAACAAATTGATCATGGCTCGTTCCAATGCCAATGATATCACTGAAGGTGCGAATATCCACAGAAAAATCCGTTGCTACGACGGCTCGACCAGCCGCCAAATATTCATTAATTTTTAAAGGATAAATACTCTTGGTCAGTTTGTTGAGTTTAAACGGAATCATGGCCACATCAAAATAATGCAGATAAGGCGGCAAATTTTGAATATTAATACTCCCCGTCATAATCACGTTGGGCATTTTATCAATTTTCAGTTCCACCAGTTCCGTATTATTATTCGGTCCAATCAACAGGATGGTTTTATCCTGGTGTTTTTCCGCTACTTTTTTAATCAATGGATAGTCAATTCGATCAGCATCCAGATTACCTATAAAACCGATAATTTTATTTTTAACGTGTTTGATCGCTTCTGGTCTTTCAAATTTCTGCTGGAGTGTTTTCTTGAAAAGATCAATATCCGCCGCATTGGGAACCAAGTGTATTTCATTGGCATCCTTTTGCCAGATATTTTTTAATTCCGTAGAAGTCACAGTGGTAATATCCGCCATCTGAATCGCTTTTTGCTCCAAATCTACTCCGTGACGGGTGGTATAACTATTTTGGGAAATATCATCAATACACTGGTATATATTTAACATTGGCTTAAAAGCATCACGCGGCAATACTCCTCCGTAAAAAGGATTAAAGCAATTGATATAAATATAGTTTTTAATATTATTTTCCTTAATTACCCGCTGAATGGTTTTCATTAATTTTTTATCATTACGAATTCGCATTTTATCGTAAAAACCTCCAGGATTTAAAAAGTTGATCGGTGGAACGATTGGCGGCATAATAGCCTTGAAATTAGCCTGATTAGGATGATTGTTCAGTATTTCGGGCTGTTCGTAGCGCATCCGGTGCATCAGTAAATCAGACATCCGCTCCTTGGTATATTTATCTCCTGCCGAGGTTATCAAGTCCTTATAAGAATAGGGTGGATTAACGTAAAATACCCGGTTGTTTTTTATGAATTCCTTCGCAAAAGAAAATGAAACAGACGAATAAGCATGATCCCAGGGAAACAGGGTAAAATAAATGATATCTACATCTTTCATAGGTGCACTCAATTAGATAGCGTTGAATTGAATAATACAGTTTTTGGTTATTGACTTGATAAAGTCAAACTGGAAGATTTTGCAAAACATGGATCGTGCATCCCTTTTTTTCCAAGGTAGATAATGCACAGTATTTTAATTTGTTTGCAAAATACACGCCAACCCATGTGCGATCCGCCAATTAATGGCGTACACGGGTTCTTTTCATAAAAATAAATCAGTAGTTTAAGGGACGGTTTACTCTATTAGGAACGAGGATTAATAAATTTTTGAAACCTAATGACTATTCTTTTTACCAAATCCGATGGTTTTGCGGTTGAAAACAAAGCCACTTTTGTCCGTCCGGAAATTCGCTACATCCGCAAAGGTCAATACGCCTGGGTCCGTCTTCTGACCTCCTTTTGATTGATTGGCGGCAAGTCGAAGATTTTGATTTTTAATAGCTTCGAGAATAATGCTACGCACCGTTCGAGCATTTCCAAAATATTTATCCCGGTATTCGTAAATAAAATTGAAATATTTCTCCAAGTGTTCCGATGCATCCGTGGTGGGGATAATGCCTTTTTCAGCCAGCATCTGTCGTCCGATTTCCATCAACTCAACGGGTAGGTAATCTTCAAATTTCAATACCTTATCGAAACGGGAATTTAATCCAGGATTGGCTTTTAGGAACCGTTCCATATTGTCGGGATAACCGGCAACAAAGATGAAAAATTTTCCACGGTGATCTTCCATTCTTTTTAGCAAAGTCTGAATGGCTTCGCTACCAAAATCGCCATGTGCTCCACTAGCTTGTTGAGAAAGTGCGTAGGCCTCGTCAATAAATAATACCCCACCAAGGGCTTCGTCAATTTTTTCTGCGGTCTTGATGGCGGTCTGTCCAACGAATCCAGCTACCAACCCTTGTCGATCCGTTTCGATCATGTGACCTCTTTCCAGAATTCCCAGGGCTTTATAAATTGTGGTTAAAATTCGCGCAACGGTCGTTTTTCCCGTACCCGGATTTCCAATAAAAACAGTGTGCAGCGAAAAATTATTGAGTACATCCTTACCTGCTTCCTGAAAATATCGAACCAGGGTAACCATCTCGTTAATCTTTTCTTTGACCTTGGTCATCCCGATCAGGTCCTGCAGTTCCCTCAGTGCTTCTTGCAACAATGCTTCGTCAATCGGAATTTTTGGTAACTCCACCACCGGCTTAAAGCGTAATTCTTTAACATCTTCCAAATGGACGATGGAAAGTGCTTCCTTTTCCAGTTGTTTAGGATCTTCTGAAGACATCACACGTAGTCCCAGATTTATTTTTGCTTTTTCAATAAGATCAAATACAAAACGGGCATTACCGAACGAGCGGTCGCGGTCACGGAACGCATTGATAATGATGTCGTCGATTAGTTTTCCCGCCTGATCAGAAAGAACGACTGATTTTTCCAAGCAAGCAAACCGCGCAATCTGCGACAACTCCTGCGGCAGATAATCCGCAAAGGAGAAAAATAATTTAAATCTTGATTTAAGTCCCGGATTGGAATCGAGAAAATGCTTCATCTCTTTGGGATAACCCGCTACGATAACCGCCATATCTCCGACACCATTTGACATTTCCTTGACCAGAATTTCGATTACTTCCCGCCCAAAGTCCTTACTGTCATCATTAGAGCGAGCCAGCGCATAAGCTTCGTCGATAAACAAAACACCCCCTCTCGCTTTTTCGATGGCTTCTTTTACTTTCGGAGCCGTTTGTCCAATATACTCTCCGACCAGGTCTACCCGATCTACCTCGTGCACGTGTCCTTTGGATAAAAGTCCCATTTTCTGGTAAAGCTTGCCCATCATCGAAGCCACGGTAGTTTTTCCCGTTCCGGGATTTCCGATAAAAACCGAATGGACATTAATCTCTTCCTTTTCTTCGAAGCCTTTTTCTTTTCTTAATTGCAAAAAGCTGATATATTTGGCGTGATTACGAACATTCTTTTTTACCTCCGTCAATCCGATCAGGTTGTCCATTTTCAGCATCAAATCCTCAAACGTTTTTGAGGGATCAAAATCAGGTGTAAAGATGACCGGTTTATTTTGGTGTGGCAACATGACGGGCGCCAGTCCTTCTTCAAAATCTTCGCCTACTTCAAAAGGAATAACGGCTAGCAACCGATCCATAAAGACGACTTCGGCCGCGTAGTTGTCAACCCGCCAGGATCCTTTGACATTCGATCCCCACCCGGCGGTTATTTTGATGATTTCATCTTTACGTTCAATCCGTTGTAATCGGATGACCTGTCCTTTTAGTTCACGGGCATCGTTATAAAATTTGGTAAACAACTCACACTGCCAGCTTTTAGAATTATGGAGATTTTCCAGGATCAGCTCTACGTAAATATACCGGGTTTCCTCGCTATTAAATCCCCGAAAATATTGCCGATCATCTTCGCTCAAGTCATCATAAGGACCTTCGTAAAGTCGAATGGATTTTACTCCTAAATAAGGATTTGGTTCGCCGATGGCAAACTTACCCGCATCTTCTACGTAAAAATATTTAGTAGCTACTTTCTCTCCTTCAATCCAGGCTTCCCAGTAGTAGGTACCTTTTTTCCAAAACTGACCTTCGCTTTTATTGCCCCAGCCTTCCCGTATAAAAACTACGTTATCATATTTGCTGACCTTACGCTTTTCGAAAGGAAGTCGACAGATTTCTTCTCTGCCTTTTTTGAGTTTATAACAACGCAGTTCGACGTTAATTTCCCAGTCGTCTTTATCAAAATTTTTATTAAAAAAGGAAAGTTCAGCGTATACATAAGTCGTCTCATACCGGTCAAAAACCTGACGATACTTCTTCTTGTTATCAGCCAGCCATTCGGTGGAAGAATAGACTTTCAACTCGCGAAACTTATAGTTTTTTACGTCAGGATATTTATATGATTCGGCCATAAAATTTTTATTAGCTATAAACATATCAAAAAAAGACCAACTTGGCAATTTTTTATCGGAAGAGCTGGCCTAAACTTACTATAATTGTCCACAATTAGATGCTGAAAATGCCAAAAAAGCCAAAATTCTAAAAGAACCAAGAAAATTACCCCATATTTAGTAATTTCGCCACATGCCTATTGTTAAATCCACTATTCAATTGCTTGTTCAGCCCGTCGATCGAAAGTATCGGGTAAAGCCGCTTTTTTATGGTCATCCCGAGGTGGTAGCAGACCGGTTTGACGAAGGGCTAAGAATGATGAAGCGACGGATAAAAGAGCATCTAAAACACTTCAAATTCAACCGCCTTACCAGCGATCCCCTACTCTGGATAATTTTTAATCCCGAAGTAAAAGGAAAGTTGGTTACATTGCGGATTCCGGTAGGAAGAGCGGGGTTGGAAGGAAATTTTTATTATATCAGTTACCGGTTACAGAAAATGACCTTCGTCTGTCTACCCGCTTTTGATCACTATCAGTTTATTGCCTCTTTCGGAATACCTCTCGAAACACAGGTCGCTGATACAATTGCCTATTTGGTAAAAGTCCATAAAAACGCTCTAGACAGTCGGGAGGTATTTGATATTTCTATTTTTACCACCCCGAAGGGAACCTTTCTTCACCCCTTGGAGATGAATCTTTCGATTGCTTCGGAAAAATTTTCCTTCGAAGGTGAAGACCTTGGTTCCTTATTTTCGAGTATGGTGCCCAGTAGTCGTTTTGATGGACAAACTGAAATTTACGCGGTCGGTGAAAATCTAAATGATCGGTACCCAGGAGAACTGAGCCGTGCCTACCAACGGGATGATATGGTAGATCAGCTGGTTCAGCAAATTTTTCGGGGCAACCGAACGCCACTGGTCATTATTGGAAAAAGAGGGGTCGGAAAGGACACCTTGATTCAAGAAGTACTATTCCGCTATCTGGAACAAGAAATCGATCCTAAAGATTTTTCGCAAACACTTTGGCAGATCAACCCTAATCGGATTATTACCGGTATGAGTATCGTTGGCTGGTGGCAAAAAAGATTTGAAGCCATTATTCAATACGCTCAAAATCGACTGCAAAAAGTAAATGCAAAACTAAGAACGACGGACCATTTGTTATTTGATAATCCAATCGCGATGTTGCGGATTGGGCAGAGTTCACAAAATAAATTTACCCTCAATAATGTACTGCTACCCTATCTGGAAAAGCGGATGATTGGGGTAATCATTCTGGCAACGCCGGAAGAATGGCAAATCGTTCAAGAAAAAAATCAGCGTTTTGCCAATTTATTTCAGGTGACCCGTCTACCAGAATTTGACTATAAAACCGCCGTTAAAGCGGTCATCGAACAACGTTGTGATCTGGAAGACACCAACAATTGTCAGTTTTCCATTCAAGCCATTGACCAGTTATTTACGCTACAGCGAAATTTCATGCAACAAAAAGCGCTTCCCGGTAGCGTAATGCGCATCATGAATCAACTGGCCGCTCGTTACCGAAACCAGTTTATTGATCTACCAGAAGTGCGCGAAAATTTTGAAGAGTTCAGCGGTCTAAATCAACAAATTTTTGACGAATCGCTGACGTTGGAACCCAATGAGATCGAAAATTTTATTGGACAAGGTTTAGTGGGACAACCAGATGCCGTAACGGCACTGGCCGATACGATTCACCAAATAAAAGCCAAACTTAACAATCCCCGTCGACCACTCAGTTCTTTTATGCTGATTGGTCCTACCGGAGTAGGAAAAACCCAGGCGGCAAAAGTATTAGCCAAGTATCTGACGGGAAGCGAAGAAGGGTTATTGCGTTTTGATATGAATGAATTTGTGGATGACGATGCGGTGGATCGGCTGATTGGGACTTACTATCAACCAGAAGGGCACCTAACGGGAAAAGTACGCCATACGCCATTTGGTATTTTATTACTGGATGAAATCGAGAAGGCCCATAAAAGTGTGCACGATTTGTTTTTACAGGTCCTGGACGACGGCCGTTTGACGGATAGCCTGGGAAAGACGGTAGATTTTACCAATATGATTATCATCATGACTTCCAACGTTGGCGCCCGGGAGATTTCCAGCCAATTAGGTTTTGAAAAAAATAGTGAAACTGATAATGCGATTTACCATTCGTCATTGAGAAAAAAATTCCGTCCCGAGTTTATTAATCGAATTGATCAGGTGGTGATCTTTCAGTCACTTTCTTTTGATCATATTTTAAATATTGCCCGTTTACAAATAAAGGAACTACTGAGTCGGGATGGCTTTGTACGAAGAACTACCATTCTGGATATTTCGCAAGAGGCGCTGGCCTGGGTAGCCCGTAGAGGTTTTGATGAGAAGATGGGGGGCCGGGCTTTGAAGCGACAGATTGAAAGGGATTTGACGATGTTGTCCGCCGAACAATTGATTAGGACCCAGGAAGATTTGCCCATTTTATTTACTATAGATATTGATAAAGCCAGTAATCAACTCGTTCCAAATATTCAGCAGTTACGCTTTACATCGATGTCTGCCAAAAACAATTTGCCCGAACTACCGAAAGCCGAACAGGGCAAAAGTTTTTTCCGTAAGCAATTACAACAATTGGTCAGGATCGAAAAAAAGATTTACCAAATGGAAGAATCAGCTCCCGAGAAAGATGGGCCGATCATGATTACGAGTGCCCAAACGGAAGAAAATCTAAACTGGCAATATTATAATTTTAAAAACAATCTAATTGCTTTAAAAGAAGAATTAGCTAGTCTAAGTCTGGGGTATGGCAGTGGTCATTACATTCAAAATCAACGACAAGCCTTCCGTTTTAAAGCTGCCATTCTACCAAAGACGGAGGAAACCACCAAGCTCGAAGACCAGTTATTTGATCAGGAAAGTCTGGCGGAGATTACCGAAAATTACCGATATGGTACCACTAAATTCGATAGTACGGCCACCGATTTTTTATCCGCATGGTTACAAGTACAGTGGATCAAAAAGTCGATTAATTCATTTTTACGAGGCGAAGCTGAAACGGTGACCGTAACTTTTAAATCTTGTATTAATCAAATGGGAGCAACCGAAATTGAGTTTTTACTAGCCCTCTATAAATCATTATTCGACTACCTGGATTTGACGGCAGAGGTAGATAAAAAACAACACCTGATTAAAGTATCCGGATACGGGCTCTCCGAATTTTTATCCAATGAGAAAGGTTATACCCTATTCTACCAATCTCACCGAAATCCAATTCCAATACTGACCACTTTAACGAACGATCAGGGTAAGCGCCTGACTAAAGGAGATAAAGTTCAGGTAATTCGCGTTTTTGATATTCAGCGAACGATGACGGATTTACGAACGGGATTGACTTGTTTAGCAGGATTGACTGGGGAGGAATTTTTATTGTTGGTGATGGGGTGGCGATAGGCTTTCTTCAATTGGTGAGGCTCTTTAATTGGTGAGAGCTTTTGGTTAAGTTGTCATTGAATATACTGTAACCTAATTACCGTTACTGAACTTGAACTCCTTTCTGTCGTTTTGTTATAAAACTGCGCATGTCTAAAAATTCCTTTCCATATGATCTAGATTTTGATAAAACTGATTTTCGTAAAAATCCGGAATTATACCGGATTGGACGGGGGGAACAGGGCGTCCTGTTAGTACAACCTTACAAATCAGAAATTTTGCCACACTGGCGATTTAAAAACCAGAAAATTGCAGAGAAATCCGCAAAAAAAATCTATGCGCTTTTCGAAAAATACCTTCAGAAAGAAGATTTTGTTGGAGCCGACATGGCACGCAAATATTTACAAATGGGTTTTACCCGCGCCCGTCGCTACGCCAATCACGCGAGTGGAAAAAAATACAAGGATAGTCCCGAAGATGCCACGGAAGGAAAAGTTTATCCATATTCCGCAGGAAGTAAAAACAAAGGAAACGAAATTTTACCACAAGCCGCAGATGCGTTAACTAACGAAAAAGCAAAAGCAGCGGCGGTCTTTAAGGAGTACTGGTTTAATGCTAAAGATCACAAGGCGTATTTGCGGCA
>Ga0209187_1001926_pt1 | contig 21670 bp, 13 predicted proteins | sample BantaG_FD_187430 | JGI IMG/M metagenome (GOLD analysis project Ga0209187, IMG submission 187430) | Marine algal microbial communities from Bantry Bay, Ireland - BantryBay_4 metaG (SPAdes) (version 2) | ecosystem: Host-associated > Algae > Red algae > Unclassified | place: Bantry Bay, Ireland...
TGTAGCTGGAAGTCAATTATGACAATGACTGGCACATATGTAAAAGGATATAATGAAATAGTATTGACTAAAACACAAGTTGGTGTTGAAGGAGTACTATACTACGAATTAGAAAGTGGTGATAATATCGCTACAAGAAAAATGATTGTGATTGAATAGAGATTGAGTTTTTATACCGATAATATCTCAATCAATTAAGATAAAATCGGTTTTTGGGATGGCCTCTCTCCATTTATTGGAGGGGGGCTTTTTTTATATTTCAAAATTTATATGTAAAAATTACCCGTATTCAAGAGATACAACATATTATATTAAATCTATATTTGTTCTCAAGTCGTATTGAACCTTATAATTGCGACTAATTCCCACCTAGTAGATAATAGATACCTAAATCCAATCCTACCTGATTTTGATGAGAGCTTATGGTCTTAGATCATTCTAGTTTGAAAATCAAAATTCATTAACATAAGATTTATGTTACGTCAACGCTGCGATACTTGCAGTACCCAAAACAGTAACATTTATTAAAAAAAGGTATCTCATGAGAAATCCATTTTCATGTAAAGTTTGGAAGTTATCCATTTGTGTCGTAGTGCTTTTAGCCTTCCATTTTACAGCCAAGTCTCAACAATGTACAGCTACTGCTGGTGCATTAACCCCCAATCCAATCGTTGGATTTGATATATCAGCAACATCCGACATGTCTGCTGTAGTACCAACAGGTTTTTCTGTTACGTATGTCCTTACCTCTGGTCTTAATTTTATTATAGAAGGGGTATCACCAGATCCGATGTTTACTGTTGGTAGTGCAGGCAATTTTACAATACACACATTGGTATTTGATCCAGCAATACTGGATTTAAGTATCGTTGAATTTGGTGTAACAACAGCGCTTGAAGTTAATCCTTTACTCATACAGGGTGGAGGGACTATCTGTGCAGCTTTAGATCTCACTGGTGCTACATTTATGGTAGAAGAATTACCAGATTCTTGTTCTTTATCCTGTAAAAGCGTTAATATTTCAATTGGGCTTACTACAGAAAGAAATGCTGACGGTGTTATTATAAGTTCTGTTTGTGAAGCAGTGCTAGGGCCAGATGACGTATTGACTGGTCCGTGCTCTGAAGATGGGGTAATGTACATCATTGAGATTAATGATCATCACGGTGAATTAGTGTTTGAAACTGATGAACCAATAGCATTTGATGCAAATGTCATCATTGATCCGTCAGGTCTTATTGGAGAAGAAGTTCAAGTCAATGTGATTGCTGTTGTTGGTTCTACAGTGCTTAATTCTTGTTGGAATACTGCAATGATTGAAGATAAAAGGTCTCCAGAAATTGATTGTAGAAACACTGATATAATCATGGACCAAAGAGTGGTTAAGTGTTGTGATGGGTCACAAATTGATCAATCACTGATGCGTAACGTTTTCACTGAGTGTAGTGATTTTAAAGTTGTGATACTAGAACAAAACGATCGTGTAGTAGATTGTACTAATCTAGCTGAAGAAAATTTTTCTCGCATTATAATGGTTACAGCATTCGCTGTGGATGAATATGGAAATAAATCTAATGAATGTGATATAACCATTAGAGTAGAACGATTATTTCCAGAGATCACGATTGATCCTAACACTGCGCCAATTTTATGTTCGGAGTCTCCTGAATTAGATAGTACATTGCTAATCTGTCCACCAGATCTCGTACTCAGAGATGGAAATGCAATAGATTGTGCATTAATAGATGATGATTTCTCCCACTTCGTTACCTTAAATACTGCTGATGGACCGATTCAGGTTCCAGCTCCAGTGCCAGTATTAGAGGGTGGTTCAGGAGTGCCTATATTAATAAAGGATATAAATCCATTGTGTGCAGGAGCTGATCCTGATGATGAAGAAAATGATCAAGTTACAGAAGAGACTGTTTTTTTAAGAATATTAGATCGTAAACATCCTGATGCGCTAACCTTGTTAAGTAACTGCAATGTGGGTGTGAGCTATTCAGACTTATATTTGGGTCAGACAAACTGTGTGACTAAAATCAGGAGAACTTTTTCTATAAGAGAATGGCATTGTTCAGGTGAAGACGAAATACTATGCGTTCAGTATATAGAGATAGCAGATACTGAAGGTCCTGTTGTTTTGGAAGAAGATCAGATCGATGATTTTGAAGTGTCAACGAATGGATTTGATTGCAGTGCTACCGTGAATTTACCATATGTGGAGTTTATTGATAACTGCGGTGATATAGATCATATTGATGTCATTCACCCAAATGGTATTCTCAGAGATTTTGATAAGTTGAGTGAAAGAGAAAGATTCATAAACATACCTGAAGGTGGTCCGTATGATGTCATATATAGAGCATTTGATGGATGTAAACAATTTGCAGATGATACCATTAGAATTTCTGTATGGGATAATACGCCACCAGTGCCTATTTGTGATGATAACTTAGTAGTATCCTTGACATTTGATGGTGCAGCACAGGTTTTCGCTACATCATTTGATGATGGCAGTTACGACGATTGTGGCCTCAAAACAACAGTAGTGAGGAAGATGGATTCTGGCAATTGTGATGATTGCTCAATTCATCCACCTGTATTTGAAGATTTTACTTCTCTGGGTATTTATGATGGTCATTATTACTATTTATCTGACAAGCCAGTTATACGAAGAAAAGCAGAACAATTAGGTATTGCATACGGAGGATATTTATTAGCTTTCGATGGAAATGCAGGTATTCCAGCAGATGCAGAATTAGATGAAGCTGAACAAATGACACTAGATTCGTTAATAGGGTTGGAATCAGACTGGATTGATGGTAGACTACAAGCGTTTTTTGGAATGGATATTCCAGATTTCTTTAGTACAGATCGGATTATTACATCTACAAATAAACCTGAGCTTGAAGAACTTGATATAAATGAGCAAGTATATATAATTGAGCTAGAAAATCCATGTGGATTCAGTAATTCAATTCACTTTTGCTGTGGTGATATAGCAGGTGATGAAACACTAGTAGTATTGAGAGCAATTGACAAATGGGGTAATTTTAATGAATGTATGATCTCAGTTGAGTTGCAAGATAAATCTCAACCTCAGCTTATTTGTCCTCCTAATTTAGTCCTTGCATGTGAATTCAGTCCAGTAGACGTAGATAATCTAGGTGCATTTTTTGGGACTGTTATAAATGGTGGACAATTAGAAGCAATTGATGGTTTTGTATTAACAGGATCAGGTTCTATGGCGAGTAATTTTGTAGGATTTTACCCAGGTGAAAAGCCTGAAGGTGAAAGTACTCCTGATCCTAATGTTGTATCTTTTAACAATGGTTATGCTTTGGATAATTGTGCGACTAACTTAGTTATTGAAGAGTTAGACCCGATGGATATGAGAGATGAATGTGGTCGAGGAGATATAATAAGGAAATTTATAGCTTACAATCCTGGACAAAGAGAATTTGCTACAGATCCATGTGAGCAATTATTGGAGTTTATTCCAACAGATACTTTCAATTTTGAGACAATAAATACGACTGAACTTGTTGATACTATGTTATGTATAAGCGAGGTGGGCACTGCTTTTTGTGTTGATTTTGACACTAATACAGAGAATTTATTTCCACCGTCAGAATTTGGAGAACCGAGTTTCCCAGGTGAAGATAATTGTGATCTTTTAGGTGTACAGGTTGAAGATCAAATATTGTTTGCAGGAAATACTGTGAGAAACTGTACCGGAGATAAAAACAAAAGTGAATTCTGCTATAAAATAATTAGAGAATTTCAGATTATCAATTGGTGTAACTTCAATAATAACCAAGTAGCTGGAGTGTTTGATGACAGGGTGCAGTTAGACCCTCAAGTCATTTTAATAAAAGACGATGTAGATCCATTTATAGTCAATAATCCGAATTTTGGTCATCAGGATAAACAAAAATTCTGCTCATTTGATCAGTCATGTGGTCCTGCTACAGTCGTCATTCAAAGAAGAGGTAATGTTAGAGGGACTTCTTGCTCAGCTAGAGCCGATTTGGAATGGTATTACTGTTTGACCAATGAAGATGGGTCTGTGGTGATTGAAGGACAACAAGACGGATTCGAATTGGTCTATGAACAAGAATTACCAATTGGTACATACACATTTGAATATGCGCTGTACGATAAGTGTGGAAACTCAGTTAGTAGAGTTACTAATATCGTCGTTGAATACTGTAAAGCACCTACTGCTTATTGCCTTAATGGATTAGCAGTAAGTTTAAATGAGCACGGTAATGTGACTTTATGGGCAAGTGATTTTACTAGAAATGTCAATACAATTTGTGCTGATGGAGTTGCGGTCTCATTTAGTGCAACTGATATTACACAGACTAATGTTTTGTTGTGCTGCGAAGACGTTGGAACAATGACGATCCCTATTTATTTTACTACAGTTGATGAGAATGGTGAAATTCCAGATCATGAAGGTGAACTAATCGTGAGACAGTCATTTTGTGAAGCAACAATTTCTGTCCAGGATAACGGCAATGTTTGTAACGGAGATAATATGATGGGATGTGATGGAAAACCAGATGATGTTGTTAATGCAGATGGGATGAGTGCAGCCATATCAGGATCTATTTCACGACCTGATGAAGTAATGGTTTCTGGTGTGAATGTAACTCTAGAAGGATCTACATCGAGTGTGAATACTGGTTTGAATGGAGAATATGCCTTTCCAAATATGGCCATTGGTGGTGAATACATCGTCAATCCACAAAAGAGTGATAAAGCAATAAATGGAGTTTCGACCTTAGATTTAGTCGTCATACAAAAGCATATTTTAGGCTCTTACACTTTAGATTCACCTTACAAATATATTGCTGCTGATATCAATAGTGATGAATCAATTTCAGCATTGGATATTGTAGATCTTAGGAAGGTTATTTTAGGAATGTCAGAAGACTTCCCTAGAAATAATGTGTGGAATTTTATAAGTAAAGACTATAGATTCTTTGATGAGTCTAATCCTTTGGCTGATAATTATGCTAGCACCTATCGTGTATCAGGATTAGAAGAGGATATGGTTATCGATTTTATTGGAATAAAAACTGGTGATGTCAATTTCTCTGCTGAAATAAATGGATTTAGCAATGCAGAATCGCGATCTTCTGAAGTTCTAAGTTTGAAAGTACAAGAGGAGCTTACTGATCATAACAAAGTTGCATTATCTGTACATTCTGCTAGTGATATTACAATTGATGGCTATCAGTTTACTTTAGATTATGATCGTGAGAATCTGGTTTATAAAGGCTTAAGATTTACTAATGGTAGCTTATTATCTGCTAATAACTTTGGTGCTCACATTGAGGAAGGTGCGATTACTGTAAGTTGGCATGAAGCTGTTGCTGCGCAGATTGCAGAGGGCCAAGAACTGTTCACAATAGAGTTTGAAAAAGCAAACGGTGCTGTTAATTTCGATAAGAGTGAAATAAACTCTTCTATAACATCTGCTGAAGCATATGCTGATAATCAAGTCATTAGAATAGAGCAAGTAGATGGAAGTCTACAAAATGAATTTGGATTAATTCTATCTCAGAATACACCAAATCCATTTAAGGATATAACGAATATAGATTTTGTTATACCAACAGCTGGAAATGTTTCCTTAATGGTTCATACCTATTCAGGGCAACTTGTAGCTAATAAATCTGGCTATTACCAAGCAGGTTCTAATTCTTTCATTCTTAGAAAAGATGAACTGAATACAACAGGTGTCTTGTACTATACGCTATCATTCAATGAAGAAAAATTAACTAAGCAGTTGATTATAATCAACTAGTATAAAAAATAGTTTACTGTTTTTGGGATGAGGTCTTGCTCTAGGGAACTAGAGCAGGCCTTTTTTTCATTATACTTAAATCGAGAGGTACGGAGACCTTCGATTCAGATGTTAACTGAGGCAAAGGACTCCGTTCCTCTTGCCGAGTTTATGAGTATAAATCGAGAGGTACGGAGACCAATGTCGTTTAGTTAAGGAATTAAAGAGCACCAGAGGTGCGACATCTTAATAGCACGGTAGGAAGTACCGTGCGAAATCGAAGCAAAAAATCTCCATTTGGCGGGATTTTTGGTTAAAATCATGACAAATGGGATTTCATTCATAACAGCTGATTCCCCAATACCTTAACTAAACGACATTGATACGGAGACCTTCGATTCAGATGTTAACTGAGGCAAAGGACTTGTCTGCCGACATTGGGCTCCGTTCCTCTTGCCGAGCGTGATGCAAAGTTTATAATGAAATTGTAATTTTACAGTTGTGGCAAGAATTTTAGGAATAGATTACGGAGAAAAAAGAAGCGGTCTGGCAGTAACAGACCCACTAGGAATTTCAGTTAACCCTTTAAATGGGTTAGATACAAAGGAGTTATTTTCATTTATTGAAGATTATCTCAACATAGAAAAAGTTGAAAAGATTGTAGTAGGTATGCCTTCTTACTCAGATGATAGTCCAACACCTATTGTCACAAAAATTTTGAAATTTATTAAGAGATTAAACGATAAATTTCCTAACATAGACACCGATACAATAGATGAAGGATTTTCAAGTGCTCAAGCAAAACAAGCATTAATATTGGCTGGCGTGAAGAAACAAAAGCGTCGAGATAAATATTTAATTGATAAAATGAGTGCTGTTATTATATTACAAGAATATTTAGGTCACATATGATATTACCAATTGTTGCTTACGGAACGCCTATTTTGAAGAAAGTCGCTAAAGAAATAGATAAAGATTTTGAAGGACTTGATCAACTCATTGAAGACATGTGGAGTACCATGTACAATGCAGAAGGTGTAGGACTAGCAGCTCCTCAAATAGGCAAATCCATTCGTTTATTTCTTATCGATACAGAGCAGGTGCTAGAAGAGGAGGACAAAGAAAGGGGCATAAAGCAAGCTTTTCTTAATGCGGTTATTACAGAGGAGACTGGAATACCATGGGCATATGAAGAAGGATGCCTGAGTATACCTAATGTCAGAGCTGATGTTGAGCGGAGTGAGAAAATCGTCATAGAATACGATACGCCTGATTTCAAACGAGTGACCCAAGAGTTCCAAGGCATTAATGCCCGAGTCATCCAACATGAATATGACCATATTGAAGGGAAATTATTTTTGGACTACATCAAACCTGTAAAGAAGAGATTAATAAAAAGAAAGTTGGAATCAATAAGAAAGGGATCAATCAGTGTAGATTATAAGATGAAATTTTATAACAAGAAGTAAATTATTTTCTACCAAAATCAGCAGGAATTTCACCCCAATGCTTAGTTTCCCATTTGACTATGGGATTTTTGACTTCATTGTTCTTTAGCCACTTTACTCCTCGTTCAATTAATTCAAATAGAACCTTATTCTCAGGCGTTCGCTTAAGTTGAGTTTTGACTCGTTTATTTCTCACCCAACTCATTGCAGTTCTTGAGTCTGTATAAATAATCTTATCGTATACTTTACCTTTATCTAGTAGCGCAAGAGCATGTACCAATGCTAGAAATTCACCCACATTATTAGTGCCTAACTTAAATGGCCCTTGCCTGAATATTTCATCTCTAGAAAAAGTATCGACACCACGGTATTCCATATCACCAGGATTGCCACTGCAGGCAGCATCTACACTAATACTATTGCGTTTGATTTTCTCTATATTTTCGATCAGCTGATTCGATTTTGTTGAATCTTTACTGTCTTTAAAGTCTTCATATTGACCCGTATAGGCAAGCTCGGCTTCCTTTAAGGTTTTGAACGATTTATACTCAGCTCCAGAATAACTTTTTATCTGTAATTGGCAATCAGTCCAATTTGTATAGATTCCAGGTTCATGTCCCTTCCAAACAACATAGTATTTTTGTTTCTTTGCCATTCTAAAACAAATGTATGTTTATTGACACACATACCCATATATACCTAGATCAGTTTAAAGATGATCTTGACGATTGTATCCAACGAGCTTTAGATTCAAAAGTGGATCAATTGTTCTTACCCAATATTGATGCTTCTTCATGGGAGCAAATACAACATTGTCTAAATCATTATCCCAACATCTGTCGTCCGATGATAGGATTGCATCCTTGCTCTGTAGATGATAATGTCGAGAATCAGCTAGATGCTTTATCCCAGCTACTCACAGAGAACAAAGTCGTTGCAATTGGTGAGATTGGACTTGATTATTATTGGAGTAAAGATTTTATAGAGAAGCAAAAAGAAGCTTTTAGACTTCAAATAGGGTGGGCTAAAACATATAATTTACCAATAGTCATCCATTCTCGTGATTCTCTAGATGACTGTATTGAAGAAGTGACAAATACTAATGACGAAAATCTTACTGGAATATTTCATTGTTTCAATGGGACTATAGAACAGGCCAAGCAAATCATAGAGCTTGATTTTCATCTAGGTTTAGGAGGTGTTATTACTTTTAAAAATGCTAAAATGAATGAAGTTGTGAAATGGATTCCTCTCGATAGGATAGTTCTAGAGACAGACGCTCCTTACCTTACACCGCACCCGCACAGAGGCAAAAGAAACGAACCTTCTTATATACCATTGATTGCTGAGAAAATTGCTGAAGTAAAAAATATATCTATTGAGGAAGTAGCAGAAGCGACATCAAGAAATGCTCTAGACATTTATAAATTGTCAAAATCATAATGGAATATTAAGCGTAATTGTTGTCCCATCATTGTGCCTAGAATGTATATCTGTTTCACCATACAACAATGTTGTTCGATTTCTAATATTCGCCAATCCATTAGCTCCTTCTCGAATTGCATTAATGTCAAACCCAATACCATCGTCTTCGTATATCACAACTAGTTCGGTATCATATTTCATCAATTGAACCAATATAGTTCTGGCATTTGAATATTTTAAAGCATTATCAAGTACTTCCATAGTTATGTAGTATAACTCCAATTCAATTTTCTCTGGAAGACGATGTTCAAATCCGTGGTACTCAAGATTTATTTGTATGTCAGTATTCCCTTCTAATAAATTTATGTGTTTTTGAATTTCATCGATTAGCCCAAATACTTTTAACGTTTTAGGCATTAAATTTTGAGCGACTAAAGCCATTTCATTACTCACTTTTGTTAGCAAAGTATTCGCAGTAGAAAACTCTTTATTTTCTGCTAAGTCAACAAATGAGTCTTTTAATGTTTCGAGATTAATTTTTGCAGCCGATAAAAGGCTCGCAAGACTATCGTGAATATTCATTGATATCCTCTCTCTTTCCTGATGAAGTGACTGTAGGATAGAATCAGTCGCTTGTTGTCTTTCTTCAGCTAATGTCAATTTGATCTTTTGATTTTCTCTGATTATAGAATTGGTTCTGTAAAAAAGATAAGCTGCGATTAATGTTGTTTGTATAGTGAGTGTTATAATTCCTGTATGCTTAGTGAATAGATTTGTAATTCCGCCTTGAAATGACAATGTTCTAATAAGTATTGCGAGCATCAATAGACTAAAAACAGACAATAGAAAAAAAGCATCTGTAGACTTTTTTTTGATTGCAGTTTGGAGGCATAAACCAATATTTGTGATAGCAAGTACAAGTGTGGCATATAAGAAGATTGAAATCAGTGGACCAATAGTTTGATCTGTCTTAATCGGAGCAAGAAACAACGGATGAGCAATAATCAGATAAAGTGAATAGGCAATTATCAAATGGTAGATAATTGCATGAGGTTTTATTTTTAAAAAATTTATGGTAAACAATAAGGAGAAAATAACAACAATACCCAAAGACAAAGGTCTAGATACGCCGTTCAATGTTGGAGAAAATCCCCATAGATACATGTAGCCATAGCCTTCTTCTGCTAAGACATAAAACATACTGAACAATGATGCAATAAACTGCAACAGAAAGTATTTCTTTTTAAATGTTATGTACAAGCCGAATATTCCAATCAGGTTAAGTAGGATCAATCCAAAACTGAACCCGTGTAATAAACGTGTATTATGATCCTCAGAAAAGAATTCATATTGATCTGAAAATGTAAGCAGAATAGGTAAATCTTGACCTTCTTGATTTATTCTGATATAGTAATCTGCTATTTCTTGTGGTGCAATCTGATCGAAAGACAAAAAGTGTGGATGCTTGATTTTTCGATCTTCAAAAGGGAAACGATCACCTTGTGTACCTAGATTAATGATAGAATCACCCAAGATTCGATATAATGTATATTCTGCAACATGCGCGTATTCAAAATTTATGACGGCTGGAAAAGCCTTGTTAGTATCATTCTTAATTTTAAAGTGTAGCCAGTGATTAGCGATTTGAGGACCAAAACTTAATTTTCTTTTTTCATTTTTTATCCTTTTAAGATACCCAGCTAAGATTTCCTCTACAGTAACTTTTTTTGAAAGATCAATATAATAACTCAGATAGGGCACAATGGAGACTTGATCGTTATAAGTACTGACATGAAGGATTTCTGTTGAGTCAAGTCTGTTTGTCTGCGATTTGAGGAATAATGGCAGGCACAAAAAAAAGAACCAATAGAATGGATTATGCCAGTAGATTTGTTTCATATGCGAGCCTTACTAAACCAGCTGTGTTTTTAACTCTTAATTTCTTCAATAAATTTTTTCTATGTGTTTCCACTGTTGACGTACCTATGAATAATTGGGCAGCAATCTCTTTTGTTGTGTATTCTTTTATTATTAATTTTAATATTTCCTTCTCTCTCTTAGAAATACTTGGCGTTGCTTGCTCGGCGTCTGGCTCATGAAATGAATCCATATTGACAAGCTGTTTCCGAACATCATCACAAAAAAAGTTCTGATTGAGATATACCGTTTTATCGCTTCTATTAAAGTTTTTTTGTTTGTTGTTTTATGGACATAGCCAAGAGCCCCAGCATTAAGCATTTTATAGATATATACAAGTTCTTGATGATTGGTTAATGCGATTATTTTTGTGCTACAAGAAGCTGTGATTTTCTCACACGCAGTTATCCCATCCATGATAGGCATGCTAATGTCCAATAAAGCAACATCAACATGAAAGTCTTTACAAAACATAACGGCGTCTTGACCATTTGTAAATGTATCCAAGACCTTGATGTCATCATCTTGACTAAGGAGTGTTTTTAATCCGTCTGTGACGATTTGATGATCATCAACTACAATAATATGAATCATTTCATTTGCTATTTTAGAAATTGTTAGGAAGCTTTCTACAGGTTATCTCAGAATAGACTCTAATAAATAGCTTGAATAATATCCATTAAATTAAGAATAATAAATTAATATTTAAAAGAGAAGGTCTATATTGAGGTAAGAAGTATTTAAAATTAATTTATATTATATTTTATGTGTTTGTACCTGATTTATAGAGACTTATAAATTCATAAAATTATATTGTATTAACCAACATTTTCATGAAAACTATTTTCATATCCTTATTTCTATCAATCTTATTATTTGGAGAGCTTAAAGCTTGTGATACTGATGTGTTAGATTGTATACAAGTACTATCGATTCAAGTCACAAATGGTGATAATTTCACCTTGTGTAATATTTGCCCTCAGGATGTTACTTTATCAGGAATGACAATTATCATGGATGATGATAACACAGAATTACTAGCAGAAACTGTTATACCTGGTTTATCGTGCACAACATTTTTTGAAGGCACAGATTTTGATTTCGGATTCAGTAATGGTGCTGGTGAAACTTTTACCTTATCATGCCCAGATGGTTCGTTTATTTCAATAGACATTCCACCAAATCCACCGAATGGTATTTTTAACGTTCCTGGATCCTCAGTGCCTCTTGGATGTTCTGCTGCTGATTTTCAAAATCTTGAAATTACAGGAGTTTTTGTCGATGGTGGTGACGATTTCGTTATCGTTTGCAACAGTACTTGCGATGATATCCGATTAGATGGCGCAACTGTATTTGATAGCGATGGCCCTGATCCTAATGATCCAGAATTTTTGATGGGTCAAGTAGTTCCAGGTGGTGGATGTCTGACTCTTTTCAGAGATGACGCTTTTTCATTCGGTTTAGGAAGAGATGATAGTTTTACTATTGATTGTAGCGGTACAAGCATTTCACAACCTTGGGATATCGCTGACGATGAAGACCAAATTAGTTTTGTTGAAAGTGCATGTGATCCTGCAGCAGCTGATGCAATTTATATCTTGGAAGTTATTGGTGATGATCCCAATGGCGGACCTGACAACGTAACCATATGTAATAACTCTGCAAATTTAGTGTCTTTAGATGGTGCAGTAGTTTCTGATGATAGTGGAGATTTTCCAGATAATGGAGATGAATTATTTGCACTTACAATAGCACCATTTGGATGTATAACTTTAGTAAGAGGTGTTGAGTTTGACTTTGGTATTGGTGGCGGTGATGATGATTTTATTATTTACTGCGGAGATACTGAATATGATGTTGTACCATTAACAGATGCCAACTTTATTGACGCTACTGTAGTTCCACCTACAAAACCTGTTGTTTCAAGTGTTATTCCGACAATGGGGGAATGGGGATTGATTTCGTTGACATTTTTATTCTTAATTTTTGGAGTAGTAAAAATGAAAGAGGAAGTTGACCCGTCTTTAGCTTAGCAAATAACAGAACATATTAAAATAAATAGCCCGCTCAGATGAGTGGGCTTTTTTTGTGAATAACTTTTCCTAGCTGTAATCATTTACTTGATCATATTAGCTTATTTTTGCATGTCTAGAACTTAAGCTTATGCCAGATTTTTGCCATCTCCATTGCCATACTCAATATTCTTTATTAGATGGGGCTTCTGATATTGCTACCATGATGGAAAAAGCAAAAAACGATGGCCAAATTGCTGTTGCTTTGACTGACCATGGCAATATGTTTGGAGCATTTAAGTTTGTAGCTGAAGCACAAAAAAGAAACATCAAGCCAATCATTGGCTGCGAATTTTACCTCGTAAAAGACAGACATATAAAGTCATTTTCAAAATCTGCTGGAGAAAGAGATAGAAGATACCACCAACTTTTACTAGCAAAAAATAAACAGGGCTACTTGAATTTAAGCAAGCTTTGTTCGCTAGGATTTAAAGAAGGATTATACAGCAAATTTCCGCGGATCGATAAAGAGCTTTTGTTGCAATACCATGAAGGCATTATTGCGACAAGCTGTTGTATAGGAGCAGAAATACCTCAAACAATTCTCAGAGGCCAGTTAGACAAAGCAGAAGAATTATTGAAATGGTGGCTTGATGTATTTGGGGAAGATTTCTACATCGAATTGCAAAGGCATGCCGGTATGGAAACGATTGATGATACTGGTATGAGTCAAGAAGATGTCAATCAAGAATTAATTAAATTGGCACGCAAACACGATGTAAAAATCATAGCTACCAATGATTCTCATTACGTAGAAGAAGAGGATTCTCCTTATCATGATATCTTACTTTGCATAAATACTGGGTCTAACATTGTAGATCCAAATAGATTCAAATTCCCAAGTTCTGATTTTTACTTCAAGACACAGAATCAGATGAATACCATATTTGCTGACATTCCCGAAGCCATTGATAATACAATGGAGATTGCCAGTAAGATTGAATCATTAAATCTGGCTAGAGATGTTGTACTACCTGCTTTTCCACTACCAGCAGAGTTTACAACACAAGATGCTTATCTACGGCACCTGACTTATGAAGGTGCAAAAAGACGCTATACAACAATCACTCCCGAGATCGAAACTAGGATAAATTTTGAACTGGATGTCATTAGAAATTCAGGTTATCCAGGCTATTTTCTGATTGTTCAAGACTTTACAAGTACCGCTCGTGATATCGGCGTTTCCGTAGGACCAGGTAGAGGATCTGCAGCAGGTTCAGTGGTCGCATATTGTTTGGCTATTACCAATGTAGATCCGATCAAATACGATTTACTTTTTGAGCGATTTTTGAATCCAGAACGGGTGTCTATGCCAGATATAGATATAGATTTTGATGATGAAGGGAGGAGTAAAGTAATTGATTATGTGATTAATAAATATGGTCAAAATCAAGTTGCTCAAATTATTACCTACGGTACAATGGCTGCTAAAAGTAGTCTTAGAGACGTAGGTAGGGTGATGCAAGTACCATTATCTGAAGTGGATCGTGTAGCTAAAACGTTTCCGACTCATCTGGGGGCTTCTCTGAAAAAAGTGTTAAAAAAAGGGGGAGTAGATGCTAAGCTAAAGTCCGCTATGGTTCCAGAGGATAATGAAAAAGCGGTAAAGTTTAGAAAGCTAGCAGAAGAACAAACACAAATTGGTGAAATGATCCGTTCAGCACAAAAGCTCGAAGGGTCAATTAGAAATACAGGTATTCATGCATGTGGAGTCATTATCACCCCTGATGATGTCACTAACTATGTGCCAGTATCTGTTGCAAAGGATTCTGTTTTACAAGTAAGCCAATTCGATAACAGTGTTGTGGAAGATGCAGGTTTGTTGAAAATGGACTTTCTAGGACTCAGGACGCTAACCATTATAAAGGATGCAGTAGAAAACATTAAGACAAGACATAACATTGTACTTGATATAGATGCTGTGTCTCTAGAAGATGCAAAGACCTATGAATTATTTCAACTTGGAGAAACAGTTGGAATTTTCCAGTATGAGTCAACGGGAATGCAGAAAAGTTTGAAAGAACTTAAACCTGATAAATTTGACGATCTAATTGCAATGAATGCTCTGTATCGACCTGGGCCAATGCAGTACATACCGAATTTCGTTGCTAGAAAACATGGTAAAGAAGAGATTAGATATGATCTCGATGATATGAAAGAATACTTGGCTGAGACGTATGGGATAACCGTATATCAAGAGCAGGTCATGTTACTCTCTCAAAAACTTGCAAATTTCAGTAAGGGTGAAGCGGATATGTTGCGTAAGGCAATGGGTAAGAAAAAGAAAAAGCTCATAGATGAAATGTATCCAAAATTTCAAAGTGGTTGTGAGAAGAATGGTTATCCTCCTGCCACGGTAGAAAAAATCTGGAAGGACTGGGAAGCATTTGCTTCTTATGCATTTAACAAATCACACTCTACGTGCTATGCGCTTATAGCATTTCAAACTGCATATCTCAAGACACATTATCCAGCAGAATTTATGGCTGCAGTCTTAAATCATAATAAAAATAATATTGACAGCTTAAATAAATTTTTGCGAGAGTGTAAGCGCATGAAGTTAGAAGTCCTAGGTCCAGACATTAATGAAAGCAGACTTAAGTTTCATGTAAATCTTCAAGGTCAAATCCGATTTGGTTTATCAGCTGTAAAAGGAGTAGGAGAAGGTCCTGTAGAAGCAATTTTAGAAGAGCGCGAAAACGGGGAGTTTGTTGGTATTTTTGGGATGACCAAACGTGTAAACCTCAGATCCGTAAATAAAAAGTGTTTTGAAAGTTTGGTCTTAAGTGGTGCTCTTGATTCATTTAACCACAAACGGTCTGCTTACTTTACAGAATCTCTTACTTTTTCTACACTAATCGAACATGCCATTAAATTTGGCAATGCCTTTCAAGCGCAGAAAAGTCAAAACCAAAACTCTTTGTTTGGAGACATATCGGATGAATTTATACAAGAACCAGAAATGCCGCTGACCAAACCTTGGCCATTGATAACAAAATTGGAAAAGGAAAAAGAAGTTACAGGTATTTATATTAGTGGTCACCCATTGGATGATTACAAACTTGAATTAGAGAATTTTACCTCCTGTTCATTAGATAAGGCGCAGCAGTATTCAGAACGAGCCTTAAAATTAGCTGGCATTGTTACCGAAGCATTTCATGGTGTAAATCAAAAAGGTCTAGGTTATGGTAGATTTGCCATTCAAGATTTTAATGGTGCCTTAGAATTTAGATTATACAGAGATGACTATCTCAAATACAAAGAATTATTACATTCAGGACAAGTGGTTTACGTAGAAGGTAAAAACACAACTGGATTCAATGACAACCCATATTTTAAAGTAACCAACATTCGTTTACTCGATTCAGTTGGGAAGGCTCTGACAAAATCCATCACCTTACAAATTGGCTTAAATCAAATTAATGATGCCTTAGTACAGAAAATGGTAAAAGTTGTCGACAACTGTAAAGGCAAACACGGATTGAGTATGGAAGTCTTTGACTTGGAAGATGAGATGAAAATCCAGCTGGTATCTCCTACAAATAAAGTAAATGCTGATTCACAATTCATTGAAGAAATAAAAGGCCTAGGCATCAAATACAAATTAAATTGAAAGCTTAACACAAGGTTAAAGTCGAACTTTCTCAGAAGAAACTTGTTTATATTTGCGGTAGTATCAGTAACGTACAGATTCGTTATTGAGGATAACATTTCATTTTAGTCATCGATATTTAGCTTATATGAGGTTGATCTTTGTCTTTTTATTTATGTCGATAAGTCTTGTCTCATTTGCACAACTACCTTCCATGAGTAAGGTGCAAGTATTCGACAAATTCGATCAGATGGAAGATAAATTGAATACTGATTCAGATACGACATACATAATTAACTTTTGGGCAACTTGGTGTAAGCCATGCGTGAAAGAATTGCCTTATTTCGAAACATTAAACTCATCTGATGAATTCGAAAGACCAGTCAAAGTAGTCTTAGTTAGTCTAGATGATAAAAAATTGCTTGATAAGAAGGTTATACCTCTTTTAACAAAGAAGAATATTCAATCCGAAGTTTGGCTGCTTGATGATACAAAGTATAACGAGTGGATAGATAAGGTCTCCGCAGAATGGTCAGGTGCCATTCCTGCTACCCTCATTTTTAATAAAAGTAAAAGACAGTTTGAAGAATCTGACTTTGCAACTTATAGTGAATTACAAAATTTTATTCATCAATTTATAGACGGTTAATTTATGAAACAGTTAACGATCCTTTCTTTTCTATTAATATCTTTTTTCTCTTTAGAACTCCTGGCGACCGACCCAGGTGACGGTTTTCAAGTAGGAGATATAGCCACTGATTTTACATTAAAAAACATTGATGGCAAAATGGTGTCATTAAGTGACTATGTTAATGCAGAAGGCTACATAGTCATATTTACCTGCAATACTTGTCCTTGGGCTGTTAAATATGAGGATAGAATTATTGATTTACATAATAAATTCAGTAATAACGGTTTTCCTGTTATCGCTATCAATCCAAATGATCCATCCATCAAGCCAGGAGATAGTTATTTAGAAATGAAAGTAAGAGCCAAAGAGAAAGGATTTGAGTTTCCTTATGTATTTGACGAAAAGCAAGAAGTATTCCCTGCATATGGTGCTACCAAAACACCTCACGTGTATGTATTAGATAAAAATCGAGTTGTCAAATACATTGGTGCTATTGACGATAGCCCTAGAGATCCAGAATCAGTGACTATGAATTACATAGAAAATGCGGTAAAAGCGATCAAAACGGGCACAACTCCCAATCCTGCGACTACAAAAGCGATTGGTTGTTCAATTAAGTCCAGTAAAGCATAATTTTAAAAACGAGTGAATAGTTTTGAAAGACCCTTTGCTATAGCAGAGGGTTTTTTGTTTTATATATTATATGTTTCTTTACAGCATGAAGGTATTTATTGCTTGTTTTATTTTCGTCTGCCTTTCGGCATGTTCGAATCAACCAGAAGGTAAATCTCTAAGTCTTCTGCAATACGGAATTCCATTAGAGATAAATGCTCCCGAAGATGTAGAAGTAACTGTTGAAGATATTGGAATATGGAAAGATGTAACCATTATGAATGATAAGGATTTCAATGTTCAACTCATCGTTTCAGAAAGTTCAACCTTCGATAAAACTAAAGTTTTAGCAGAGCAATTACAGGTAGTAAAAGAAAGTCGGTTCTTTTCTAAAATTATAGAAGAGTATGATGATGGATTTATTTTTGAAAAGAAGATCGATGAAGATAACATCAACTATGATTTCCGCCACATTAAATTGAATGGCGATAGAGAGTATATCTTTCAGACTGGATTGTTAGGTACATTTAGTGAGGAAGCTGTACGTAATATGTATAAATCAGTAAAGTAATATCTACTGCAAAGCTTCTTTTACAAATTTCTCTCCGTAAACAACAACAATTAGAACGACAATTGAGAATACGATCATGGTCAAATTTTTATTAAGTTATGCACTTGTGTTTATAATATCAATCCCTAAACAAGGGATTGTTCTATTATAAAGACAAAATTTGTACCAAATTCTCCTACATATTATAAATTATTGTAATATGTTTTGTACATTTGACGATAAACCCATCCATCGAAAGGCAATTAGCCTGATATAGAACCTTCAAATTAGCTTTTAACAACACTTAATTTTTGTTTATGAGAGTCAGGTTGAATTCCGATTCTTTGAAGGTATTTATATGTATCTGTTTCTATTTTCTACTTGCTAACGGTAGTCTATACGCTGAGTCCTATGACAATAAGCCAAATGGAGGAACAATTACAACAACAGATCCTACAGAGATATGTATAGTAGATGATATTTTGGATGTGGTAAATATCGAATTGGTTGATAATGTTGGTGACTCATCAATTTTTGTTTTGACTAGCGATGCCGGGGTAATCCTGAAATTATCGACATTGCCGACTTTCAATTTGACGGGAGCAGACTCAGATGTATACAGGATTATACATATAGGGTATGATGAGTTTACGATCGGGCCTAGAGTCGGACTAAACATTAAAAAATTAAAAGGCTGGTTTGGTTTATCCAATGAAATAGTCTTAAATCTATTATCACCTTTTGGAGGCTTTGTAAGGCCAGTCGATGAAATTGAGCAACCCATTTGTGTGTCTGATGGAGAATCAAATATCATAACGTTGCAAGTGTCATCTGAGAGAGGAGATTCACAAGGTTGGGTAATTGCTGATTCGAAAGGTATAATTACTCAAATATTTACTAATCCTGAATTCGATCTTGAAGGCTCAGGGGCAGGGTTAATTAGTATTCATCATTATTCTTCTTTTGGAGATGTTCAAGTCAGGGTTGGACAAAACATCAACAGAGTCTCAGGTTGTATCGATTTTTCAAGAGCTTTTGAAATTGAAAAAATTGTTGATTGTGGAGATGTGTGTGATCTTCCAATGCCAGAACTAGTAGTAAGACGGACGAGATTAGAGGGAAACACTCTAGATTCTATATTTATTTGTTTTAGTGATAATATTCCAGATTTGGTTGCTGTATCACAACCTCCTACAGCACTTACATCTAGATTTGTTTTACTCGATTCAGAAAATGTTGTACTGCAGATTTTAGAAAGTGTAGGTTTTCTGCGGGTAAATCATGAGCCTATAAGCGATTGTCAAATAGTTTTATTTCATTTCTTAAATGAAGTTCCTAATATTGAAATTGGAGTTCCACTTCCAGATTTTGATGTCTGTTTTGCATCAAGTAGACGAATCACAATTATAAAGCAGACCGACTGCGGTCCCATAGTTTGTGATGTTCAATCTGGTACAATTGCAATTGCTAATGGAGCAGATCAAGTAGTGTGTACAGATGATGGCATAGATGATATGTTAGAATTTACATTGACAGGGAATACCGGTGCTTCAACTTGGATTGTCACTGATGTGAATGGAGTGATTTTAAGAAATCAAAATTCTCCAATTTTCAACTTTGAGGGAATAACAGAAACATGCATTGTAAGACACATCAGCCTACGAGACCCGATTACTAACTTAGGAATAGGTGAGAATATAAATAATATCACCGGCTGTTTTGAATTTTCAAATCCAATCACAATAACAAAACAAATCAATTGTGGTGTCCCAGTTTGTAACGTTATAGGTGGTCTTATTTCTGCGAATGGCCAAACTGAATTCACTATTTGCGTTGATGATGGCGAACCAGATATTTTTACTCCAATTGTTGGTAATAACATTGGTGAATCTTTCTGGATAATTACAGACACATTGGGCGACATCATGTTGATTAATAGAGAAAATTTGTTTAATCTAGAAGGTGTTGGAGAAGGTATTTGTCAATTGTGGCACTTCAGTGCTGGAGAAATAGTATCAGGTTTTCAGGCAGGAAGTAATGTATCAGATATTGTCGGTTGTTTTGATTTATCAAATCCAATTACAATTACAAGAGAGATCAATTGCGGTTTTGTTTGCGATGTTGACGGTGGAGCAATTACGTTTGAAAATGGGAATACAGATATCTCAATATGTGTAGAAGACCCTTCCCAGAATACAGTCAATGTCACATTAACAGGTAATTCTGGACCTTCAACGTGGTTGGTTGCAGATCTTGAAGGAAATATAATATCCATTCAAAATTCTCCTGTTTTTGTTTTTGATGATGCAGATGTTTCTATTTGCCAGATTTGGCATTTGAGTCTTATCGATCCGATTACTGGTTTTGGTTTATCTAATAACTTAAGAGATATCGAGGGTTGCTTCGACTTGTCAAATCCTATAACTGTTACCAAACAAACAGATTGTTTTCAGATTTGCGATGTCCAAGGTGGCAGTATTTCTTTTGGCGGTCTAACTCAGTTTAATTTTTGTGCAGACGATGGTTTGCCAGATGATATCACTCCTACTCTGAGTGACAATTCTGGTATATCGGCTTGGTTATTGATAAATACTCAAGGCGAAATAATTCGCATCCAAGAAAGTGCAAATTTTCAGTTTGAAGGCTCTTCTGCTGGAACGTTTAGAATAACTCATATCAGCTATAATAATACAATTGGAGGATTAAATCTAGGCGACAATATTGCAAATCTTTCTGGCTGTTTTGACTTGTCAAATCAAATTACAATTGTCTTTGAAATCAACTGTGGTGTCCCTGTATGTGATGTGTCAGCAGGTATGATTGATACAGGAGGAGATACAGCAATTGACGTTTGCTTGGTTGATAGCGTACAAGATATTGTGAATGTTAATTTAAGTGGAAATATAGGTTCATCTATTTGGTTGGTTACGGATCAATCAGGCAACATTACTACGATACAAAATGATCCAAATTTTGATTTCACGAATGCTGATTTAGGAATTTGTTTTATCAGACATATGAGTCTACAAGATCCGCTTACAGGTTTCGCGGTAGGTGGCAATATCTCTGATATAGCTGGGTGTTTTGAGTTGTCTAATTCTATTCAAGTAAATAAAATCGATAATTGTGGTGCACCTGTTTGTGATGTCATAGGTGGTAACATATCGATAGGAGGTGAGACGACTGTAAGAGTTTGCGTTGTCGATATGGAGGCTGATATTGTGAATGTGACTTTAAGCGATAATCGTGGTTCTTCCACTTGGTTAGTCACAGATAATCAAGGTAATATCCTACAAATTCAAAATAGCTCAACATTTGATTTTACGAATAATCCGATTGGATCATGTTCCATTTGGCACTTAAGTCTTACAGGTACTCTCGGTGGATTTGCTGTTGGATCTAACATTAATCAATTAGCAGGTTGTTTTTCTCTATCTAATCCTGTGACGATAAATAGAATCGATAATTGTGGCGCTCCTGTCTGTGATGTGTTAAGTGGCAATATAGCTGTAGCTGGTGAAACGACTGTTAGCGTTTGTATTGCTGATATCGAGGCTGATATAGTGAATGTGACATTAAGCGACAATCGTGGTTCTTCTACGTGGATAGTCACAGATACTCAA